>OBAI01002437.1_pt1 | contig 11717 bp, 5 predicted proteins | sample 1517461 | NCBI WGS metagenome assembly OBAI01 (sample SAMN04571696, study PRJEB22368) | human gut metagenome | biome: human gut; material: stool | host: Homo sapiens | place: Luxembourg | collected 2012-06-29
AGACAGTACTGCGCCAATTATTCGTCAAATTATAAACGAGTGGATTGATACCACCCTCCCAATGATTGGCACATGCCATGTAACCGGCATAATGGTCTGCCAACAAGTTCCAACCTGTCTGATAATTATTCACAGGAACCGTCGTTTCACCCGTAGTGGGATACATTGCATCCAGCTCCATGGAGGTGATCAATGTAGTCGGGTCGATTTGCTGTGCGGAATTCGGGTCGGTATTGAAATGCTCGAAATCGCCCGTACAAGATACCATTGTCAACAGCGAAGCCGTAACGAAAGCCAAACCAATTTTGGTTCTATATAAAGTATTTTTCATGATGATTCTATCGTTTTAGAATTGAAGTCTCACGCTGAAACCGATTGTACGGACACTCGGCTGCATGAAAAAGTCGATTCCCTGATAATAAGTGCTTGTCGAAGCGGTCTGTTCGGGATCGAACGGAGCTTTGTTATAAAGCATCCAAAGGTTGCGGCCCACAAGCGACACCGTCGCCTGCATCTTGTTACGGAACCATTTCGAAGGCAGGTCATAACCCAATGAAAGCTCCCGCAGACGCACGTTATCCATATCGTAGACATAACGAGCCAGCATGCCCATACCGTCGCCTGTATTATTAAAGAACTCCTGAGCTCCGGAACCAGGAAGCATCTGATGTTCCGAAAGCTGAATCCCGTTTTCACGAGCATCAACCGAAGCTTCCGAAACCCCGAAGCGGTCCATCAAAGCTTGTGTCACCGACACACCGCGACCGCCGATGCGCGCATCGAACAATGCACCGAGTGAAATACCTTTCCAGGAGAACTGGTTATTCCATCCCAAACGGGCACGCGCATCCGTATTTCCTGCATAAATCCAGGTGTCGGGATCGGTCGTCACCGTATTCGAGTTCGGATCGACATAAATGTTGCCTTTGTCATCGGTTTTAAGACCTGTCACATAGAAATCTCCGATAGAGCCGCCCTTTTTCAACTTAACCCGATAACCTCCGAAATCCATATTCACTTCCGGAAGATTCACTTCAGCTCCCGTTACGGGATCAATCGTTCCTTCGGGAACCAGTTCGCGAATCGTATTGCGGTTCATCGAAAAAGTGAAACTCGTCGACCATGAGAAATTCTTCCACGTGTTCTTATAGCCGGCAACAGCCTCAATACCCCAGTTATTGACTTTACCGGCATTCAAATAGGCCTTCTTGTAACCGGTCGAGGGAGGGGCGTCATAGCAGAACAACTGGTTATAAGTCGCCGTATTATAGTAAGTAAAGTCAGCCCAGATCTTATTGTCGAGAAACTTTGCATTCATACCTACTTCGAAAGATTTGGTACGCTCCGGACGCAAATGCGTAGCAGGAGCGATCGTTTCGGTTGTCACAACCCCTCCCTTGATCGAATAATTCCGTCCCGTAATGTAACGCTGCGGCGGGTTGCCGACCTCGGCGTACGAGGTCCGAATTTTAAGGAACGAAATGCCTGTTTTCGAAAGATCTGCCATCGACGAGATCACGGCAGAAAGGCCTACTGAAGGATAAAAGATATTCAATTCATCCGTAAAAGCCAACTGCGAAGCCCATTCGTTACGAGCCGTCACATCCAGATAAAGCATCCCTTTCCAACCCAGTTGTAACGTGGCATAAACGGCCTGACTCTGATCATGGTAATTCTCTTGACCGGGTAGTGTGTTCAGGTCGCTCGATACGATATTGTTATAAGTGAATTTATTCGGAATACCGGCCAAATGTCCCTCATAACCGACCAGTGAATGTTTGTCATCCGTAAGACTGGCTCCCAAGTTAAATTGCAGGGAAAGCGCTCTGTCGAAAAAACTCTTGTCGATGGACAAAAGGGCATCAGCATAGAGGTTATTATGACTCATTGTATGGTTCAAGTAGTTACCATATTCCGATGCAAAAAGAGTATTCGAAGAGGCATAGATTTTACGCGTATAATTCATCCGCGTGTTGTCCGTACGCACCCGACCGGACAGAGTCAACCAATCGGTAACATTCCATTTGAGCGTAGCATTGAATGTATAACGCTGCATATTATTCTCGAACAGCTCTCGATTGGTAACCCAATAAGGATTTTCCACGCCATTAATGAATTCCAAACCCCAAAATTGTTCGCTGTAACCCAAACCAGCATTATAACGCTCGTAAAGTTGATACTTACGGATATCATCTCCTCGCGGAAACAGATAGACGCCGATCAGCGGATTGTGATAGATACCCTGCACCAATGCATTCCGCGAATACTGCTTCATATAAGTAGCACCCAAATCGAGCGTCAGCTTTTCAGGCAGAAGCACGGCGGAATTCCGCAAGGAAAAATTATAACGGTTGTAGACATTGTTGGGAATAATGCCCCGCGTGTTTACAGAAGCGGCCGAAAAATAAGTCTGATTACGCTCGGTACCAGCGGTGATGCCAATCGAGTTCGTTTCATCAAACCCGGTCTGGAAAAAATCTTCGGGGTCATAACGATGGGGGGGGGAAACCAACTTCTCACCCCAACTCATTGAAGGTGCGTCTGAACTCGTACCATAGGTATTCTGAAACTCAGGCATTACGAGAGGCGATGAAAAGGTTGTATTGTTGGCATAGTTAACACGCACACGTCCTTCTTGTCCCTTTTTAGTAGTAATAAGGATCACACCGTTGGCTCCCTGTGAACCATAGAGAGCGGCTGCCGTAGCTCCCGTCAATACAGACATCGACTCGATGTCCTCTGGGTTGATGTTGGCGATACCTTCGTAATCGCCACCATCGGGCGTTTCATAAATGCCTTCCGTCTGTTTAGAACGCAGGCTCGGAAGCGGAATGCCGTCAACTACATAAAGTGCATTGTTATCCCCGTTGATCGACTTCACGCCACGCATAACCACACGCGTCGAACCTCCGGCTCCCGAAGCGCTGGCATTGATCTGCAAGCCTGCGATCTTTCCGGAAAGCGAATTGACGAAATTGGCATCCTTAACCGTATTGACAATAGAGCCAGAAACCTCCTGAACATTATAGGTCAATGCTTTTTCCTGTTTCTTGATACCGAGCGCCGTCACCACGACAGCATCTACACCAAGCGACTGTTCCTGCAAAACGATATCAATTCGCTCCCGGGTGCCGACAAGCAGTTCAATCGGCTCATATCCCAGATAATTAACCGTTATCATAGTATTTGCATTCACTTCTGGAATACGCAACGTATAAACTCCGTCGACACCTGAACTCGTGCCAACAGTCGTTCCTTTGACAAGTATTGCCGCACCTATCACAGCATCACCTTTATTGTCCGTTACTTTTCCCGACACGACTTTCGGACCATCCGTTTGTTGGCTCCTGACAGTAAGAATAATATTGGAACCTTGAATTTCATAAACCACATCTGTTCCCTTCACCATCTGATCAAGAGCCTCAGCAACAGGACGCTTATTAACATGCACATTGACCAAACGCCCCGTGTCCATATTTTTATCATAAATAAACAAATACTTGGTCTGATTTTCGATTTCGTCCATTACCTGCACCATCTTCACCTGTTGCAAATCAATGGTTACGAGCGCTGTCTGTGCCTGAGCAGCCGAGGCCGTAAGACAAAAGAAAGTTACGAACAGCGAGATTATCAGACGTTTTGATTGCCTGATAGTTTTTTTCTTCATATCTTTGTAAATTAAAGAGGGATAATGAGCCGGAAATATCCGGAATTAATTCAAATAACGACGTTACCCTCCAGGCCCGAAACTGTGACAGCAGTTCGGGCATCTTTTTATAAAAAGATAACGCGCAAAATAGGATGCGGAATTACATCATAGGCAGGTGGGTTTAAGGTTCATAAAAGGTTAGCTAATAAATGGTTATTTCGTTGGTTTCGTGGTTGTACATGTAATTGAATTTGCAATTGCGCTGCAATATGCCGAGAGCATGCTCGATACCGTCGGAAATGCGAAGTTTACCCATTGCCTCCAATGTTGGTATTGGAGCAACATTGAGGTTGATACGCACGCCGTAACAATGCTCCATACGATGTATCACCTCTTTGAAATCAAGCCCACTGATAGAGATCAGCCCTTTGACCCATAGATATTCGTTAGGGTCATCTGCTCTATGAAGGGTCAATTTTCCATTTTCGAATACGGCCTTTTCATCAGGTTTGAGCACAACTTGCTGTCGAGAATCCTCCAATGATGTTAGGCGAACACTGCCACGCAGCAAAGTGGTCGAAAAACCAGAGTGCTGCACATCGGCATTCACGTTGAAGCGAGTTCCGAGCACTTCAACCCGGCACGCAAAAGTTTCTACGACAAACGGCTTGCTGGCATCGTGGCTGACATCGAAAAATGCTTCACCGGCCAACCGAACCCGGCGAGTATCCCCGGCAAAAAGAGACGGATATTCAAGTTCTGCACCCGAATTGAGCCACACTTCAGTGCCATCCTGCAATTTCAGATTGACACGTTGCCCTTCAGGGGCAGAGATACGAGTTGTAAGCGCTTCCCAGGAATGCTCGTGATAGGAAACATATCCCCAACCGATCCCCACTGCCAAAGCAAGCATTGCGGCAATTTGAGCTGCATATCCGATTATTCGCCGCAAGCCAATCGACTGACGGAAAGCAACCTGTTTCTGCGGAGCAAACAACAACAAGGCATTATACATTTGTCGTTCTCGATCAAATGTTCGGCGGTGTTCTTCGTCGGCATCAAGCCAATCCATCAAGCATTGCTGCTCATCAGGAGTAGTTTCTCCTCGAAAAAAACGATATAAGGTTTCTTTTTCCATCTTACATGCAGCCTTTTCAGGCGCTTACATAAATAAAACACTTCTGCGAGACTGTTTCCCGCAAAAAATATAATTTTTTTTTTGTAAAAAACGAAAAATCAACGAATGAAACGACTTAGAACCAAGGATACAAGTATCACAGGCAGATAATCCTTCAATCTTCTACGCAATTTATCCAATGCACGGGCAAGTTCAGTTTCAACTCGTCGTTCAGAAATGGCATACTCGACAGCAATATCCCGATAAGACTTACCCTTAAGGCGTTGATCTATAAAAATATAACGAGTCAATTCCGGTAGTTCTTCCAAACTTTGCCGAACGAGAGCCTCAACCTCTCCAGCAAAAAGATGGACGGGATCACAAAGCTCCAACGACCGGATATTCTCCTGCACAATACGACTTTGAGATTCTCTGATCTCGTTATGACTCCGCAATCGAACTTGTAACGCACGCAGATGATTGAGACATTTATGTCGAATAGTCGCAAGAATATAAGCCGCAGGATTTTCGTCTTTCGATCCAACTCGATCTCTGTGTTCCCACCAATAGACGAATGAATCGGTTACAATATCTTCCGCTACACTGCGATCTTGTATATAACTTATGGCAAACCTTTCGAAACGAACTTTATAGCAATTATAAAGTTCCTCGAAGGAAACATCAGCTTTTCGCATCATATGTTACCCTATTTACTCAGATTCACGCCCAAACTTTATAAAACAAAGATAACATTTTCTGTCTTATTATAAAATATTATCTGCTTTGCACCATTTTTACCAACATATTAAATAGATGCGTTGTTTGAATTAAAAGCAAATTTACACGTATTTTATGGTACACTGACGCAATCATTTCTGTTTGTTAATCGAGGTACAACATCCACTGTCCATATTTGTCGAACAGCTCTAACATCTTCTGCCCAAAGAGTACTTCCGCTTTATCCTTATCCACTTTCTCCTTGTTATAATACAACGCTCCACTAGGCGAGGGGCCCGACCTTATATTCGCAACCATTCCTTAGCCTGTTTTGCGGGGTTGAGAATTTCGATGCTTAGGACTTTCAATTCGCGTGTCTGTTGTTCCAACATGGCAATCTGATGCGGGATCGCAATGTTGGAAAAGTGCGCATTGACGACCTTTACAATCTGGTTATAGTTATTGGCCAGTTTCTGAAATTGAAAATAAAACTCGTTGTGTCGAGCGATGAACTGCACTTTCGAAGGGGCGCGTCTGATGATGATGAACTCCTCGGCGAAGATACATTTTACGATAAATCGGCTTCCATAGCCGGATCAGTTCCGGGGTGTAATATTACAACCGTCCGGCACGAAAAAAACCGCCGAACGGACTGGAGCGGACATAAAACCCGAATGCATCACAAATAAAATCTTTCACTATCAAAAGATGAAACGCGAGATTCAAAACCCTCTTTCCTACATTCCTTTTACAAGTCATTCATGGAATCGATATGGCAGGCAGGAACGCCTCCCATCTCCTCTGCATAAAAGAAGTCGTTCACGAATGAATACAGTCGTGAATCACCAAAATCACAAATTCATGAACACAAGAATTCTTTAATTTATCGCTTATAAAAAACTCTTAATTATGCACTGCCTTATGTCGTCAGAAGAATGGCATCGGAAAATTCCCTTCACAGGTTATTTGCTGGCTATCAGCATAAGTGTTCCGGTCGTGGATTTGGAGAGCGTTCGCAGGGTAGCGTCCGGGGCGCAGAATATCGTCTTTCTCGCCGGCTGGGAATTGCTTGAATATTAGGTTGCTGCGCGACCTTGAAAACACGGTCGAATTTCTCCGCTCAATGCCGTCATATCTTGTCCGATCTTGTCGTTGGTGATTTGGGCGTAAATTTGGGTCGTGGTGATATGTTTATGTCCCAGCATCTTCGATACGGTTTCCAACGGTACGCCCTGCGTGAGCGTGACCGTCGTGGCAAATGTATGCCGGGCCACATGGATCGTCGGATTGAACGGCAACCGGCATGCCTGGTAACATGCCGTAACGACATATTCAACGTATTATAGGTGCCTTTGAGCGGGAAGGCCCTGTCTCCCGAGAGGTGCATGTCCTTATAACAGTCGTAAATCATTTCAGCAACGGGGAGAAGTTTGACACGGAACTGTGTACCCGTCTTCTGACGCTTGTCGATGATCCAACGATCCCCGTTGTCGTCTGTATGAATATCTGTATGGGTCAGTTTCGAAACGTTCGCATAGCTTAAACCTGTAAATGCGCAGAAGACGAAGACATTCGGTTGATGCGTTGGGCTTCGAGGCTTTTGCCGGCTGCTTTATTTGCCTTGGTATCCCAAAAAGAAGAACGAACGGTGAGTTTGCAGCTGAACTGCGACATCGTACCGTTGATCGTAATACGGCCATGACGGGAATCTGGCCCGATTTCTCCGACTGCCTTTTTACGTAGAAAAGGACTTTGAACGTGCTGCGTTGCATAATAACTTGAACTTGTTGGATGGGTTAAACGTTTAGTCAAGTTATTTGGCATGCGAGAATTCGGCACAACAAGCTGAAAAACAAGCGCTTTAATGCGAAATAAAGCATTTCGGGCAGGTAACGGATAAGTAATACAACTCACCGTTAAACCTGCCCGATTCTGCCTTTGAGTGTTTCGGAACCTACGGAAATCAATACATTAAATACCTGTAAACAAAACATTTACACTTTTATGCATTGTACTGCTCCTACAAAAAGCCGCACCCTTTCGGGAGCGGCTTTTTTCGATATGTACACGAAGGGCAACTGCCCGGCGACACGTCGTCGCCATAGCCCCCCCCTTCGTCTTCGGCTACTGCGCCTGCTGGAGCGACTCCAGATCGGCCTTCGAACCGACTACGAGGTCGTCGTAGTCGCGCAGGCCCGTACCGCCGGGGATCAGGTGACCGCAGATCACGTTCTCCTTGAGGTTCTCCAGCGGATCGACCTTGGCCTGGATGGCCGCCTCGTTCAGCACCTTGGTCGTCTCCTGGAACGAAGCGGCCGAGATGAAGCTCGAAGTCTGGAGTGCGGCGCGGGTGATACCCTGCAACACCTGGGTCGAAGTCGCGGGCACGATGTCGCGCACCTGCACCGGCTGCTGGTCGCGGCGCTTGAGGCTCGAATTCTCGTCGCGGAGCTTACGCAGCGAAACGATCTGCCCGGGCTGCAACGATGTCGAATCGCCCGCGTCGGTGACGACCACCTTGTCGTACAACTCGTCGTTCACATCCATGAACTCCCACTTGTCGACAACCTGATCCTCGAAGAAACGGGTGTCTCCCGGGTCCTCGATCTTCACCTTGTTCATCATCTGGCGGACGATGACCTCGAAGTGCTTGTCGTTGATCTTCACACCCTGCATGCGGTACACCTCCTGCACCTCGTTGACGATGTACTCCTGCACCTTCGTCGGGCCGAGGATATTGAGGATGTCGCTCGGGGTGATCGCACCGTCCGACAGCGGGCTGCCGGCCTTCACGTAGTCGTTCTCCTGCACGATGATCTGACGCGACAGGGGAACCAGATAGCGTTTCACGTCGCCCTGCTTCGAGGTGATGATGATCTCGCGGTTACCGCGCTTGATCTTGCCGAACGAAACCTCGCCGTCGATCTCCGATACGATGGCGGGGTTCGACGGGTTGCGGGCCTCGAACAGCTCCGTAACACGCGGCAGACCGCCGGTGATGTCGCCGCCCGACTTGCCGACGGCGCGCGGAATCTTGATCAGGATGTCGCCGGCCTTGATGCGGGCGTTGTCCTTCACGACCACGTGGGCGCCCACGGGCAGGTTGTACTGCTTGACCTCCAGACCTTCGCGGTCGACGATCTTGATGACGGGGTTCTTGGTCTTGTCCTTCGACTCGATCACGACCTTCTCCGAAAGGCCCGTCTGCTCGTCGCGCTCGTCGCGGTAGGTGATACCCTCGATAACGCTCTCGTAGGAGGCCTTACCCTCGTACTCCGAAATGATAACGGCGTTGTAGGGGTCCCACTCGCAGATCAGGTCGCCCTTCTTGACCTCGGAGCCGTCCGCCATGAAGAGCGTCGCGCCGTAGGGCAGGTTGTGCGTATAGAGGACGATGTCGGTCTTGGGATCGACGATGCGGAACTCCGACTGACGCGAAATCACGATGTCGATCGCCTCGCCCATGGCGTTCTTGCCCTTGACGGTGCGCAGCTCGTCGATTTCCAAACGGCCTTCGTATTTCGAAACGACATTGGTCTCGACGGCCGTACCGCCGGCCACACCGCCGACGTGGAACGTACGGAGCGTAAGCTGCGTACCCGGCTCGCCGATCGACTGGGCGGCGATCACGCCGACCACTTCGCCTTTCTGAACCATGCGTCCGGTCGCCAGGTTGCGTCCGTAACACTTGGCGCATACGCCCTTGCGCGACTCGCACGTCAGCACCGAACGGATATCCACCGATTCCACATGCGCTGCGTCGATCGCCTCGGCGATCGTTTCGGTAATCTCTTCTCCGGCAGCCACGATCAACTCGCCGGTATGCGGATTGTAGACGTCGTGCACGGTCGTACGGCCCAGGATACGTTCGTACAGCGTCTGTACGACATCCTCGTTGCGCTTGATCGCCGTAGCGGTCAGGCCGCGCAGCGTACCGCAGTCCTCTTCGCAGATAATCACGTCTTGCGCCACATCGACCAGACGGCGCGTCAGATAACCGGCGTCGGCCGTTTTCAACGCCGTATCGGCCAGACCCTTACGGGCACCGTGCGTCGAGACGAAGTATTCGAGCACCGACAGACCCTCCTTGAAGTTCGAGAGGATCGGGTTCTCGATGACCTGCTGACCGCCTTCGACACCCGATTTCTGCGGCTTGCGGATCTGCTCCTTCGAACCACGGGCGCCGGAGTCGAGCATCATGTAGACAGGGTTGAAACCGTCCTGATCCTTCACCAGCGTGTCGATCACCACCTTCGTGAGTTTGGTGTTGATGTTCGTCCAGACGTCGATGATCTGGTTGTAACGCTCGTTGTTGGTGATCAGACCCATGTTGTAGTCCTCCATGATCGCGTCCGAACGGTCGTAACCCTCCTGCACGAGCTTCTCCTTCTCCTCGGGGATAATCACCGCGTCGAGGTTGAACGACAGACCGCCCTGGAAAGCCATGCGGTAACCCATGTTCTTGATGTCGTCGAGGAACGCGGCCACCTTGTCGGCGCCGGCCTTCTTCATCACCACGGCGATGATGTCGCGCAGCGACTTCTTCGTAAGCACCGTATTGATGTAGCCCACCTCCTCGGGAACGACCTGGTTGAAGAGGATGCGGCCGATGGTCGTATCTTTCAGGACGCTCACCCGCTGACCGTTCTCGTCGATGTCGTTCACCATGCACTTCACCTCGGCGTGCAGGTCGGCGCGTTTCTCGTTGTAGGCGATGATCGCCTCCTCGGGGCCGTAGAAGACCAGCCCCTCGCCCTTGACGCCCTTGCGCGGCTTGGTGATGTAGTAGAGTCCCAGAACCATGTCCTGCGACGGGACGGTGATCGGCGCACCGTTGGCGGGGTTCAACACGTTGTGCGAACCCAGCATCAGCAGCTGCGCTTCCAGAATGGCGGCGTTGCCCAGCGGCAGGTGGACGGCCATCTGGTCGCCGTCGAAGTCGGCGTTGAAGGCCGTACAGGCCAGCGGATGCAACTGCATGGCCTTGCCCTCGATGAGCTTGGGCTGGAAGGCCTGGATACCCAGACGGTGCAGCGTCGGGGCACGGTTCATCAGCACCGGATGCCCCTTGATGACGTTTTCCAGAATACCCCAGATGACGGGATCCTTGCGGTCGATGATCTTCTTGGCCGATTTGACCGTCTTCACGATACCGCGCTCGATGAGCTTGCGGATGATGAACGGCCGCCATATCCTTCGGGATACCCATTTCATGCATTTTCAGCTCGGGGCCGACAACAATAACCGAACGCGCCGAGTAGTCGACACGCTTACCCAGCAGGTTCTGGCGGAAACGGCCCTGCTTGCCTTTGAGCGAATCCGACAGCGATTTGAGCGGACGGTTCGATTCGTTCTTCACGGCGTTGCTCTTGCGCGAGTTGTCGAACAGCGAGTCGACGGCCTCCTGCAACATGCGCTTCTCGTTGCGCAGAATCACCTCCGGCGCCTTGATCTCGATCAGGCGTTTGAGGCGGTTGTTGCGGATGATGACGCGGCGGTAGAGGTCGTTCAGATCCGACGTGGCGAAACGGCCGCCGTCGAGCGGAACGAGCGGGCGCAACTCGGGCGGGATGACGGGGATCACCTTCAACACCATCCACTCGGGTTTGTTCAGCCCGTTCGAAGCGCGGAACGACTCGATGACGTTCAGGCACTTCAACGCCTCGCTCTTACGCTGCTGCGAGGTCTCGGTCGAAGCCTTGTGACGCAGGGCGTAGGACATCGAATCGAGGTCGACCTGCTGCAAGAGCGTGTAGATCGCCTCGGCACCCATCTGGGCGACGAACTTGTTGGGGTCCGAATCGTCGAGCGACTGGTTGCCCTTCGGCAGCGCGGCCAGCACGTCGAGGTACTCCTTCTCGGCGAGCGTCTGCAAACGCTCGATGCCCTGCTCGGCCGCAGCGCCGGGGTTGATGACCACGTAACGTTCGTAGTAGATGATCGCTTCGAGTTTCTTCGAAGGGATACCCAGCAGGTAGCCGATCTTCGAAGGAAGCGAACGGAAATACCAGATATGCACCACCGGAACGACCAGCGAGATATGGCCCATGCGCTCGCGGCGCACCTTCTTCTCGGTCACCTCCACGCCGCAGCGGTCGCAGACGATGCCCTTGTAGCGGATACGCTTGTACTTGCCGCAGTGGCACTCGTAGTCCTTCACCGGACCGAAGATACGCTCGCAGAACAGACCGTCGCGTTCGGGCTTGTACGTTCGGTAGTTGATCGTTTCCGGTT
>OBAI01002448.1_pt1 | contig 11687 bp, 9 predicted proteins | sample 1517461 | NCBI WGS metagenome assembly OBAI01 (sample SAMN04571696, study PRJEB22368) | human gut metagenome | biome: human gut; material: stool | host: Homo sapiens | place: Luxembourg | collected 2012-06-29
AACTCTGAAATTCAGGCTGTTCCCAAGCAGGAAAAGATGGCATTGAGCATAATCCGTCAGCAATCTATTAAAGAAGCATTATATACTTTCCTTTTAAATAAGCGTGAAGAAAATGCACTTCAATTGGCAGTAACGGACGCAAATATTCGTGTGGTAGAATCCCCGTTTGGCTCCAATACACCTATTGCCCCTCATTCTATGACTTTTTTGTTGGCAGCTTTGGCTGTGGGGGTAGTTATTCCATTAGGAATTCAACTATTAGTCATGTTATGGAATACCTCTGTTCGTGGCAGAAAGGATATTGAAGATTATACAACGATTCCACTTTTAGGAGAAATACCTTCCCGCAAGGAAGATATGGCGGATGATACGATTGTGGTAGCTGATGAAAAAAATGACCTTATTTCCGAATCATTCCGTCTGCTTCGTGCCAATATTAGTTTTGTAGCAAAAGATGCACGTGTTCTTATGTTCACTTCTACCATGCCGGGTGAAGGCAAGTCATTTGTATCCCGTAATCTGGCGGTAGCAATTGCTATTGCCGGTAAGAAAGTGGTATTGGTTGATACGGATTTGCGCAAAAGAACACAGAGTAAATTGGCGGGTATCAAACACAAAGAAGGATTAAGTACATACTTGTCGGGACAATATGATGATATTAACAGTATTTTGGATAAAGGGGTAATCCACCCGTCTGTAGATTCCTTGTTTGTAGGTCCTATTCCGCCTAACCCTTCCGAATTGTTGATGAGTGACCGTTTGGAAAAGTTGATAGAGGAGTTGAAAAAACGTTATGATTATGTAATTCTGGATAATGTTCCGGCGCAAGTTGTGGCAGACGCCGCGATTGTGAATCGTGTAGCGGAACTGACGTTGTACGTCATTCGTGACGGAAAACTTGATCGTCGCTATCTTCCGGAACTGGAACGCCTGCACAAAGAAGGGAAATTTAATCATTTATGTATTGTATTGAATGATAGTCATATAGAAAAGAAAAAATATGGCTACGGATATGGCTATGGTTACGGGTATAGTTATGGCTATAAATATAAATATGGGGAATATAAATAATAGAAATGAAACAAAATTTGGACAAATTTATCCGATATATAAGTAAGACCTACTTTAGTTATTGGATAATATGGGGAATTGATTTAGTTATTTCGGTAATTTCCACCTGTTTTACTTATTGGTGGATACATTATCTTACGGACACATTACTGAATGGTTGGGGAATGATTCAGGTCGGGGCTTTAGCAGCTGTTGCTACTACGTTAGCTTCCTGGCTGTTTCAGACATACCGTAATACGGTTCGTTACTCTCAACTGCGCTGCTTATGGCCGCTCATTTGCAGTTCATTGTTTAAGATGGCATGTATAGGAATTACTGTCTTCACCTTCTTGATTTCTGTCAACTTATCAAATAATCAGAAACTTATGTTTATCCTGTTCGATGGAATGTTGACTCTCATTGTGTCCGCTACATCCCGGATGATAATGATCATGATTTATGAGACCTTGATAGACATGATGAATAAGGAGAATATGCGTATTCTGATTTACGGTACTGATGATAAAAGTGTAGCCTTAAAGACACGTTTGTTACACAGCTCTCATTATAAAGTAATCGGTTTTTATTACTATGGTACTATCTATAAGCATCGTCGCTTAGCCGAACTTCCCATCTATTATTTTACGGATGAACAGAATTTTCAACTGTTAATTCATAAACGTCATATCCAAGGCATTCTATTCGCTCATAATGAATCTATCCGTGCGGAAGAAAACCGTTTGCTTCAATATTGCAAGAATAGCCATATAAAAACGCTTATTGCTCCTTCTATCAGTGAAGCTGATGAAAACGGTGATTTTCGTCAATGGGTACGTCCGGTAAAGATTGAGGATTTATTAGGTCGTCCGGAGATTAATATCAACATGACTGAAATTGCCAATGAATTCTGTGGAAAAGTAGTTCTGGTTACAGGAGCGGCTGGTAGTATCGGTAGTGAATTATGCCGTCAATTGGCGCAAATGAATATCCGCAGACTTATCATGTTTGATTCGGCAGAGAGTCCTTTACATAATGTGCGTTTGGAATTTGAGAGGAAATATCCGGAACTTGATTTCGTTCCGATCATAGGAGATGTCCGCATAGTAGAACGTTTACGCATGGTATTTGAGACCTATCATCCTCAAATTATTTTTCATGCGGCAGCCTATAAGCATGTTCCATTAATGGAAGAAAATCCTTGCGAAGCAGTTCTGGTAAATGTGATTGGTACCCGTCAGGTAGCTGATATGGCAGTGAAATATGGTACTGAAAAAATGATTATGGTTTCCACGGACAAGGCTGTTAATCCGACGAATGTAATGGGATGCTCCAAACGATTAGCAGAAATCTATGTGCAGAGTTTGAGTTATTAAGGAAGGAAAAATAGAAGGTAAAACAAAGTTTGTCACTACCCGTTTTGGCAATGTCTTGGGCAGTAATGGTTCAGTGATTCCCCGTTTTAAAGAACAAATAGAAAATGGTGGTCCTGTCACAGTGACACATCCTGATATCATACGCTATTTCATGACTATTCCGGAAGCATGTCGGTTAGTAATGGAGGCTGTTACTATGGGGGAAGGAAATGAAATATTTGTATTTGAGATGGGAAAGCCCGTGAAGATTGTGGATCTTGCTACCCGGATGATAGAGCTGGCCGGATATAAGCCGGGAGAAGATATTGAGATTCAGTTTACAGGACTTCGCCCGGGAGAAAAATTGTATGAGGAAGTTTTGAGTAATGAAGAGAATACGATTCCTACACACCATAAAAAGATAAAGATAGCTAGGGTTCGGAGATATGAGTATGCGGAAATTCTACCTACGTATAATGAACTTGAACAATTATCTCGTGCAGTACAAATTTGGGAAACGGTGAAGTTGATGAAACAGACGGTACCTGAATTTAAGTCGAAGAATTCTAAGTTTGAGGAGTTGGATCGGAAATAAATATTATTTCTGCCAAGGATATTCTTTTTTTCTGATTTATGGGTAGAGGTTGGTGTGAGATTTGTGGAAATGCTTGTAGCTTCTATAGCAATCCATATACTTTTTGAGAAGATTGATTATTTTAGGACGGATGAACCATCGAAGGAGTGATAAAAAATATCAGCATATTTAAGTATGTTGATCTTATAGATTACTAACTAAGTTTTTATGTCAGCTGACATTCATGCAAATAATAAACGTATAGCCAAAAATACAATTACACTTTATTTCAGAACATTTATAACGTTATTGGTTGGATTATACACTAGTCGTGTGATGCTTCATGCGCTTGGGGTAGACAATTATGGTATTAATGCGGTAGTAGGTGGAATTGTAGCTATGAGTTCACTCATTACAGGCACAATGTGTCAGGCTATTGGACGTTACATTACTTATGCTTTAGGTATGGGGGATAGACAATTGTTGAAAACAATGTTTTCAACCTCAATTAATGCCCAGATAGTAATGGCTTTATTGGCTGCTGTAGTACTTGAGATTGTAGGAGTGTGGTTTCTTAATAGTAGTGCCAATATACCGGATGGCCGAATGGAAGCGGCAAACTGGGTATTACAGTGTTCAATTGTATCTTTAATTATATCTCTTGTCGGCTCTCCTTTAGGAGCTATTATTGTGGCACACGAACGAATGGCTATATACGCTTATATAAGTATAGTTGATGTGATGCTCAAACTTGCAATATGCTTTGTTATTATGGCTTATGATGGAGATCGTCTGATTTTGTTAGCTTTGTTGCAAGTTGCTATTGCTTTCGGAATGCAATGTTTTTATGCTTGGTACTGCAGGCGTAATTTTGAAGAAGCGAGATACAACCCTAAAATTTTTGATAAGGACTTATTAAAGGAACTTACTTTTTTTAGTGGTTGGAATCTGATAAATAATGGAGCTTGGGTATTCAGTACTCAAGGTGTGAGTATGTTGGTTAACGTATACTTTGGAGTTACTATGAATGCCTCGCGATCTATTGCTACTACTGTAAATGGAGCTGTGCAGGGTTTTGTCGGAAATTTCACAATGGCCTTTACACCTCAGATAACAAAAAGTTATGCTGCAGGAGAAAAGGAATATGCTGTTAATTTAGTTAATAGAGGAACACGGTTTACATGGTTAATGATGTATATGTTTATTGTTCCAGTATGTGTAGAAGCTGAAATGTTACTTAAACTATGGTTAGGTGAGGTTCCGCCATTAGCAGTTCTATTCTTACGTTTTTCAATGTTTGAATCATTAGCTGTTAGTTCGGGACAAAACCTATTCAGATTAATACAGGCTGATGGTCGCATAAAAATGTATACTATTCATGCGGCGCTTGTTGCAGGTCTAATATTTCCTATTGCTTGGCTATTGTATAAGTTGGGTGCGCCGGTTTGGACAGCTTATTTGGTTTTCATTATAGATTTCCTACTATTAAATTTGGTTAGGTTCTACGATTTGAAAAGATTGATGACATTTTCTGTTCGTCAGCATATCACAAAGTGTATAAGTCCTTGTTTGGTGGTTTCTGTAGTATCATTTATTCTTCCCATATTTGTTAGTTTCCAAATGGAACCTGGGTTTATTCGTTTTTTTGTAGTCTGTATTGTTTCTGTACTATGGACAGGATTTTGTTGTGTGTCTTTTGGTTTGACCAAAAATGAGCGTAGTTTCTTTTATGAAAAAATGAAGATAGTGTATGGTAGAATTATCCGTAAGTAAAAATGATTCAAATCATACATAAGAAAGACTGCTGTGGTTGTCAGGCTTGCGTGCAGCGATGTCCCAAACAATGCATATCAATGCTCGAAGATGAAGAAGGGTTTCTTTACCCTCGGGTGAATGCGAGTTTATGTATTGATTGTGGACTTTGCGAAAAGGTGTGTCCTGAATTAAATCCTCTGGAACCAAGGGAACCATTAGAGATTATGGCGGCAAAAAATATGAATGAAGAAGAGCGCATTCAGAGTTCTAGTGGAGGTATATTTTTCCTGTTAGCAAAGGCTGTTTTAGCTAGAGGAGGGGTTGTCTTTGGTGCGTTATATGATAAACAATGGGAAGTTGTAATATCCTATACTGAGAGGTTTGATGAGGTTCGAGCAATGATGGGGAGTAAATATCTACAAGCCAGAGTTGAGTCTGCGTTTCAGGATGCAGAACGAATTCTGAAGGAAGGACGAGAGGTACTGTTTTCGGGATCGCCATGTCAAATAGCAGCTTTGCATAGATACCTTCGGAAAGATTATAACAACCTTTTGACTTTAGATTTTATCTGTCATGGTGTTCCTAGTCCAGGAGTATGGCGCTGTTATTTGCAAGAGGAAGTGTATCCTTCCGCCCAAAGGGCAGCTAAAAAAATACAGTCGCCTTCATCTCTGAGTACCATGCCCTTGTTAGAGAGCATAGCATTTAGAGATAAAAAAATGGCCGGCTGGGAAAAATTCAGTTTTGTTGTCCGTTTGAAGTCGGCCTTTAAGGTCGGTAAGAATTCAGTTCTATTGTCCGATATACATTATGAAAATCCTTATATGAGAGGATTTTTAGCAGACATCTATCTTCGTCCATCTTGTTATCATTGTAAAGCAAAATCTGGATCGGGCCATAGTGATATTACTGTTGCTGATTTTTGGGGAGTAAGGCAAATAATGCCTGATTTTTATGACGACAAGGGAGTAGGGCTTGTCTTGATTTCTACTGAAAAAGGAAAAGCAATCTTTGATACACTTCCAATAGAAGTACGTAAAACATCTTTTAAGGAGGCAATATCATTTAATCCGGCATACACAAAAAGTGCTTTGCCACACCGTAAACGAGCAGCTTTTTATAAGGAATTTAATGAAGGAATCCCTGTAGCAATAATCGTAGAAAAGGTTCTTTGTGTCCCCAAGCATGTACGTTATATTCAACGTGTAAAGGGAGTACTAAAGCATATTTTAAGTGGGGTACTTGATTTTTTTTCTTTTTCAAGGACAGTATAACTACTCTTCTTTTAATTATGTAAAGTAATGAAAATAGGAATAATCACAATGCCGCTTCGTATGAATTATGGTGGCATTTTACAAAATTATGCGCTTCAAACTGTGTTTCGTGACTTGGGGCATAGTCCGATAACTTTTAGAATGGATAAAAAGGAATATTGGGGATGGATTATATCTTCAATCAAAGCAATTGTACGTTTCCGCCAATTACCAGTACCACCTTGGGTATTCAGAAAAAGATTTTCTGGAATGGAACGTTTTGTCGACCAATATATCAATGTAACACGTAGACAAGACTTTTTTTCTGAGCGAAATATTCAAGAATATCAGTTGGATGCGCTTTGTGTGGGTAGCGACCAAATTTGGCGACCTAAATATATGTATTATATGCATATAGAAGATATGTTTTTCCATTTTGCGCGGCGTTCTAAAATGTTAAAATTTTCTTATGCTGCTTCTTTTGGGACGTCAGAATGGGAATTTACACCGGAGCAGACAAATGTATGTCGCGCTTTGATTAATCAATTTCAAGGCGTTAGTGTTAGAGAAGATAGCGGAGTCGCTTTGTGTGAAGAGCATTTTGGGATCCAAGCACAGTGGGTACTTGACCCCACATTTTTACTTTCATCTTCGCATTATGAATCTCTTTGTAAAGATATCCCAATTGTAGAAAAGAATGTATTTGCATATCTGTTGGATGTATCTCCGGATAAGAAAGCTTTTGTGCAAAAGATTGCCAGGCAGTTAGGGCTGAAGACTGTTATTATTTCAGCTGGGGTTGATATGAATCCAAGAGATTGTCCAGAGCGTTGGATTGCTAATTTCCGTGATGCAGCTTTTGTTATAACGGACTCTTTCCATGGCACAGCATTTTCTATTATTTTTCGGCGTGACTTCCTTACCTTTACGAATGCACAGAGAGGAAATGCGCGTTTTGATAGTTTAGTGAAGATTTTTGGTATTGAAAATCAGATAATAAAAGATATGGATATTGATGTCTCTATGGTAAAGCCCAATTGGAATAAGATAGATAACCAATTAAATAACTGGAAAAAAAGGTCGATATCCTATCTTTCTGACATGCTTAATAACAAATAGAATTCGTTTATGATAAAAGTAGTAGGTTTCATGGGAGGGGTGGGCAATCAGTTATTTCAGTATTGCCTTTATAATAGTTTTCAGCAGAAAGGTAATGCTGTATTCTTTATGGATCGCACAGGGCAATTTGCTTCAATTCATAATGGATTGGAGGTGAATAAATACTTTGATGTCAACATGAGGAAAGTTCCTCTATGGCTTTATTATTGTTTGCGTCCTTTTGCTCGTTTTACTACTTCAACAGAAGAAAACTTCAAGGAGTCTGCTGTTTTTTTTCATGGTTATTGGCAGGATAAAAAGTATATACCCACACCGCTGTCTATAAAGTTTAAAAGTCTTCCTTTATCTCCGAAAAATGAAGAAGTGCTTAGATGTATGCAAAATTCTGAGAGTGTAAGCTTACATGTTCGTCGTGGAGATTATTTATCTCCACTAAATGTAGGTACTTTCGGTGGAATCTGTACCGAAGCTTATTATCAACAGGCAATTGCAATTATACGTAAACATTATACGAATCCCAAATTCTTTATATTTTCGGACGATATAGCATGGTGTCGGAGTCATTTAGATTTGAAAGGTGCAACTTACATCGATTGGAATACAGGGGAAGACAGCATATATGATATGTACTTGATGGCCAATAGCAAGGCAAACGTAATTGCTAATAGTACGTTTAGTTTTTGGGGAGCCATGTTAAGCCGAAATGAAAATGTGGTCTATCCCAAACATTGGTATGCGAATATGCCGGCACCTGAAATTTTTCCAGATGTGTGGATTGGTATCTGATGTAGCGGAGGTAAGGCTATTGTGACCTAATCATTAGTTGGTGGTAACGTGTTTTGATTTTAAAACTATATTTAAGATGAATAATCCAAAGATTTGTGTAGTTGTTCCAGTATATAAAGTTGAAAAATATCTTCGAGAATGCGTAGATTCTATACTTAATCAAACGTTTACCGAGTTTCAAGTGATTCTTGTAGACGATGGGAGTCCTGATGCATGTGGCGCGATTTGCGATGATTATGCAGAGAAAGATAATAGAGTAAAGGTGCTTCATAAAATAAATGGAGGAGTAAGCTCCGCTAGAAATAGTGGTGTAAATCAATTTATTGGAGGACGATATTTGACATTTGTTGACTCTGATGATACAATTCCTCCTACCGCTTTTGCTGATATGTGGGCAGAGGTAGAGAATCATCCTGGGGTTGATGTCGTTTGCGGACAAGTGGAGCTAGAGGGAAAAGCTTGGATGGACTTCTCCGGCTTACCCGATTTTATCGATGATAGACAATATTTAAGCAAACATTATTTTCAGTCTGTTCTTCCCGGTATTGTTGTTGGTAAACTCATCAGACACGAGCTTTATCAGAATATCGGGCTTCATTTTGAAGAGGGTATCATCTCATGTGAAGATACTTTATGGGGGCATGAACTATATAAGTATATAAATAGTTTGGTTCATTGTCGAAATGTGGTCTATCATTACAGAGTAAACGAAGATAGCGTGACGCATAATGTCGACCTCACACTCAATTACACTTCCATACTAGACACTGCCGTTATTGCGGCACGTCAATACGATAAGTGTATGAGTCACATGGAGAATATGTTTCTCTACAATCAACTTAGTTTCGGGATGTATCAACGATGTTATGAGAAGGTGGATAAGTTGATTGTGGGTGAACATATTGCTAAAGTCTATAGTGAACTGAAGAAGATGTCAATCCCGATCACCATCTCCAACAAGTTTTTTGCTTGGAGATTGACGCTATCGTATCAGTTGGCTACAAGTAAACCTTTAGTTTTTTTGAATCGCATAATAGCTTGGACAGTTTATCATCCGTTTAAGTACTAAAATATAATAATATGTGTAACGTGAGCAATCCTCAAATTTCAGTTATTATTCCCATATACAAAGCGGAAGAACATCTATCCCGATGCATTGATAGCATTCTAAATCAGAACTTTGTCAATTTTGAGCTCGTGCTTGTCGATGATGGAAGTCCAGATGGAAGTGGTGCGATTTGTGATGAGTATGCGTTACACGATGAACGAATAAAAGTCGTTCATCAAAAAAATGGAGGGGTTACGTCAGCTCGTTCAGTGGGTGTGAATACGAGTACAGGAGAGTATATTACATTCGTTGATGCAGATGATTCGTTGCCGCATAATGCTTTGACACTTTTCTACGCTGCGACTGAAAATGGTCTATATGACATTGTAGTAGGGAAGTATGATGTAAATACTCATTTTCAAGGTAATATATTGACGGTCCGTGAATACCAGAAAAATTGCATTTTCGGCGATGTTGTTCCCCCGGCTCCTTGGGCTAAGCTCTTTGAACGCAGCCTCTTTACAGCAGAGACATTTAATATCCCTCGTGAAATAACTAAGGGAGAAGATATGTTGATGAATATTCGTTTGGCTTTTCAGAATCAAAAGTCAGTGCGGCTGTTGGATGAGGTCGTTTATAATTATGTACCGCTTCCGAGTGGTTGTATGAGTAATTTCTTAGAGTCACAGGGTTATGAAGCCAATTATCACTTTTTTCTTTTAGCTTCAATTCCAACTGAAAAACAAAAAGATTTTGTTCAAGAGATGATTGAAACAAGGCTTAATGGGTTGAAACTTATATCCTTACAGCGACCGGAGGAGGTGATTCGTCGAACGGCATATAAGCAGCAACTGCTTGATGATATAAAGAATTTGAAACGACCGCTACAGCACTTGGATAAGCTGGTACTTTATGGCCAATCTTGCTTTAGTTTCAAACTATATTTCTTCATAACAAGAGTAAAGAATAAGTTATGCCGATTATTTCAATTATAGTTCCGGTCTATAAGGCGGAGGCATATTTACATCGATGTGTCGATAGTCTTCTTATCCAAACTTTTACTGATTTTGAGATTCTTCTCATTGATGATGGTAGCCCTGATAGAAGTGGAGCCATATGTGACGTTTATGCAGCTAAAGATCAAAGAGTCAGAGTTTTTCATAAAGAAAATGGTGGAGTCTCAGATGCTCGTCAATTTGGTGTTGACCACGCATTGGGAGAATACATCATTCATGCAGATCCGGATGATTGGGTCGACCCGACGATGCTTGAAGAACTTTATCGGAAGGCTTGTGAGACTGATGCCGATATAGTTATCGCTGATTTTTTTGTTAATGAGAGTACCTATTGTAAGCAAAATGTAAAAAAAACAACAGCCAAAATAGTATTACAGCAATTGCTGTTCCAACAGTTGCATGGCAGTTGTTGGAATAAGCTTGTAAAACGAGTTTGTTATAGCACATTTGAAGTAAAGTTTCCACCCGGTCTTAACTATAGTGAAGATTTCCTTGTCTGTGTACAGCTATTAATTCATGACCAAGTAAAGATCGCCTACTTGCCTAAGGCTTTTTATCATTACGACCAAATAGTCAATGGAAATTCTATTTCTCGTAAGTATACGCGGCAGACTTATGAACAGCGTTGCTTATTTCTGAAAGAACTTAAGCGGTACACTTCCGATTATGTAATGACCCAACGTAATATTATACTTGAAGCAATTCTGAATGGAGTGCTTCGCCGATCGGAGTTTTATCGTGATTATGGCGAGGAAGTAGAGCAAATGTTTCAATATGGTCATTTCAGAAGTAAGCGTGAGATGTTAACAGTCTGGGCTCTTAGACATAACCTGTTTGGCTTAGCTAAATTGATGCTCAATGTTTCTAATTTATTTGTCAGATTACATTTAAAGATGATGTCGAAGTAAGTTAGAATTGGAAGGTTGTTGGAAACAGGAACTAAGACTTCAGAAACTTCAAACTCGTAAGTAAGATTATTGTATGTTTTGCAAAGTGTTAGGATAAACTCCAGCTCTTATCTCTAATTACATTAAATATGAGGAAAATAAATGAGAATGAATAAAATAATTCTTTCGGTTGCGATATTTCTAATGAGAATTTGTGGGCGTTTGCATTTTGGTCGTTGGGCTAAGGTGTGTCCATATTGGCTCATGCAAATCGGCGTACAACCTCGTTCTAAAGAGATCTCCTCGCAAGAAGCCGAGAACTTGCTTCAGACAATACATGAAGATCCAAAGTCTTCAGCTCTTTGCGAGAATATCATCGTGAAACCGGGAAAATACGACTTGTTAGTTATAATTCCAGTTTATAAGGTGGAACATTTTTTGGACGATTGCCTCCAGTCGGTATTGTTGCAGAAATCAAAATACTCTTATCATATTGTAGCGGTAAATGACGGTTCTCCCGATAGAAGTGGAGAAATATTAAAGCGTTATGAAGACGATGAGAGGATGACTGTAATCAACCAAGAGAATAAGGGGCTTTCCGGTGCACGTAATACAGCCCTTAAATCCATTGATGCCAAATATGTTACTTTCTTGGATAGTGATGATTTGTTGGCTCCGGATGCTATAGAACGATTGATGAATACAGCGTATGAATATGATGCAGACATTGTTGAAGGTTCATATCAACGCCGTACGATAGGAGGGAAGTTGTTTGCCGGTGAAAAATCATTGCACGAGGGTATTTCATCTAGGGATAGCCTAAAGGGGTATCCCTGGATGAAGGTAA
>OBAI01002454.1_pt1 | contig 11669 bp, 4 predicted proteins | sample 1517461 | NCBI WGS metagenome assembly OBAI01 (sample SAMN04571696, study PRJEB22368) | human gut metagenome | biome: human gut; material: stool | host: Homo sapiens | place: Luxembourg | collected 2012-06-29
CCATTATACCCAGGGCGTTGCCCTGGGCTAAGAGCTTCTGCCCCTTCAGGGCGTGGTCTTAACTCTTTTAACTCCTCTAAAAGTCCACGACCGTGATTCCTGCTCCGCCAAACTGCACATGTTCATCGGCAAAGTGGGTGACATTGGGCACACTGCTCAGATACTGACGGATGAGCTGTCGCAGGATGCCGTTGCCCTTACCATGGAGGATGCGCACACGGGGCATTCCCACAAGGATGGCATCGTCGATGAAATACTGCACGGCATTGAGCGCCTCATCGCCACGCATACCTCTGATGTCGAGGTCTTGGTGGAAATTGGTCTTGTGCTTGTCTATCGTGTTGCGTGTCTCGGTACTGATGCCATACGAGCCTAAGTTCTCCTTGCGTTGTTTTGTCTTGTCGGTCTCGGTGGTGGCGACAGCATGTTCCAGACGGTTGATGCGCATCTTGGTACGCATACCTCCAAAGACAGCAGTAGCCATATCGCCCGCTATGCTCTCTATGGTTCCCATGGTGGAGAGCCCCTTGATGCGTACGGTGTCGCCTACTGATAGAGGACGGTTTTCCTGCTGCGTCTTGTTGACAGCACTGCGCAGGGCCGCCGCAGCCTTCTCTTGGTTCTGAGTTTTTTCGGCTTTACGCTTGGCATGTCGTTCCTTGCGTTGCTGTATCTGTGCTATCTTGCGGGCTATCTTGTCGTCGTTCTCCTTGGTGTCGATGTCCTGCATCTCTTCCTTGAAGGCGTCCAGCTCCTGACGTATCCGCTTGGTCTCCTCCTTCTCAGCCTGCTTCTCGCGTATCTCGCGTATGGCGTTCTCTATCTTTTTGTTGCTCTCCTTCAGCAGTTCCTCTGCCTGTTGTTTGGCTTTGGCGAGTATCTGTTTGCGGCTTCGTTCTATGTCCTCTATGTCGCTCTCGTATCGCGAGATAGTCTTTTCCATGTCTTTCTCGCGCTGGTGTATGCTCTGTCGCTTGTTCTCCCAGTAGCGCTTATCGCGAACGATGTCCTGCAGATACTTGTCGCTCTGTATGTATTCGGAGCCTACGATGTCGCTGGCCTCCTTGATTACCTCTTCGGGAAGACCTATCTTGCGGGCTATCTCGATGGCGAAGGAAGACCCCGGTCTGCCTATAGCCAACTGGAAGAGAGCTTTCATCTCGTGGCGGTCGTAGAGCATGGCACCATTGGTCACACCCTCATGACTGTCGGCAAAATGCTTCAGGTTCTGATAGTGTGTGGTGATGACTCCATAAGCACCTTGCTGGCAGAAGCGGTCGAGCACAGCCTCGGCGATAGCTCCGCCGATGCCAGGTTCGGTGCCTGTACCAAACTCATCGATGAGGATGATGGTGTCGCCATTGGCAGCCTTCATCATATTTTTCATGTTGAGCAGATGCGAGGAGTAGGTACTCAGGTCGTTCTCCAGACTCTGTTCGTCGCCTATGTCGATCATGATGTTTTGGAACACGCCCGTCTTCGAACGCTCGCTCACAGGGATGCTCAGTCCGCACTGCAGCATGTATTGCAGCAGTCCCACGGTCTTCAGACAGACCGACTTTCCTCCGGCGTTAGGACCTGAGATGATGAGGATGCGCTTCTCTTGTGTCAGCATGATGTCGAGTGGCACCACCTTCTCGCCTTTCTTCTCCAACGAGAGTCTGAGCAGCGGGTGAATGGCTCTGATCCAGTCTACGTGTGGGTGGGCTTCCACTTCGGGTTCTATGGCTTGCTGGGTCTCTGCAAGCTTTGCCTTGGCCTGTATCAGGTCGATGATGGCAAGGAATCGGTAGCTGTCCAGTATCTCGCGTGAGAAGGGTCGCACCTTGTTGGTGAAGTCGGTGAGGATGCGTATGATCTCCTTGCGTTCCTCTCCCTCGAGTTCTCTCACGCGGTTGTTGGCTTCCACCACCTCGGTAGGCTCAATGAATACCGTTCTTCCCGTGGCACTCTCGTCGTGCACGATACCTTTTATCTTACGTTTCAGGGTAGGGATGACAGGGATGACGAGTCGTCCGTCGCGCAGGGTAGGGGTGACATCTTTCTCTACCACTCCCTCGCTCTGTGCTGCTCGCAGTATGCCGTACAGTGTGCGAGAGATGCTGCCTTCGGTCTTTGCTAACTCACGGCGTATCTGCAGCAACTCGGGGGTAGCGTTGTCGCGTATCTTGCCAAACTTGTCGAGTATTTGGTCGATGCGTTGTACCAGTTGTGGGAAAGACATGACATCTGCCGACAGGCGATGCAGTGCAGGGTAGGGATATTTCTTCTCTCTGCGCCAACCGTCTTCTTGTTCGGCCTCGTCGTCATCGCTGTGGTTGAGTATCTTTACGATACCGTCGATGGTGCTCAGCGAGCGGCGAAGGTCAAAGAGTTCGTCTTCCTCTAAGTGGGTGTTCTCCACGCGGATGCGTACAATCGACTCTCTCACATCGTAGAAGTATTGCAGGGGGAAGTCTTCCACCTCCTCCATGAGTCTGCGAAACTCTCGGGTCTGCAACAGCCATTCGTTCACCTCGTCGGCATCAGAGCTGAAGTGCATCTTCTCCACCTGTTCCTTGCCCAGGGTGGAGAGGCATCGCTCACGCAACAGGTTACGAATCTCGTTGAATCCTATCTTTTGTTCAAAATTATCTGGATATATCATGTTGATCTTATTTTCAGGCGGCAAAGTTACGAATTTTTTGAATGTTACCCAAATTTCAACTGCAAAAAACAAGGGAGCGAACCCTGTTAGGTTGCTCCCTCGTTGTTCTTGTTTCTATTATTGATAGTTCTTAATCCCAGGAATCCCAGGAGTCAAAGTCGTTAAAGTGCTCCTTGGCTGTGTCTGTTCCTGGCTCTCCCATTCCTGGGTATTCTGGATTAGGATTACCAGTATCATCGTCACCTTTGGTACCAGATAGGCCAGCTAACAAACTTTCCGTCTGTAGTGGAACAAAAAATATTTGTGGCTGTATATATTCTTTTTTATTCATTGCTTCAAATGTTTTTATTTGATATATTTCTTACCATTAATAATATAGATACCACTTGGCAGTGACTGGAAGCTGTTGGCATCCTCGCTAACCAACTGTCCGTTGATGTTGTATACTCTGCAATTTGCAGGAATCAATTCACCATCTGCATTGATGATCAAGTCTTCGATACCTGTTGTTTCTCCATCATTACCATCAGTTATACTACTGGTACTGATGCTCAACATCGCAGGTTTAGCTCCTGCAGGAAGATTAGCTTTCAGGAAGCCGCGGAAACCTTTGACGGTTCCTGAAGCTGCGGCATAAGCTTTGAAGTTACCATCAGAAGCGCCGATGAAGTAATCGTTCTTAAAGATATTCATGGTGTTGTAACTTGATGTCCAAACATATCCATTACTCTCACACCATTTTGCCGGTTCAGTATTTTCGATGGTAACGTATGGATAGTCTTTTACATCTGCAGTATTGATGCTTGTCACTTCCTTAGTTGGCTTGATAAGGAATGGCTTACCAGCAACGATCGTATTGTAAGCATGACGTACGAAGTATGCCTTGTTGCCCTCAACATGGTCGAAGTAGAGAATCTGAGTACCTTCCTTCGCAGTTGCACTATAAGCAGGACCAAAGATGGCATCAACCTGCTGTCTGTTGAGACTGAAAGGAAGAACGCAAGTTGTCCATCGATTAGCTACCATTTTACGTTCAATCTTCACCTGTGCCACATGACCATCAAGAGTTTTCTCAACAACATTGTTCGCATTCGCAGTTTCAGCATCATAATCTTTCACATCAACAATTGGCTTTGTTTCATCCTCATCGAATGAGAAGCCATAGAAGCCAATCTTCGAACCGAAGTTATAGAGATAGTAAGTCTTACCTGCCTTTACATTAAAGGTATAGGTGACAGGGGAGTCTGCGAGAACAGACCAGCCCATAGAACCATTTCCCTTACCTGCAGCTGCATTTGGAACAAGATCTGTACTGAGGTTACTTTCGTAAACATTGTTCTTAAATGCCTCTGCTGTCATGTCAAATGTTGTAGGTATGCCCTTGAAGTGACTTCTCACATCCTCTATAGTCAACTCTTTGCTATTATCTACATCCCAAGTGTATGTTTTTACGGGCTGAATGCCACCAGTTGGCTTACCATTGGTACTCTCAATGTGGGCATTAGAACTTACAAAGTTGCCTGCCTCATCCATAACGAATACACGGCGCTGAGGACGATAAACATACTCCTTGTTTGAACAATCAAACACACCATTCTGGAAGATGTGTACAGTTACCTTTCCGTTTGTTGCAGGGTTGAACTCAAGGAATGAACCTGAACATGGAACATTAAACATCTTGTCCTTGATGGTTCCTGTATATGACTTGAAGTCTGCACTATAGATATTCGTTGTCTCAGGGAGAGCATTGGAGCCATTCTCCTGACGTGCATTCTTGTTTTTATCACCAACTACATAGTAATCGAAGCCTGTAAGCTTCCATTTTGGCAAAGATGACAAATTTTTATCTGTTCCCCAATGAAAATCTGCAGACAGTCCTTCTGTTGATGGACCTTTTGGAGAACTTGTAGGGCCATTAGTCGCAACAGGATTAGGGAACAACCAGCCACCAAGAACTACAGACAAGGTCTTGTCCTGGTTCCACATTCTTGTCTGGTTACCATAAGTTTCACCAATTCCAGGTCCCTTTACACGATACATAGCAGGGTCATCAACTTCTACAGTTATTAAAGCTGTGGTGCTTTCTAAGTTATCACCAGTGACAACGACACGGATTTTAGCTGTACCTTCGCTGACTGCTTCTATCTTTCCTGTTTTTGCATCTACCTTTACGACACCAGGAGATGTAGAGAACCATGAGGTGTTGTATTCTGTATCGTCAAGAGTTGTTGTTTCAGTTTTAACTGTCAGGTCTGGTGCTACTCGTGTAGTACCTGCATACATTTTAATGCTTGTTGGGTCTGGTGTAACACTAATAGTCTGATACTTGCTGTCCACACTCAAAGTGAATGTAATAGCGTCAGGATTATCATAGACATCACTATAGTCATTTGTACCATTAGGATCTGGTGTTGCACTTACTGTAACAGAATATGTACCTGCAGTTTTTGGAGTGAAATTGAGTGTACTGCCTGTTACACTTGAGGTGTTGCCTGTAGGTGTAATGGTGTAAGTGTATATGAAATAACTGCTTACATCTTCACCATTGTAAATCAGAGGAACAGTGATAGTTCTGTTTTTACTATCTTGGTGCAGATTAATGGTGATATTTTTGAATGAATCCAAGAAAACAGGCTTGATCTTACCTTCTGATACCGAGTAAGAGAACTGAAGAGTACCTGCAATATAATTGCTTCCAAGTGATGTTGTTGGAGTCGCAGTAACGGTAATGAGAGATGTTCCCTTAACAAATGCTGTGTTTTCAGCATTTTTATTAACTGAGAATTTTCCAGTCGTCTCATCAACAGTCACATTGTTGTCTCCACTAACAGTATAAGACAAGGTGTAGTCCTGACCTAACTTCAAGAGTTTGTCATTATCTCCATAAACCTTGATGACAGGCTGCTCTTCTTCCGCATCTGTGGTGTTGATAGTAACATCCATTACGGAAACGTTGAGTGGAGAAGGTGCCTTTACGCTCAACTGATAAGTGGCTATAGTTCCTTCATAAGTGTTTGCATCTGTTGGAGTAACAGTTGCTGTGATGGTTGCGATACCTAAGTCCTTAATAGTAATGGTATTATCACTCAGAGTAGCTACATTCTCTGCATTCGACGTGTAAACTACAGTGTATTTGTCTGCAGTAAGAGTTGTCTCTCCAGCTTTAACAGTCAAAGTTGGCAAAGTCACGGTTGTTGTTGTGTTGACCACCACATCAGCATTGCGCTCGAAAGAAGCTGTCAGTCGAGTCTTGCCTGAAGATGAAGCAGGGCGCTCTACCTTGAGACTTGTCAAGTAAGTATTACCACCGCCGAAGCGACCCAAATAGAGTGCATCGCAATCTTTTTCAATGGTATAAGTAAATTCAGAACCACCAGCAGCAGATGTAGCCAAGATGTTTGACTTAAAGATACTGCTACCATTTACATCAGAATAAATAATCACACCAGAAAGATTCTTGCTATCGCAATAGCCTTTCAGCGTAATCACATCACCTGCTTTGAAGCCGCCATTATTTGGCTTGATAGTGATGTACTTTCCTTCATTTGCACTGAAGTTGCTGCTAAACTTTATAATACCATTAGTTGATGTGCAGTTTGTTCCAATAGTAGTTGTACCAATAGAGTTTTGGAAGTCGTAGATAACCCCGCTTTCGGTTGGAGTAACTGGAGTTTGCTTCTTCTCTACCTTAACGGCAAATGTAGCAGAAGTCTCTTTATACTTGTTTGTATCTGTAGGCTTGATGGTGGCAACGATGTTTGTTTCACCTTCACCAACAATGGTTACCTTACCATTCTCTACCTTTGCTACTGCATCATTCTTAGAGGTGTAAGTTACGGTATAGTCGCTTGCTGTCAAAGTGGCCTCGCCTGCCTTGACAGTCAGGGTAGGAATATCTTGCACAGCATCACCTACTGTAGCAGATATTGTTGCAGGAGAGAAGGATGCAGTAAGAGCAACCTGTGTGTTGGCACGGGTGATGGAGATGGACTTAACGTAAGTTGACTCGCCAGTTTTTCTATAAATATAGAATGTACTTAAACCATTCAGAATGTCGCTTGCAGTGACAGTATAACTAATATCTTCATCCTTTTGAGTCATGTTGCCAAGACTTACAGAAGAAGAACCTGCGGTTGTACCTGTATATGCTACCAAACCTCCTTTACCAGTTGATGCTGAATATGCGGATATCTTTATAATATCACCTTCTTGCAACTTCGTCCCAGACAACGTTATTTTTATATATACTGATTTACCAAATTCTCCGTCCAATTTATAACCATTTTTGGTATCATCTTTAGCTGCTCCTAATGTCACAGTTCCACCTTCTGCGTCATATGGAGTATTAGCATCTTTCTCTGTTGTCTTGATAGTATAGGAGAAAATGTTTCCTGTTGTCGTTCCATTCTCACTACCTCCATTATTATCTGTGTTACCATTATCCGTATTTGAGTTACTTTTGGCAGTTACATTTGTTGCGCTTGTCGTAATAGTTTTACCATTAGCAGTAGCTTCGCAATAATAACTTCCACTTTCTGTTGGAGTATAAGTAGCAGATGTGGCATCTGTGGCATCTGCGATGGCTTCCCCATCCTTATACCACTGATAAGAAACGGTACCATCACCATAAGCTGTTGCATCGAGTTTTCCTTCAGTAGTAGTGAAGGTATAGCTTGGAGCCAAGTCCTTGGCAAAGAGAATCTGCTTGCTGTCCTGGTTCTGATAAGCACGCTCGTACTCAGTTGCAGCCATGATGAAGCCACCGAGAACCTTGCCCTCGGTAATACCCTCAGACTGTTTAACCATAGGAACATCATAGCCTAACAAGTAGTATTCCTTAGAACCATTGCGATATTTCTCATTGCCCTTTAAAGCAGTATCTTTATCACCACCTAAACCAGCAGAACGGCAACTGCCCCAGATTTGCATATTGCCTTTAGCATCCAAATAGGTGTAGTTGTTTACCAAACCTTCGAAAGCTTTCTTGGCAATCGTTTTATAATCATATTGAGTGGTACTTTCGAGCAAGCCACAACGAACAGCCTTGAAATAAGCTGCTGCAAAAATAGCTGTAGCTGATGTCTCAATATAATTTGTTACACTGGCAGGTTTGCCACTCCATTTGCTATTGTAAGATGATGCAGTGAAGGAAGCATCTTTGTCCATCACCTGATACCAACCACCAGTCTTTGCATCCTGATGTGCAGCAATACCAGCAGCAAGGTCTGCGAGATGCTGCTTCAAAGTAGTATAATTGGTTGTATTCTCTTGACCAGCATTCTTCATGGCTTCCAATACATCTACCAAAGCCATGAGATACCATGCATTGGCTCTGCCCCAGTAGGCTGCAGAGTGGAATGTATAAGGCTTAGTTGTTCCATTCAAGCCAGCCCATGTGTCAGCATGAGAGTTTGATTCTTTTGTTCCTGCATTTGCCTCGAAAGCATGATACATCAGTTTGTCGTTAGCGTTCCAGCACATATTCCAAACAATGTTTAACTGTTTGGTTACCATATCCCAGTCTGCAGTTGTGCTTCCGAATACATTACTTCCTGTGCCATTGAAGTTGACAATTTGAGCCAAGAGTGCGCTACCCATATAGGCACCATCCAGCCACATCTGGTTGTTGTAAGCTTCTTTGTGGAACCAGCCACCTACGACATTCTCTCCAGCGAGAGTTCCGCTCTTGATGGCGTATTTTGTGTTATGAGTTTCGAGTCCTGTCTGTGCTCTGCCAATAGCATTCTTGTAGTTGCTCTTGTCTGTTTCTATTGCATTTGTATTGTTATACAGACCAATATAGAGCTTTACGGCATTGAGGTCATCAAGGCTGCCACCTCCAGTAGGGACAGAATTGGAGTATGCATCTCCATATTCCTTAACACTCAAGAACCAAGGCTTTGACCAATCGAAGCTTTGATAATAATCGGCTGCTTCAATCATAGATTTGGCAACAAGACCAGGAACATAGTCGAGCTTGTTCTTGGTATCTTTTCTTTGCTTGTTTGGTGTTCCGTCTGCATTGTAGGTTGCTAAGCCAAAAGAAGTAGTATTGGCATAGAAATCATTTGCACGTGAATTAATCGCCCACTGCGAATAGCGGACAGCAGAATTGAATTTTACCCCCCCATCGTTATCTGCCGCTTTCACTCCAATGACGCTGAGGCATGGGAGTAAAAGGAGAAGAAACAGGCGAGCGAAACCGCCTCGGCTCATGTCGAGGAAGCGGAATGTAAGTGTTTCGTGTTTCATTTCACTTTTATTTTTATTGTTTTTGTGCTTATTTAGCTGTTTTATATTACTCATACTTCTACTGTAAGTCTATGCACCGCTGATTTTTTTTCTTTAGTTATTTTTGATGGTAGTCTGTTTTAAACATCCCAGTATAGCGGTCGCAGTCGAGAACTAATACGATGAAATTTTTTGTGCAATCGATTGCACTTTCTTTTCGGCTGCAAAGATACGAAAATATGTTAAAAAGGAATGAATCCATTTTGTCTAAAATCAGATTTTTTACGTAATCGTTTGTGTGTGGCTTACTTTTGGTTCTTGCGATATGCCTTTTTTCTTATTGTCATGCTTTCAGGTATTTATACACTTATAAAACTTTAGCAAGTTCAGAAGTTATAGAAGTTAAAGAAGTTATCACTCCCTACGGTCGTTAGAAGTTATAGCCAACAGCCTTGAAGTTTAATATTTAATTGTTTATGTTTAGTGTTTAGTTTCATGTCCACTAAAGCATTTGTCTTAACTCCTTAACTCCTTAACTCCTTAACTTCCATACTAACGAAACCTCAGTTTAATAGTTAGCATGTCTCGGTAAGTCACTGAGATGTCTCGATGACTTACCGGGAAATCTCTGTAAGTCATTGGCAGGCCTGAATAACTTATCGGGCTTGAGACCATTTTGTGAAGTTGTGAACGTCTATTATAATATATATTCTTTTATATGTTTTTAAGGCATTACCCATACAGCTGTTTTCTTTCTTTATTTATTTTCTTTCTGGATTAGTCAACACCCATATTGTCATGAGTTGTTACGTTAATACTGTGAGTCAACGTGTATTATTAATAAAGTGGTCAACTATATTTTTTTATAGTTTCTATCAGAATAATACAATAGGCTTCAACTGCTTACGAAGCCGCTTTCATTGCTCTACGCAATAGGCTTTATTGACTATCGAAGCCGCTTTCATATTTCAAGGCTTTTCTATTCAAAAAGTTTTCAATAGGGGTGCTGAGTAGTTATTTTTAGCCTCTTATGCGTTAAATCGGCATTAAAATTAGTAACTTTTTGGTGCAAAAGCATTGCTTTGTCCCGAATTTATTATAATTTTGTGACAATATTAGGGTTGAAATCTTTTCGACATGTATGGTTGGTTCAGGACGTGCTGATTCTAAGAGTTATTTCCCTTAGGGAGTTCCAGCCGTACGGTCGATAAAGTTTTTTATGTAAAAAGTATCAAAGTATCATCTTGTTGGCTGAATACAGAGACAAATAACTGATACATAATGAGATAGAAGAATGACACATTTTGGATTATCTTACAAGAAGTATCATAGAAGTATCATAGAAGTATCATAAAAAACGTCATCCAATTACTACAAGATAGTGATGAGGCATCATGCATAATAGCAAAGCCGCCGACCTGTAAGAGATGCCCAAAAATTGCCCAACGTTTGGGCACTCTGTGCACACCGCACGGGCAATGAGTGCCCGTCGCTTGTTCTGTCGATGCCCAACGCTTGGTCCATGAGTGCCCGTCGCTTGTTCTGTCGATGCCCAACGCTTGGTCCATGAGTGCCCACTTGATGGGCAAGACAGACTGTAAAACAGGAATAGTAGACACTTCTTTTTAATCGACTCAAAGCCGAATTTAATGAGACTTCTTGCGATATTATGATACTTTAATGAGACTTCTTGTAAAATAAACGAAAAAGTATCATTCTTGTATAATGCAGTATAACAGATATATACAATGATTTTGCACTAAATAATGATACTATGATACATTTTTCACAAAAAACATTTTTCGCATGTAGTTATTTTGAGTTGTACGGTTGAAATTACCCAATACACCCTACCTTATAGGGTGTTCCAACCCTACAGTTTGCAATTTTTTGTGAAGTAATGATATTACTGTTCACTTTATCTCTATGAATTGAGCAAATGCGAGGAGAACTTGAAGAAGTATAAGCTCCAGGCGTTGATGAAGAAGAATGGCATCACGTTCTTCAATATGTCGGGTTTGTCTTTGAAGAAACTCCAGAATGCTCCCGACCATATCGGTGAGTCCTTCAAGACAACCCCAAATCGGTCATTAGGATTTGGGATAAAGTTAAGCAGTTCACCTCTCTCATTGCATATCAGGTGTAACTTGAAACCGAAATACCATCCCATGGTGCTTTTACCTCTTTCTGCATAATCACGGAACACCTTATTCCTTGTTATACGCTTGTTGTGGCATACACGGAAGCGCCCAGTGATAGTACAGCGGACGGCAAGAAACACATTTTATTCGGTAAAAGATATGAATTTGCAAGAAAAAGGAATAAGACTAACTTTGTAGTCGTTAATAACGTGTATTTACACAAAATAAACGAATAGAAATGTGGTAATCCGTAGAGATAAATATCTACCCCAGTTCGGGATAAGAATAGTTCATAAAAAAGTTGGTAGTCTCACAAATATTTTGTACCTTTATAGGTGATTTACAACAAGTTACAAATATATTTGATATGACTACCGATTACAAAGTTACAGAATTATTTTGTATTATAGACGAGTTTTGCAAACATTTTGATGCAGAAAATGCAGGAAACCTACTTGAAGACAATAGCGGAACCAAGCGTAGATGTCGTCAAGCGTCGTTGTCCGACAGTGAAATCATGACCATTCTGTTGTATTTTCATTTTGGTACATTCCGCAATTTCAAGCATTACTACCTGTTCTTCATCAAGGGTACAATGAAGTCTTATTTTCCGAAAGCCGTGTCGTACAACCGCTTTGTGGAGTTGGAAA
>OBAI01002457.1_pt1 | contig 11657 bp, 7 predicted proteins | sample 1517461 | NCBI WGS metagenome assembly OBAI01 (sample SAMN04571696, study PRJEB22368) | human gut metagenome | biome: human gut; material: stool | host: Homo sapiens | place: Luxembourg | collected 2012-06-29
GGTAGTAAGACCAATCGCAATAAAAGCCCCTCCGAGATACATAGAGCCTGTATCCCCCATGAAACATTTCGCCGGATGAAGATTCCATATAAGAAATCCCAGGCAGCCTCCTGCTATTGCCGTAGCATAAATTGAAATTTCGTATGATTTAAGTATACCGCAAACGGCGGCCAGGGCAAGCATGGTTATAAACGTTACAGATCCGCAGAGTCCGTCGACGCCGTCGGTAAGATTGACCGCGTTGGATACATATATTATGAACAATATCATAACCGGATAATACAGTATTCCGAAATCTATTTTAAAAAATATAAAATCAATTTCTGTCGACTTATCGCCGAGCGCATAAAGCATTGCCAGCAGCGCCGCTGATAATATAAACTGCATTATCATTTTCTGTTTCGGATTAAGTCCAAGATTCTGCTTTTTGACCGCCTTGATATAATCGTCTAAAAATCCTATTCCTGCAAATAGCAGAGAAAATATTATACAGGTTAAAAGCCTGACGGCGTTATTTCCGGATACCTTATCCGTAAGATCTATCATACTGTCTGATCGGTAAATCAAATATCCTGCAATAACGGCAGCCACGCTGCTTATTATAAACATAAATCCGCCCATTATAGGAGTTCCCTGCTTAGATTTATGCCATGCGGGACCTATATCAAGTATTGTCTGACCAAAATGGATTTTTTTTAAAAACGGTATCAATACTATGCCGATAACGGCAGCTAAAGCAAATGATATCAGCGCAACTGTAATGTTAATCCAATACGACATCTCTCATCCTCCCAAATTAAAAAATGCTGTTTACGACATTTTCAAGCTTCATTCCCCTGCTTGCTTTAAAAAGAAGAACGTCTCCGCTTTTTATACAGGATTTTAGCCTGTATGCCAAATCGTCCTTATCTGGTGTAAAATATGACGTAATCCCTGATTTTTCAGCTTCTTGCTGTATAAACTCCGCGTCTCTTCCAAAGCAGAAAAGCATATCCGGTCTTGCACTGCACACATATCTGCCTACAAGCCTGTGAAGCTTTTCCGACTCCTTCCCAAGCTCAAGCATGTCGCCCAGAACGGCTATTTTCCTGCCGTTCGTTTTCATTCCTGACAAAACCTCAAGCGTTGCTTTCATAGAATCCGGACTTGCATTATAACAGTCTATAATTAAAGTATTCTCACCTTTTTTTACTATATTCTGACGCAATCCGTCAGTTCTGTATTTTTTCAGCGCAGCTGCAATTTCAGAATCGTCCATTCCGGTAAGCTTACCTATACAAAATGCGGCAAGCGCGTTAAGCACATTATGCCTTCCAACGCATGGTAAAATAATTTTTACCGCTTTATCACCGCAGTTAACATAAAAAGATGTTTTGCCGTCAAATTCTGTTATCTCCGAGCCCCTGAACTCTGACTCTTTATTTTCAATACCAAACAATATTACAGGTCTTTCTACTGAAAGCTCCTTTTTCAGCGGAGAAAGATACGGATCGTCACCGTTTAATACTAAAGGGGCGTTTTGTTTCATTCCCTTTAATATTTCAAGCTTAGCTTTTAGTATGCCCTCTTGTGTTTTCAAATTTTCAATATGTGAAAAACCAATATTAGTTATAACTCCTATGGTTGGAACGGCTGTTTTAGAAAGCCTTTCTATCTCGCCGAAGTCAGACATTCCCATTTCTATTACCGCCGCCGTATGAGAGCTGTCCATTGTAAAAAGCGTTTTCGGCAGTCCTATCTCATTATTAAGATTTCCGGCAGTTTTAAGGCAATTAAACTTTTCAGAAAGAACCAACGCTATCATTTCCTTGGTTGTAGTTTTTCCTACGCTGCCTGTCACTCCCACAAGAACCGGAGAAAACTTTTTCCTATAGTAAGAAGCAAGCTCAAGATAAGCCTTTCTTGTATTTTCAACCAATATGCAGGGACAATTTTCTATTTTCCTCTCAGAAACGGCAGCTAATGCGCCGGACTTTATAGCGTCGGGTATAAAATCATGTCCGTCAAACCTGTCTCCCTTTATTGCTACAAATAGACAGCCGTCCTTAAGATTTCTTGTATCAGTCGATATATCCGTTATTTCTTTTTCAAACGGAGCAGTTGAATGCAATGCTCCGGCAATTTCTGATAATAATAGCTTTTCCATTAATTTATAAGCTTCAGACCCTCTGAAACTATCTCTCTTTCATCAAAATGTATATGCTCGTTACCTGACAGCACCTGATAATCCTCATGTCCTTTTCCGGCCAGAACTATTATATCGCCTTTCTGAGCAATTTTCAACGAATGATATATAGCTTCCGTTCTGTCGACTACGACATCAAACGGGATTTCCTTATCCGAAAGTCCTGCAAGTATGTCGTCAATTATAGCTTCCGGTATCTCATCTCTCGGATTATCAGATGTAATTATCAGCCGATCGGCATATTTGGCGGCTGCCTTAGCCATAAGAGGACGCTTTTTCGAATCTCTGTTGCCGCCGCAGCCGAAAAGGCATATCAGATCTCCCGAGGTATATTCCTTTACGCTTGAAAGTATATTTTCTATCGCGTCAGGCGTATGCGCATAATCACAAATCACAGTGAAGTCTTTTCCTGTCGGAATTATTTCACATCTTCCCTTTACGCCTTTATATTCTTTCAAAGCCTTTAAAATATCGTTTATTTCGAGTCCTATTTTCAAACAGACACTTATAGCCGCCATAACGTTAAAAACATTAAACATGCCTATCATTTGAGTTACAATATGGGCAGATTTTCCGTTATAATAATAATCAAACTCTGTTCCGTCTGCTCTGATGCTTATATTATCCGCATAAAAATCGGCAGTATTACCGATTCCGCATGTGTATTTACGGCATTTTATTTCATCATACAGTCTTTTCCCGTATTCATCGTCCATATTTATAATAGCGTCGTCGCATTCGTCAAACATCATCCTTTTTGCCTGATAATAATTTTCCATAGTTTTATGATAATCAAGATGATCCTGAGTCAAATTTGTAAAAACTCCCACTTCGAAATGCGTCGGACCTATTCTATGCTGAACCAACCCAAATGATGAAACCTCCATAACAGCATATTTACATCCGGCGTTCACCATTCTATTGAGAAGCTCCATATAATCAAAGGCCATAGGAGTAGTATTATCGGTGTGGACGGCGTCGTCCCCAATTTCGTTTCTTATAGTTCCTATCAGTCCGGATTTTATACCGCAGGACATTAATATATTCTTTATAATATTTGTTATAGTGGTTTTTCCGTTTGTTCCTGTTATACCCAAAACCTTTATCTTTCTTTCAGGATGATCAAACCATGCCGCGCAGAGCCTGCCGTAAAATTCCCGAGAATTTTCTGTTATAATCTGCCTGTATCCCAGTCCCAGATCATATTCCGCTATGACTAACGCGGCGCCTTTTTCAAGCATTCTTTCCGCCGCACTATGACCGTCAAACGAAGCGCCTCTAACGCATACGAAAATAAATCCTTCCCTTACCTTCGACGTATTATCGGTTATACCGCTTATTTCCATATCCTCCAATGCCGTTTCCGCAATTCCGTTTATTAGCTTATAGAGTTTCATATTTTCCACCCGCCCGTCTTTTATTATCAGCCTCTTAATTCATTCAAACGGCATATCAGCCTGATTGATCGTTTACGCCAAATGTAAGCTCTATTACAGTTCCCTTCGGAACGATGTTTCCCGCTTCTACCGACTGAGATTGAACCACCGAAGACGATGAATCAGTTGACGCGCCGCTTGCGACAAACGTCAATCCCGCGGATGTAATTAAGTAGCTTGCGTCTGACAACGAATATCCTGTAAGATCAGGAACCTCTACATTTTCCTGAGTATAATTTTTCTGCGTGTAAAGTATAACTGTTCCGCCTTGTGAAACAACGCTTCCTGAAAGCGGCATCTGTCCGCATACCGTTTCACCATCACCGACTATCTGATAAGTCAGTCCCTTTGCGTCAAGAGCCTGTTTTGCATCGTTTATAGTCATATCCTCTACAAAAGGAATAGTAACGTCCATATTTCTAACCTCTTCCTCTGAATATTCAGGATAATATCCCAAATAAGGAAGAATCTCCTCCATAACCTTTCTGGAATAAGGCACGGCTATTTGACTTCCGTAATATTCGCCTGACATAGGCTCGTCGGCCATTATCAGCATTATAACCTCGGGATCGTCAGCAGGCGCAAAGCAACAGTAAGAAGCTACATATCTCATCGGATCTTCCTCGTCGCCGGCATAATCGTCAAGCTTTTCGGAGGTACCGCTCTTGCCGCCTACATGATACCCCTTAATATATGCGCCGTTGCTAAGAGCGACTGTTTCGAGAGTCTGGCACATTAATTCTGACGTTTCCTCAGAAATCACCTGACGCTTTATAGTTTTTTCCTTTGTCATAACTACGTTTCCATCGTTATCGACTATTTTGTTTACAACATAGGGAGTAACCAGATTTCCGCCGTTTATTACGGCGGCATACGCGGTGATCATTTCAAGAGGAGTCACCTTATTTGTCTGACCAAACGAACAGGAAGCAAGTTCAACAGGTCCCATACCCTCTACGCCCTGGTAATAGCTTGTAGCTTCTGCGGGCAGATCTATTCCCGTTCTTTCCGTAAGGCCGTATGCCTTAAAGTAATCAAAAAACTTTTCAGAACCTAAACGTCTGCCTATTTCTATAAAGGCAGGGTTGCAGGAATTCGTTATCGCTTCAACGAATGACTGTGAACCGTGCCCCGAGGTTTTCCAGCAATGTATAGGAGACGTTCCTTCAACAACCGTAACAGAACCCGAACAATTGAACGTATCATTTAAGGTTATCAGATTTTCCTCTAAAGCCGCCGAGCTTGTAATAACCTTAAAAACAGAGCCCGGTATGTAAAGCTCGGTAATAGCTTTATTCTTCCACTGCTGCTCACGGGCGTCTACATATGCGTCGTTATACTGTTCTTCTGTCAGGGACGCAAGCAGCGAAGCCGCCTTATCCTCCTTTATGACTTCATTTTTATCTATATCGAGAAGTCCCATATCCTGAGCCGATTGAGCTATCTGGATATCCGCAACGTCCGACGGATTATTTAGATCAAATCCCGGCGCCGTAGCCATTGCTAAGACTGCTCCGGTTTTGGCGTTCATTATTATACCGCAGGCTCTGTCCTCAATTTCAAATTGACTAACCATTTCCTCAAGATTTTTTTCAAGGGAATATTGCAGAGTTCTGTCAATAGTCAAATAAAGAGAATTGCCGTCCTGCGCCTCGTATGTTTTTGAATATCTGTATGGCATTTCGTTTCCGTTGGCATCTTTAGCGGAAATCACCTTACCGTCGGTTCCGGATAAATACTCGTCATACTGATATTCCAATCCATACTGCCCGTCGCCGTCTGCGTTTGTAAAGCCTATAACCGACGCCGCAAGTTCGTCCTGAGGATAATATCTTTTTGTATCTTCCTCTATTTGAATTGAATTAACGTCATTTTCGTCCATAAACGCAATAATGCTGTCAGCAACAGGCTTTTCCACCTGTGTTTTTAAAATTTTATACTGCGTGTTTTCATTCATTGCGTTCTTAACTGTTTCAGACTTTATTTCCAGTTGGTCAGCCAAAAAATCAATAATCTCGTTCTGGACCTCTTCAGCGCTTTTTATAACTGTACCTGACGGAAGCTCTCCCTTAGCAAGCTGTTTTTGCTGTGCGCTTACAGCTTCCGCTTTTTTTTCCATTTCGCTTCTGAAAAGATCCGGATCCATATAAACTTTATAAACAGTGGCGCTTTGCGCAAGAATTACGCCATTGCTGTCATAAATTGCACCTCTGTTAGCCGAAATAGATATAGTTCCGAAATGATATTCATTAGCCTTTTCCTGATAAAATTTATTATCCAGAACAGAAAGCTTAAAAAGTCTGACGATTATACATCCGACAAATATCAATATGGCTATAAGCACTATTCTATTGGTACGCTTTTTCATTTGAATTGTAGGTTTGTCTGCCATAAAAGCCTCCATAGATTATATAAAATAAGGCAGGGATTATTAAATTTTCCCCTGCCATGGCGAATGTATTATTTATTTTTATAATTAAACAAACTATAAATATGCTTAATTATAACAACAAATTCATTCATTTACTGAATTGGTCATTACACCGGTAAACGGCACATATTAAATATTTAAAAGGAATACCGGCACACTGATACTTGCAGACGTATCCCCTGTGCCGAGATCCTATTTCCGTACACCCGTTTTGTTGTTCTTTGTTTGTTTCTCTCCTGACAGCTCTTTTATTTATATTTGTCTGCCTTTAATTAATAATATTGCATCACCCAAAAATATATTCCACAAGCTTGTCAAATTTATCTTTTACCTTGACAAAAATGTTTTTTTCTTCTTCGGGAATTTCTACTACATCATCAGTCTGAGTTTCAACATATTTTATCTGTGAATTGTTGAGCTTTTGCAGTCCAAGAACCTTAACTGCGTATTCCTCAACGTTTTTTAACGTCATTTTACTTTCAAGCTCTGATTGCAGACGGACATTTTCACTTTGCATACTCTCAAGATTCTGATTTGCACTTGAAATCTGACGATACATTTTGTTTGTTTCCACCTTGCTCGAAAGGACAATAAACGCTAATGAAAATGCAGAGAGTGCAATAAGGAACACCTTTGAAGCTGAGCCTCTTTTGGGAGGGGTCTTTTTCATGGTGATTTTCGGCGCCCGTATAATTTCCGGTTCTTCCGCAGGCATTCTCGGCATATACGGTTCATCGTAAGCGTCTGCCGGTTTATGGGGGTTATCATGCAAAAAGTAGTCGTAAGCTGAATTGTCTGCGGCCATAGCAAAGCACCTATCTCCTTTCTATTATTCTTAGTTTAGCACTTCTGCTTCGGTTGTTCTGTTCAAGCTCGTCCGTACGCGCCTCTATCGGCTTTTTATTAACAAGCTTACCTTCAGGAATTCTGCCGCAGACGCACTGCGGAAAATCCGGCGGACAGATACAGCCCTTGCACCATCCGGAAAATCTCTGTTTAACAATTCTGTCTTCAAGGGAATGAAACGTTATAACAGCGAGTCTTCCTCCGGTTTTCAAACTGTAAAACGCGGCGTCAAGCCCCTTTGAAAGATGTTCAAATTCACCGTTCACCGCTATTCTTATAGCTTGAAATGTTTTTTTGCAGGGGTTTTTCTCCCGTCTAACCGCAGCCGGAACACTGCTTTTAATTATTTCTGCAAGCTCCAGAGTGGTTTCAACAGGTTTTTCCTGCCTTTTTAATACGATTTCAGAGGCTATTTTCCTTGAAAATTTCTCTTCGCCGTATTCAAAAATAATTTTAGAAAGCTGCTCTTTAGTATAATTGTTTACAATATCGTAAGCGCTTATACCCTCCTGACTCATTCTCATGTCTAACGGAGCGTCCTTATGATATGAAAAACCCCTCTCCGCCGTATCCAACTGATGTGATGAAACACCGAGGTCGAGCAGAACACCGTCAGTCTTTTCAATCCCTAAGGAATCAAGCACAAAACGCAGATCAGAATAATTGCTTCTTATAACCTTGGCATTATAGCCGTTAAGCCTTTCAGCAGCAATTCTGACTGCGTCCGGATCCCTATCCAAAGCAATAAGAAGTCCTCCGGACGTAAGCTTTTCCGCAATTTTTCTTGAATGTCCCGCACCACCGACCGTTCCGTCAACATAAATACCGTCCGGCTTTATTGCAAGACCTTCAACGCTCTCGTCAAGCAACACTGAAATATGAGAAAACTCCATATAAAATCTCCTTAGATACCAAGCTGCTGCATTGCTGCAAGCATTTTTTCCATATCCATATTACTCTGCTGGTTGTCCCACAGCTCTTTATCCCAGATTTCCGCTTTGTCATCTAAGCCGATAACAACAACGTCTTTTGTCAGTCCTGCAAATTCACGCAGATCAGACGGAATAAGAACTCTGCCCTGCTTGTCCGGAATCAATTCGCCGGCGCCCGAAAAAAGCCATCTTTTTATATCGAGACCGCCCATAGAATCTGGCAAAGCAGCAACCTTTGCAGCGAGTTTTTCCCATTCTTCTTTAGAATAAATTGTCAGACACTTCTGGTTAATGCTTTTGGTAACGTAAAATTCTCCTCCCAGTAAATCTCTAAGCTTCGTCGGAAAGCTCATTCTTCCCTTAGCATCTATGTTATGATGATAAGTACCCATTAGAGCTGTAAGAGCCATCTCCGACACCGCCTTTCTGACTATTAAGGATTTAATCACCAAAAAAGTGAATATTTTACATCAAATTCCCACACTTCACCACCGTGTACATATTATTATAATACAATTACAAAAAAACGTCAAGTTTAAATGCGAATCTGAAAAGATAAATGCTTACAAATTTAGTATGAATTTTTTGTATAAAATCAACAAAGCAGTTTAATTAAATAAACTGCTTTAAATTACTATATTTAGTTTATCTATGTAAAAAAATAAAAAGCGGAACATTAAATTCCGCTTTTTAATATTAATTATTATTCATTAATAGCTACAACTACGCCAGAACCTACTGTACGTCCGCCCTCACGAATAGCAAAACGAAGTCCTTCTTCAATAGCGATCGGTGTAATAAGCTCTACGTTCATTTCAACGTTATCGCCAGGAGTACACATTTCAACGCCTTCAGGAAGAGTTACAATACCTGTAACGTCAGTTGTTCTGAAATAGAACTGAGGTCTGTAATTAGTAAAGAATGGAGTATGACGACCGCCTTCTTCCTTCTTCAAAACATAAACCTGACCCTTAAACTTAGTATGCGGATGAATTGAACCCGGCTGACAAAGAACCTGTCCTCTTTCAACCTGATCTCTTGTAATACCACGGAGAAGCGCGCCGATATTATCGCCTGCTTCAGCGTAATCAAGAGTCTTTCTGAACATTTCGATACCAGTTACAACTGTCTTATCCTTTTCTTCCTTAAGACCAACGATTTCAATTTCATCGCCAACCTTAAGCTGTCCTCTTTCAACTCTGCCTGTAACAACAGTACCACGACCGGAAATTGTCATAGTATCTTCAATAGGCATAAGGAAAGGAAGATCTGCCTTACGCTCAGGAGTTGGAATATATGAATCAACGGCATCCATAAGCTCAATAATAGGAGCGTATGCTGGATCGTTGATATCATCAGGAGCATTCAAAGCGGCAAGAGCTGAACCCTTAATGATAGGAGTATCGTCGCCTGGGAATTCATATAAAGTAGCTCTGATATCCATTTCAACAAGCTCAAGAAGCTCAGGGTCATCAACCTGATCAGCCTTGTTCATAAATACTACGATATATGGAACGCCAACCTGACGAGCAAGAAGCAGATGCTCCTTAGTCTGAGCCATAGGACCGTCAGAAGAAGCAACAACGAGAATAGCTCCGTCCATCTGTGCAGCACCTGTGATCATGTTCTTTACATAGTCAGCATGTCCTGGACAGTCAACGTGAGCATAGTGACGATTATCTGTTTCATATTCAACGTGTGCTGTATTAATTGTAATACCACGTTCTCTTTCTTCCGGAGCCTTATCAATCATATCGTAAGCTTCGTACTGTGCCTGACCCTTAAGTGCAAGAGTCTTTGTGATAGCAGCTGTAAGAGTTGTCTTACCATGGTCAACGTGTCCAATTGTACCAATGTTTACATGTGGTTTGGTTCTTTCAAATTTAGCCTTTGCCATTGGAAAAATCCTCCTTAAATTTAATTAAATTGATTCCTTATGAATACCATTTTAACACAGATTCCTAAGGATTTCAAGTGTTTTTTTGAAAATATCAAACAAAGCCGGAAATCAGGCGTTTGTTTTATTTCTTGATGTCATAATCTTTTCTGCGATGTTCTTTGGAACTTCAAGATAGCTGTGCGGTTCCATAGAATACTGACCGCGTCCCTGCGTATTTGAACGAAGCTCGTTTGAATATCCGAACATTTCTGAAAGCGGAACCAAGGCGTCAACCTGAATTGCTCCCGGTCTTGTTTCCTGACCCTGTATCTGTCCGCGGCGTGAACTAAGATCGCCGATAACGGTACCGGTATATTCATCAGGAACAATAACGCATACTTTCATGATAGGCTCCATAAGAACCGGTTCAGCCTTTCTCATAGCTTCCTTAAATGCCATAGAACCGGCAATCTGGAACGCCATCTCTGAAGAGTCAACTTCATGATACGAACCGTCGTAAAGCTCTACGCAAACATCCACAACTTCATATCCGGCAAGAATACCGGCTTTCATAGCACCCTGTATTCCCTTGTCTACTGCCGGAATATATTCCTTTGGAATAGCGCCTCCGACAATTGAATTCTTAAATTCATAACCCTTACCGGATTCGTTAGGCGACACTCTGATCTTTACGTGACCGTATTGACCCTTACCGCCCGACTGTCTTGCATATTTATGATCGACGTCGGAGCTGCCCTTAATAGTTTCCTTATAGGAAACCTGAGGAGCGCCTACGTTAGCCTCTACTTTAAATTCACGCAGAAGTCTATCTACAATAATTTCAAGATGAAGCTCGCCCATTCCGGCTATAATAGTCTGTCCGGTTTCTTCATCAGTATAGGTTCTGAATGTAGGATCCTCTTCTGCAAGCTTTGCAAGAGCTATGCCCATCTTCTCCTGACCTGCTTTTGTCTTAGGCTCAATAGCGAGCTGAATAACAGGTTCCGGAAATTCCATAGATTCAAGAATAACAGGATTCTTTTCATCACACAGCGTATCGCCAGTAGTCGTGTTCTTAAGACCGACAGCGGCGGCTATATCCCCTGCGTAAACAGTTTCAATATCTTTTCTGTGATTTGAATGCATCTGAAGAATACGTCCCAGTCTTTCCTTGTTATCCTTGGTCGCATTTAAAACGGTTGAGCCTGCGTTTACGGTACCGGAATAAACTCTGAAAAAGCAAAGCTTTCCTACAAACGGATCCGTAGCAATTTTAAACGCCAAAGCTGAAAACGGCTCTTCGTCAGACGAATGCCTAACGCACGGCTCGTCAGTATCAGGATTAATTCCCTTAATAGCAGGAACATCAACAGGAGAAGGCATGTAATCAACAACAGCGTCGAGAAGCTTCTGGACGCCCTTATTCTTATATGAAGTACCGCACGTTACAGGAACCATTTCATTAGCTATTGTCGCTTTTCTTATAGAAGCCTTGATTTCTTCAATCGTCAGCTCTTCTCCGTCGAGATATTTCATCATAAGCTCTTCATCCTGCTCGGCAACCTGCTCAAGCAAGGAAGCGTGATATTCCTCAGCCTTTTCCTTCAAATCCTCAGGAATATCTTCAACTCTGATATCCTTTCCGAGATCATCGTAGTATACATAAGCTTTCATTTCAACCAGATCGACAATACCCTTAAAGGTTTCCTCCGATCCAATAGGAAGCTGAATCGGAACAGCATTACAATGCAGTCTGTTCTTCATCATATCTACGACATTGTAGAAATCAGCGCCCATGATATCCATCTTATTTACATAAGCCATTCTCGGAACCTGGTATTCGTCAGCCTGTCTCCAAACTGTTTCCGACTGAGGCTCAACGCCGCCCTTTGCGCAGAAAACTGTAACAGAGCCGTCAAGAACTCTCAATGAACGTTCAACCTCAACT
>OBAI01002465.1_pt1 | contig 11635 bp, 6 predicted proteins | sample 1517461 | NCBI WGS metagenome assembly OBAI01 (sample SAMN04571696, study PRJEB22368) | human gut metagenome | biome: human gut; material: stool | host: Homo sapiens | place: Luxembourg | collected 2012-06-29
TATCAACCAGTTATATAATGAGAAGATAATAGATAATGATTTCTTATTAAGGACATCAACTAATATATGTGAACTTATAGAAAATGGCTTGTGTGGCTCATTTTTTGGACCTTGGTGGGCACCTAACAATCCACTTGCCAATGCTGTCAGCATTAATCCTGATTCTAACTGGCAGCCATATCTGATATCAACAGGTGATAATGTAACAGAATACCATAGTCAAAATCCCTGCTACAAATATGTAGTTGTCAGAAAAGGCTATGAATATCCAGAGATTGCGGCTAAGATGATAAGTGTTATGTTTGATAAGATAAGATTTGATTGTGCAGACTCAGAAGAATTTGATAATTATTATCAGTTAAATGTTGAGCCAACAGCCAGACCATTATCAATTAATGTTGACTATAATAATGCTTTATCAATATGCTATAGAAATATATCAGATGCAATTGAGGGACGAAAAGATAGTGATAATCTGGAATTGCTGGAACGCTCATATTATAATGCCTGCAAATCATACCTTAACAATACAGGTCTTGCCAATACATCTTATGAATATAATACAGATGATTCATATAAGGAATATTCACAGTCAGGAAGAAAAGGTGCAACAAGCACGCAGTGGGCGGCGTATATGTCGCGAATTAAAGCCTGCCGGCTTTTAGACGAAGGCAATATAGTGATTAAGCAGTCGTTATATTTTAAGACGACAGACACTATGAAGAATAGATGGTGGAAGCTTAAAAGTCTTGAAAAAGAAGCATACCTTAAGATTATAAGTGGGGAAGCAGACATTGATTATTTTGATACATTTGTTAGCGAATGGAACGCACAAGGTGGTATAATAATTACGGAAGAAGTTCGGGAGAATATTGTAAGGTGAATTTTGTAAGAATTATAACATTGTAAATTTAGATTAGTTATTTCATATATAATATTATGGTTCCAGCAAGGCAATATTATATATAATATGTAATAAACAGGAGGTAAAAGTTATGGAAGACATATTTAATGGAAGCAAGAAGTTAGGATTTGGTCTTATGAGACTTCCACTTCTTAATCAGAATGAAGCTTCTAGCATTGACATTGAATTAACTAAGAAAATGGTTGATACATTTATTGAAAAAGGTTTTACATATTTTGATACAGCGTGGATGTATTGTGGCTTTAAGAGTGAAAATGCAGCTAAAGAGGCACTTGTAGACAGACATAACAGAGATGAATATACACTTGCAACTAAGCTGCACGCAGGTTTTATAAAGACATTTGAAGATAGAGATAAAGTGTTTAACGAACAGCTGAGTAAAACAGGTGTTACATATTTTGATTATTATTTACTGCACGATGTTGGAGTTGACCATTATGAAGTGTATAAAAAGCTTGACTGTTTTAACTGGCTTGTTGATAAGAAGGAAAAAGGCTTAGTTAAGCATATTGGATTTTCTTTCCATGATAATGCAGATTTGCTTGATAAGGTACTTACAGAGCATCCAGAGATGGAATTCGTGCAGTTACAGATTAATTATCTTGACTGGGAAAGTGAGGCTATTCAGTCAAGAAAATGCTATGAGGTTGCAACAAAGCATAACAAACCAGTAATAGTTATGGAGCCAGTTAAAGGTGGCACACTTGCCAAAGTACCAGAAAAGGTTGAAAATGAATTCAAAGGATATAATAAAGATATGTCAGTACCATCCTGGGCTATCAGATTTGTTGCGAGTCTGCCAAATGTAAGAATGGTTCTTAGCGGTATGAGTAATATGGAACAGCTTCTTGACAATACAAGTTATATGCAGGATTTTGTACCTCTTAATGATGAAGAAATCAGGCTTGTACATAATGCGGCGGATATGATAAATGAAAGTATTGCAATACCTTGTACAGGATGTTCATATTGTACAGATGGATGTCCAATGCACATAGCAATTCCTAAATATTTCTCATTATATAATGCTGATAAACAGGAAATTGAGGATAAGGGCTGGACACCTCAGGGTGAATATTATGACAGACTTACTAATAATTTCGGTAAAGCAAGTGATTGTATTGAGTGTGGCCAGTGCGAAGGAGTCTGTCCACAGCATTTGCCAATTATTAATAATCTTAAAGAGGTTGCAAAGCATTTTGGCAAATAATCAGGTTGCTAAGCTGCAGAAAAAGTGGTAGTATAAAGATATGACAACATAACGCCGATAAATCCTGCTTTATCGGCGTTATACTATATTAAATGTATTATGTTGAATAAATTAATTATGACCACAAAGGTAAGGAAATATAAAGTATGGGAATTGATTCAGATTATTATAAGGAAAAGAATAAAAAACAGCTTACAAAGCTTCGTATGCTTGAAGCTAAGCTTCCGCCATATGTGACTTCTTATCTTGATGATAAGGAGTTGTCATCACAGGTTAATACGGTAATTGCGTATGCGTATGATTTGCAGACATTTTTCAGATTTCTTACAGAGAAAAACACTATGTTAAAAAATACCGTAATTAAGGATATAACAATAGATTTTCTTGAAAATCTTACATTTGAAGATATTAATGAGTATCAGAGATATTTAAGATTTAATAATGATGATGGAAGCACACATCAAAATCAGGATAAAGGAATAGCCCGCAGAATGGCGGCTTTAAGGGGATTTTTTGAATTTGCCTGCACACATCAGTATATGAAGAATAATCCAACAGTCGGGGCTGCCAAGCGAATTAAAATGCCTCAGAAAGACATAATCAGGCTTAATGATGAAGAAGTTAATGACCTCTTAAATATTGTGTCCAATACTAATATTAAAGGCAATAAGCTTCAGATACAGAAGTGTCAGAAGACACAACTCAGGGATACAGCTCTTATCACATTGCTTCTTAACACAGGAATACGAGTATCTGAATGTGCAGGTCTTGATATTGATGATATTAATTTTAATTACAGAACAATCAATATTGTAAGAAAGGGTGGTTCTGATGCACATCTGTATTTCAATGAGATTACAGAAAATGCATTAAAAGACTATATTGATAATGAACGTCCGTTGCTTCTTGGTAATCCAGAGTCAGAGGAACAGGCAGTATTTATCTCAATGAAAAAAAGCCGTATGAGTGTAAGTGCAATTGAACGTATGGTAAAAAAATATGCAAAAAATGCAACACCTGATAAAAAAATCTCTCCACATAAAATGCGAAGCACATATGGTACAGCACTTTATAAAGACACAGGCGACATAAGACTTGTAAGTGATGTACTTGGGCATAAAGATATTAACACAACTGCGAAGCATTATGCGGCTATGGAAGAAGAACACAGAAGAATTGCTGCTACTATCCCACTCTATCAGGTCGATGAAGGGGCTGGGGAATAGTTATGTGTATTTAATATATGTTTCTAAAATATATTTTATATTTATGTATTTTTTAAGCTTATATATTTATATGATTTTGTATTTTGGAAGCGTATATTATTTTTATTTGTGTTATAGAAAATATTTGTGTTATAGAAAATGTTTTGTTTATATTGATAGTTTTGTCTATATTGATATTGCTGTTTGTATGTCTGTTTATATTGTGTTCTATTTGATTATGTTAATTTATAATTCTTTATTTATATTTATAGTATAATAATGCTTGCATTTATATTTATTATGTGATATATATAATATATATTTACGCGTAATAATTTATTATAACAATAACAATTTAATTGCAATTTAACTTATGAATTGGGGTTCATAATATTTTGTTATAATACTCTTCTGCTATAGCTTTTATCTTATAGCATAATTAACAATATCTAACGGTTTAACACACTTGTCATAACAATTCCCTGATGATAATATATACATATAGTTCTTCAATTTAGTAATGTATAAATTGAATGTATATTAATAGGATAATTAATTATATTTTTTGCACAATGTGTATGATTATAATTTTATATGAAATTTTTATATGACATAGTCATATGTTTAATTGTTTATTTGTTAATTATGCAGTCAAATATTATACATATGATTGGAGAATATATGAGAACAATAGATAATGACAATACTAAACAGACGACATTTTCTGAATTCAATAATAAAAATGTCGTAAATGCAGCTATTTCTGGACATCAGCCAACAACAATAAGACAATATAAGGATAATGTATTCTGTCTTTTGTACAGGGATAAGAATAATCTTCTGGACCTTTATAATGGGTTGAATGACACTAATTATACTAATGTAGATGATTTAACTGTTACTACTCTTAAGGGTGGTGTGTATATGAAATATAAGAATGATGCTTCATTTGTGTTTGGGCAGGATTTGTATATGTTTGAACAGCAATCCAGCCGCAATCCGAATATGCCGTTGCGATTTCTGCACTATTTATCTGATGTATATAGGCAGATGTATAACAATAGTGATTTGCACAGAAGTACAATGCTTAAAATTCCAGTACCACATTTTGTTACTTTTTATAATGGTAAACAGCCGCTTGAAGTGGAAAGTACTCTTCGATTATCGGATATGTATGAGAAGAAAATGGATTGTCCGGAGTTGGAACTTATTGTAAGAGTTATTAACATTAATACTGGAGCTATTATTAATAAAAAATCATTGGATAACGAGAAGAATGATATTATTAATGGTATTAATCAATCATATGATTTTGATAAATCCAATAAGAATATCAATGCAGGTAATACCATCAATTCACGGACATACAGCTCTGAATTTCTTTCTAAATGTGAGACACTTAAGGACTATATGACATTTGTTAATAAAGTTCGAGTTAAGACTGATATTGAGAAGATTGATATCCGTACTGCTGTTATAGAAGCGGTTGATGAGTGTATTGCTGAGAATGTATTGTCGGAATTTTTTAGAAATCACAGGGAGGAAGTGATTACTGTGAGTATTTATGAGTATTATGAGGAAGGTCATCTTGAAGTAGTCAAAGAAGAAGGACGACAGTTAGGACTTGCAGAGGGCAAAATCAAGGAACGCTCCAATGGCATTAAAGTTTTTATTAAATTATGTAAAGAAGTTAATCTTTCCGATGAAGATACAATTTATAAGCTTATGAAAAACTATAAACTTTCTAAAGAAGAAGCTGTTAATGCTATCAAGAATAATTCATAACATTTTAGAATTTGTCTGGTAACTTATGTTAATTTTGATTATCTGTGGTGGTCGGGTTATTATTGACCACCACTTTTATAAAATCATTAAAATATAAATTTACTATCTATGAATTCTGATTCAAAATTTTTAAAATCTACCCATTACATTAATCAATCAAAGAAAGTAAATATTATTGACAATATTTTATAAATCTTACAAATGCCTCTCTTCCATTATCGTCTGTCTTGTATACACCGGCACATTCAAGCACCTGCACAAATACCTTGCCAATTTCCAATCTGATTATCTCATCAATATTATCTTTAGTTATATTATAATTGTCTTTCCAGCTATCAACCCATTGTGCGTGCTTTTCAATTTCGCTGATTAAGCGGACATCTTCATTATTTAACAGAGCGTTTTTTAAAATGCCCATTTCCTTATCAAGTCTTGCTGGAAGTATAGCCATTCCCATAACCTCAATAAGACCAATATTCTCTTTCTTTATATGATGAAGATTTGCTGATGGATGATACACTCCCCATGGACACTCATTTGTAGTAATATTGTTTCTTAATACCAGATCCATCTCATAATTATCACCTTTCTGCCTGCATATCGGAGTTATCGTATTATGCTGTTCACCATCTGTATTGCAATATATAAATGCTTTTTCATCAGTGTAATTCTTCCATTTATCTAATATATAATCACAGGTATTAACAAGGCTGTCTTTATTATTACTGCTAAGCCTTATTACTGACATAGGCCAGTTAAGAATTCCTGCATTAACATCACTGAATCTATCCAGCTTGAATGTATACACATATTCTGCTCTTGCCATAGGAAATTCATAAGCACCGCCCTGAAAATGGTCGTGACTTAATATAGAACCTCCTACAATTGGTAAATCCGCATTAGAACCTAATGTATAATGCGGAAACATATCTGTGAATTCAATAAGCTTTTTAAATGTGCTTTTATTAATCTTCATAGGAATATGCTTATCATTAAACACTATGCAATGCTCGTTATAATATACATAGGGTGAATATTGCATATAGTATTTCTCACCACTTAATTCAAGCGGTATAACTCTTAGATTCTGCCTTGCAGGATGTGATAGATTTCCCGCATATCCCTCATTTTCCTTACACAAAAGGCATTTAGGATATCCGCTTGCTGCAAACTTTCCTTGTTTTATTATATCCTTAGGGTCTTTCTCTGGCTTTGACAGATTAATCGTTATATCTATAATTCCATATTCTGAATTGTACTTCCATTTCTGGTCTTTCTCAATCCTGTCACACCTTATATAATTGCAGGCTTTATTAAGTTCATAGAAATAGTCTGTCGCAAGCTTTGGATTATTATTATAAAGCTCCTTAAAATGCTTTCTTACAACTGAAGGCATTGGTGTGACAGCACCCATTACCTTTGTATCAAACAAATCCCTGTTAAGCTGCGTATCTTCTATAAGTCCATTATCAACTGCTATTTTAAGGCAGTCCGACAGGATATCTGCTATTGGTCTTGTGTTATTCAGCTCCTGCACACCTGAATTCTTAATTATCTCACTATCTTCTGCAAGTCCGTTTTTTTCAAAAATATCCAGCAACCTGTTTACTATAAATATCTTATCATCAGCTTCTATCAGTTCATTCTCTAAAGCATAATTGACAAGCTCTGATATAACCTTGTCTATATCTGGAATATTTTCCGTACCTTCCTTGGCATCACTACTCATTATATTGTCTGATTTCTTCATATCTTCTAAATTTCTCATATTATTCTGACACCTCCGCAATGTCTGATTTGTAATATCATACTTGCACCATCACCGAATATCTTATCCATATTTCTTCTGTATTCATCTATAGCAGTATCCTTGACAATTGCAAGTATTGTACCTGCGAAGCCACCTCCGTGAACTCTGCATGCACAATTATCACCTAAGAATATTTCACTCATCATAAGTCCAAGTGAAACGCCCTGATTGGCAGTATCTTTGGTTGAATATATATTTTGAAGATATTTGTAAGATGAATCACCAGACTTTGATACCAGCCTTAAGAATTCATCAATATTTCCAGATATAAGAGCATTTACTTCATTTTCTACTCTCTCATTTTCCTCTATAAAATGAACTGCTCTTAGTATGCTCCTGTCACCGAACTTCTCCTGTAGCTCTTTAAAATTATCAAGTATATCCTTTAATGTAATGCCACGAAGAACCTCCTGTCCGAAGTAACTTGCAACTGCATTCATCTCACGGCGGATATCTGCATAATCATCTGTCAAATCCTTATGTGAACCTTTAGTGTCAGTTATGCACAGGCTGTATCCGAATTTTTTAATATCCACATCAAGCTTATTAACAACTGGATTTTCCTTATTATTAAAATCAATATAGACCATATTGCCAACCGAACATGCCATCTGATCCATAAGTCCACAAGGCTTGCCAAAATACTCATTCTCTGCCATCTGTCCGATAACTGCAATATCTTCTGCTGATATTTTTCCAGCATTATATATATGTGACTGTATTGTTCCTATAAGTGTTTCAAATGCCGCAGATGATGAAAGTCCTGCTCCCATAGGCACATCACTTGTTATAAACGCATCAAATGCTCCTGTCTTGAAACCTTTTTTCTTAAAGCCGGCAATCACACCTTTAACAAGTGCCTTAGTGGTTGAATATTCATCCTTATTAATATCCGTATCTGATAATGACACTTCTAGCATTGGATAATCGTCCGACACAATTCTTATAATTCTGGCATTAACACCACTATGCCCAGATAAACTGCCTTCCTCTGACACACTCTCCTTGGAATTCACTGGTCTTACCACTGCGATAATATCCAGATTAATAGAAGCCGCAAGAACTTTTCCATTCTGGTGGTCTGTGTGGTTACCGCCAATCTCACTTCTTCCCGGTGCACTGAATATAAGCACATCTCCTTCACCATATAACTGTGTGAAGCGGTTCAGAGCATTAATATATCTTTTCCTCTGGTATTCAAGCTGGCTTTCATCAATATATAGATCCTTTAATATATTATCAATACCGCCCGAACTAATTATGTCACTGCTTATCATCTTCTACCTCTTCCATAAAGTATAATCTCGCTGCAAAATCTTGAAAAAATCGGACATTCTCATTGTAGCCTGTTGCACTGAATGCCTGCTTTAACCTGACACCCGAATACATAAGTGTATCTCCATAAGCTATGTAATCTTCTGTTTCACCATCCATTTTCTTAAGCTTCGATAGTATATCCTGTAACATAGAACCCTGCTTAATATGTATTGGCGATACCATATTAACAAGCTCACCGAATTCTTTAATATCATATTGAAGCTTTCTGTTGTAAAAATGGTATTTCTTAGCTTCATCAAGACCTTTAGCCCTGTAACAGGCATACTGTGTGTTAGGTATAACGTGTTTTTGCATAATTAATCCGACAGCTTTCTTCTTATCCGTTGATACTACTGTCCATTCTGCCCTGTTGCCTTTACCATTATTTAATACACTGGCATTACCTGCATTTTCTTCTTCAAAGCTTTCTGTCCTGTAAAATGTACCAGTAAAGAATACATTTCTTAACTTCTTGTACAGTTCAATCTGACATTTCACAGCATTTAATTCCTCTTTATTCATATCACACATATTACATTCATAGCCAAGAAGCCCAAATGCCGCAACTGCAAATCTGCTCTCTAACGGCATATTTCTTAATGTCTGATGATTAGGGCTTGCCGATACGTGGGCTGAAATACACGATAACGGATAACCATAGCTGTAATTATACTGAATCTGTGCCCTGCAAAGCGCATCTGTATTATCACTTGCCCATATCTGCGGAAAATAGCATAACATTCCCAGATCAAATCTGTTGCCGCCTGCCGCACAGCCCTCAAATAATATGTCAGGAAATCTATTAGTAAGCTCTTTCATACATCTGTACAAGCCGCACACATATCTATGCGATACTTCCTTCTGCCTGTCAGGTGGCAGATTTTTAGAATAATAATCACTGAATATTCTGTTCATATCCCATTTTACATAAGATATATCTGCTGATGAGAACACCTCACTCATCTTCTCAATTATATAGTCCTGAACAGCTTCATAGGTCAAATCAAGAATTCTCTGATTCCGTCCCTCTGAATGTTCTACATCTGGTATTTCAATTACCCATTCAGGGTGTGCCTCATATAATCTGCTGTTCACACTCACCATCTCAGGCTCAACCCATATTCCAAATTTAAGCCCGGATTCTTTTATCTTATCAGCGATGCCAGCTATTCCATTTGGAAGCTTTCTGCTATTCGGTGTCCAGTCGCCTAATGAACTTGTGTCGTCATTTCTCTCGCCAAACCAGCCATCATCCATAACGAACAGTTCAACACCTGTATCCTTAGCCGCCTTTGCAAGCTTCACAAGCTTTCTTTCATTAATATTAAAGTATGCCGCTTCCCAGCTATTAATAAGAACTGGTCTTTCCTTGTCACGCCAGCTTCCACGCACAATGTGCTTTCTTACAAACTCGTGCATATTATGACTCATCCTGTTATAGCCTTTGTATGAATAGGTAAGCACTGCCTCTGGAGCTTCAAAGCATTTTCCTGCTTCAATAATATAAGAAAATGTAGCTGGATTAATTCCCGATACAAGCCTTAATTTACCATATGAATTAACCTGTGCCGCTTCATAATGATTGCCGCTGTATATAAGATTAAATCCATAACATTCACCATAATCTTCTGTCGTTGAACTTCTTCCTATCATAAAAAAAGGATTAGCTCTGTTTGATGATGTTCCTGTGACCGACTCATTTACATACTTACCGGCACGAATGGGTATTCTGCTTCTATTCATCTCCCTTGCCCACGCACCATTAAAAAAAGACAATTCATAATCACTCTCGTTTAAATCAAGCTGCATACTCATTAATCTTTCAAGCCTTACGCTCTCATTTCCTGAATTAACAAGCTTGGCACTTCTTGTTATAATGTCACATTTTTCATATACATAATAATGAAGCTCCAATGTGAGATTATAATTCCTGTCCTTAAGATAGATGACGAGCTGTTCAACCTCTCCATTATCATCATAAGACCCCGGAAGCGTATCGTATTCTTCCTTGCCCTGTATAATCTCTGCCCTGTCAAACACCATATCAGTTGTACTGCTTCCATTAGGATATGTGACTTCGATAAAAGGCTCTCTTATATCGCCTTTTCCCAATGATGACATTTCAAGGCACACATCTTCCAGCGAATAAGACGAATAATCTTTATTGTATACATTAGTATTACCCGGAATAAATGTATGCTTCTCTGTCATCACAGCCTCATTGGCGTGTAACTTTCTTCCATAATACAAATGCTCCAACTGCCCGCTTCCAAGCACGGCAAACGCATAAGATGTATTGTCAGTATCAAGCACATACATATTATTATTAATCGTTATCATTAATGGCTCTCCTTAATTCTTTCCGATATCTCTTCCATTTTCTGCTCTGTTAAAATGTACTTTCTGTGGAAGTAAAATACTGCAATAAGCAGACCTATTACCGGAATTACTGTCATTGTCATTCTAAGTCCTACTACCGAACCACCAGCCACAGCATCTGTCACCACATCTGTATTACTGCTTAACCTGCATACTGAAAGGCATATTGACACAACTAATGCGGCTATACCTGAAGCAAGCTTTACAACAAATGTCTGCATTGAAAATATAACGCTCTCATCTCTTCGCTTATTCTTAAATTCGCCATAATCAACCGTATTCGCCAGAAATATAGTCGTTAAGACTAATAACATTCCATTTGCCGCAAATATGAAAAATGCTGGAATAAACAAAATAAACACACTCGACATTGATGTGAATATAAGAATAAATAAAACTATATAACCAGCAATAGCCATAACAAAGCTTACATAAAATATCTTTATTGTGTTCAAAAACTTTCTAAGAAGCGGAAACAATACCATCATTGATAATATCTGTATTGCACCACCAAATGTATTAAATAGTGTATAGCCGTTGTACCAGTCTGCACCGCCAAAATCATATTTAAAGAAATATATGACAAGGTTAGAAGTTATGTACACAGATGTATTAATAAGAACAATTGTTATAACTACTGTAACAGCCTGATCATTCTGAAAAAGTGCCTTGAACATCTGCTTTACTGATACTGTTTCAACATCAACTGTTGATTTTTCCCTAATATTAAAGCAGGTAATAAGTATTGCAGCAAAGAACAGTATTGATATTATAAGTACAAACCATTTAAAACCTGCATATTCATTGCCCTTTCCAAGCATATATACACACTGCATTGTAATAATTGTAACAAGTGCTGAACCTACACCTGCACAGGAACGTGCCATTGTTGACATATTCTCTCTTTCCTTGCCGCCCTCTGTAAATGCTGGTATCATTGACCAATAAGGAATATCCATCATTGTGTAAGTAACGCCCCACAAAACGTAAGTTACTGCGGCATA
>OBAI01002468.1_pt1 | contig 11627 bp, 9 predicted proteins | sample 1517461 | NCBI WGS metagenome assembly OBAI01 (sample SAMN04571696, study PRJEB22368) | human gut metagenome | biome: human gut; material: stool | host: Homo sapiens | place: Luxembourg | collected 2012-06-29
GTTACTACGGCATACGGAACATGAGCGATAAGCTGTGCCGGGAAAACGGGCTGTCCGTTGTCGTTCCGGGTAAGGGCAGCAAGGGAAAAAGCTATGCAGAATATCAAGCGGAAAAGGTCGGTGCAAGTTGGAAAGGCAAGCTGAAAATTACCGTTGATACGCTTATCCCCCAAGTGGCAAGTTTTGAAGAATTGTTGCAGCGGTTACAGGCAGCGGGCTATGAGATAAAGCCGGGAAAATATATCTCCTGCCGCGCTCCGGGACAGGAACGGTTTACCCGCTTAAAAACCCTCGGTGCAGATTATACAGAGGAAGCAATCAAAGAACGGATAGAGGGCAAGCGCACAAAGGCGGCGAAAGCTCCCAAAGAGCAGCGCGGCGTATCGCTGCTTATTGACATTGAAAACAGTATCAAGGCAGCGCAGAGCCGGGGCTATGAACAGTGGGCGAAAATCCATAATCTGAAACTGGCTGCAAAGACTATGAATTTCTTGACAGAACATAAGATTGAGCAGTACGCAGATTTAGTCAGCCGGATTGAGGAAGTAAATGCGGAAAATGAAAAGACAGCAGACGCATTAAAGAGCGTGGAGAAACGTCTTGCAAACATGGCGGTGCTGATGAAGCACGTTACCACCTACCAAAAGACAAAACCTGTCTATGAAGCATACCGCAGGGCAAAGGATAAGGACGCATACCGGGCAAAGCAGGAAAGCAGTCTGATACTCCATGAAGCAGCGGCAAAGGCACTAAAAACGGCGGGCGTTTCCAAGCTCCCGAATGTCGCCGCGCTACAAGTAGACTATGAAAAGCTCCGGGAACAGAAAGAAGCCCTTTACGCGGACTATGGCAAACTGAAAAAACAGGTCAAAGAGTACGACGTTATCAAACAGAACATAGACAGCATTTTACGGCAGCCAAGAGAACCGGAACGGGAAAAAGGAAAAGAACGTGGGGAGTAGCTTTGTTCATACTTGTATGATATAATAGTTCCTATCAAAAACAGTAGTTACATACCAAAGTGATACATTTTCAGCAAAGGAAGTGTCAGAGAATGGAACAGGAAATGCCGGACTATGAAACGATATGCGCTGCCGTTGTGGGCGAAAAATGGGCGTTGGAAAAGGTGCTTGATTGTTACGGCGACGAAATCAACCGCCTTGCAATGGTAAAAAAGTGTCAGCCGGACGGGACTATCAAAGAGGAAATCGACGAAGATTTACGGCAAACACTCATAATGAAACTGTTAGAAGCTATCCCACAATTTCCAATGGAAAAGGAGTGATACCATGACACGCGGAGAAATTTGGAAAGACTTTTTCAAGAGAAACGTTTTGCCCGCCGTTATTGCATTGTTTTTATTCTTCATGTTCAAGAACATCTTTACAGAGGACGGGTAGACCAATTACTTTTATGTATGGCTGTGCTGCGGTATCCCCTTTGGCATTCGCCGTATGTTCGTATGGCTTGTACCGCATGGATATGACATAGCTGGAACGGTGGGTATCGTTGCCATTAACTTCATTTTGGACGGCATTATCGGCGGGGGCATTTTAATATGGCGGCTTGTCGTTGCTACGTGGTATATCCCCCTTACGATATACCGTTTACTTACCGCAGATAAGAGTGCAACCCCTCAAATCAATATAGAGAAAGGATTTAAAAGTTATGAATGAAAGAGAAAGAATTATTCATTTATGGTTTGATATGTGGCTAAAACAACAAGATTTAGGGATTGATAGTATTTTTACAGAAGATGTGATTTACACTGAAAGTTGGAGTCCTAAGTATGAAAGTCGAAAAACAGTAAAACATTGGTTTGATGAATGGAATACTCGTGGAAAAGTCTTAGTGTGGGATATTAAACAATTTTTTCATAAGGAAAATCAAACTATTGTAGAATGGTATTTCAAAAACAAAATGAATAATGGTAATATTGAAGAATTTGACGGAATTTCTTTAATAGTATGGACGGAAAATAACAAAATAATGGAGTTGAAAGAATTTGGTTGTAATCTCAATACCTATAATCCATACGCCCAAAATGATATGCCACAATTCAGAGATGAAAAAACAAAGTGGTTTTGAAGTTTTAAAAGCCGGGACGCAGACAGTCGGTAAAGACTATCCGCGCCCCGGCTTTCTTATGGGTACAGCGATAAAATGTTACGCAGTAGAACGCCATTTTTGAGGGAAAAGGTATAAAACCCTTGCCGCGTCATTTTCACACCCGGAAAGCCCTGTAAATCAAGGCTTTTTTTGCCCCTACTGCGTAACAAGGGCGCGTCGTTTCCTCATGCGCTCCGCTGCCTGTCTGCGGGTAATACGCTTCCGGCAGTCCGGGCAGTATTTGACGCTGTTAGAGGTGGACGCAAAAGAAGCTCCGCACTCGGTACAACGCTTTTTATCCTCGGTCTTGAAAAGCTCTGCATACAGCAGCTTATCAAAGGGAAGTACGGCGGTCTGAAACCATTTGCATAGAAGAGAATAGGAAATAAGCTGCGGGCAGACACATTCCTCCCCGTCGTCCAGTAAAATACAGTGTCCGTTATCGCAGTTGCAGCACTCCTTTTTTACAAGGCTGTTGACTTTCCGGCTTTGGGGCGGCGTAAGCCGCTTTAGCCCGGTCATACCTCATCAGCGGCGAAAATGGCAAGCTCCGTATACTCATTTTCTGTCAGAGGTGCAATTTTCGCAAGGGTGCGCTTCGCCAGTTCCCGCATATCCTCGTCCATAAACGGCAGCGCAGCGTTGATGTTCTCCATAAGCCCGCGCTTACCGCCCTCATTGTAAATGCTCAACAGGTTTGTTTCTTCAACGGTCAGTCTAATCATGCTCATACCTCCAATTCGTGATTTTTTGATTTTGCCGCTTTTTTCTGTGCGGTTTTTTCTTTGTCTGCTCTAAGCTGCGCCCGGATAGAGGGCTTCTTTTCCGTTTTTGCTGCCTTGCCGCGTTCCTTGTCAGCCTTGACAGCTTCCGCAAGGTCAACAAGGGAAATGGTTTCTCCTGCCTTTACCTTTGCTTCCAGTTCTGCGGTAGTCGGGGTGTTGTTTATCTGCCCGTCAATCATGTTGTAGTTTTGCTCTGTGGTCTGCTCGGCAGCTTTCAGATAGTTCTCTGGCTGAACGGGAACAGCAAAAGCCCTAGTGCCGTTCCCCATAATCAGATATTTTCCGTCGTCGGACTGGTGGTGCAATCCATATCCGGCAGCTTCCATTTGCTCGCGGCTCATGGCGGTTACATAGAAAGTCCCTCTCGGTGTTTTGATTGTTTCGCCCGTTTCCAAGTCGGCGGGAATGAGGGCATTTTCCTGCTCCTTGAAAAACTCCGGCACTTCCTTATAACCGAAGCTGTCTACATAGTGGGCGGTGTCCTGCCCGTTCTGATGAAGCACCACCACGTCGGAAACGGAAAGGCTGTGTCCCTTAAAATCTTTCGGGTGGTCGATATTAAAGCGGGTGTAAATATCTTCAAGGGAAGTCCCCGGCGTAAGCTCTGCGGAATAGACAAGTGTATAGTTTTTCGCGTCTACCCGGTGTCCTGTGGCAGTCAGACGGTCGTAAGGTTCAAAGCGCAAATCTCTTGTTTCGTCCCCGCCTTTTATCTGATAAATGGAAAAGGTGTCTTTGTCCTGTGGGGCTTCCTGTTCCGGCTGCTCCTGTGCGGGTTGTTCCTGTGCCCGGATATGCGCCCGTTGTAACTCGGTAGGCTTTTCCCCCGTAAGGGGTACAATCGCCTTGACATAATCAGCCGCATAATAGGCGTTACTGGTAAGCTGCCGCTGCCATGCCCCTGCTTTGGGCGACCAACGGAAGCCATTACTTTTTAGGGCTTCCCGCGTGGCTTCGTCCGGCTTATCCTCAAAGAAGATTTGCAGTCGGTTCGCTTCGGTGTTTGCTTCCACCTTGCCGCCGTCAAATTTCCAACCCACAAAACCGATTTCTTTTTGCTGTGAAAGAGATTTGATACGGTCTTTCACGCGCCGGATTTCTGCACTGTTGTTGGATAACGCCCAAGTCGCAAATGGCTTGTCCTCCAAATGCCAACTGCTCGCCATGTCTGCTTTCAGTTTTTCCAGTTCCTCCGGCGGTAAATGCGGGCAGCCGTCAAGGGTCTTATGCTTACGGTAATAGGCGTTTACGGCTTTCATGGTTTCCTGTGATTTTTCAAGGCTTTCCAGTTTCTTTTCTAACTTCTGTACTGCCTGCGGGTCGTCTGCGCTGATACCGCCCATGCCGGTACTGCGGATTTTATCAAGAAGCCCTTGTATGTCCTGCCATTCCCGGTAATTGCTGTCGCGGGCTGCGTTCTGCTTTTCTTTCTTCCTTGTGGGGAAGTTAGAGCCGCCCGCAATCAGGATAGAGGGAACACGCGCGTCAATCTCATAGCCTTTGTTCATGTTCGCCGCCAGTTTCCGGGCATAGGTGTCAAGCAGGCTGTCGATTTTCTCATGGTACATCGGGTCTACCCGCTGTTTTTGCCTTTCTGCGATTTGTACGGCTTCATCTACATAATGCCTGTATTCAGCCGTCGCGCTGCCTTGCTTATAATCGGAAAAACTGTTCATATCCTTTGCACGTTTGGCGGCAACTTCATTGATAGTGTAATAAGGGGCGGGTGCAGCCTGTTCCGGCTGTGTTTCTTTTTCCTGTACCGGGGCTGTTTCTTCGGGAAGCTCCGGCGTGGCGGCTTCTGCTTCGGGCTGTTTGGTAGCTTCCTGTGCGGGCTGCGCCTGTTCGGTGGTCTGTTCCTTATCCTGTGCCTTTTGGATTGCTGCAAAATGTCCGTCTATGGTATCAATCAGATTTGCGGCGGTGCTGCGGATTGTTTCAAGAGAGCCTTTCAGTTCTGCAAGTTCTTTTCCGCTGCTCCACCCGGCGATATATCCAAAAGAATAGTCCGACGTATCAAGCCCGTAATGTTGGCAGACAGCATAGGCGACGCTTTCCGCCTGTACCTCGCGGGTACGGCGGTCGGGGCGTTCCGGCATAGCAAGGGCAGTATCATGCAGCGTGGCGTGGGCGATTTCATGGATTGCGGTCTTGATATTCTGCAATTCGTCCATGCCCTCGTTGATGATGATACGCTTTTCCTCATAATTGCAGCGTCCTTTTACGCCGCCGCTTAGTGCTTCAAATCCCATAGCAAAGGGAGAAGTCTTTTCAAGGGCAGCGAAAAAATCCTTGTATTGTTCCACGTTGCCCGTCAGCTCATAGGTAAGGGCAGGAAGCTCCTTTCCCTCGGTCTGTGAAATATCAAAGACAGATACCACACGAAAGGCGGGTATCTTGATTTCCTTTTCCTCGGTAACAGGTTTCCCGTCCTTATCGAAAACAGGCTTTTGGGTGTCCGGGTCGATTTTTTCCACCTGTTTCTTAACGGTAAACGGGGACGGCGCAAGTATCTTGATAGCTTTTTCTCCCGGCTTTACATGGCGGTCAAATTCCTTTTCCCATTGTTTATAGCCTTTCACAAGATTGCCGCCCTGCATGGCGATAAGGATTGTATTGTTAAGGCTGTAATCATGGAATTTTGACATAGTACGCAGATAGTCGGCGTAACGGTCGCTTTCATACAGTCCTAAAATCCCCTGTTCCAGTCGGTCGGTAATCTCTTTCATCTTGTCAGCGGGCTTTTCAGAAGATAGGATAATCGGGAGAACCGGGGGCTGCTCTGTGGCGGTGGTCGGTATAGCTGCGGAAGCGTCAAGGTCTGCCTGTTCCTTTTCCTGTACTGGCGGCTGCGGCGTTACCCGGTATTCCTCCGGCACGTCCCGTCCGTCATACCACTGTGTAAAGGTATTACGGTTATTGTAGATATAGCCCTGCTCGGTAAATCTGCCCCCGTCATTGATAGCAGCGTCCCGCCCGTATTCCTCATACATGAAATATTTTTTTGCTTCTTCGGGCAGCTCCAACTCGTCCAGTTCTTCAATCAGATAATGCCCGTAATCTTCCTCACTCTGTACGGACGGATAAAGCCAGTAACAATCAAGGTTTTGTGCAAGGTTGATAATGTCCTGCAAGTCCCTTGTATGGTCGCCGTATGCCATAGCTGCAACAAATTTTTCCCTGTCGTCGTCAAACTGCATTTTCAAAAGTTCGCTCAAATAGTTCAGCTCGTCAAGGCTTTCAAGCTCGGTCAATTTTCCTGCCAGTCCCGCAATAGAGGACTGGTATTCTGTGATATGCAGCTCCCCGTAGTTTTTGCCGTCTATGCCGATACGGTCAAAGACTTCTTTCAAATGCTCGGCAGTCGTGGGGAATGATACCCATTCGCCCGCAGGTCTGCCCTCGGTGTACTTTCCAAGATTAGAAAGATACCCGCTTAAAATCGGTTGTTCCATGTGTTCGCTCCTTTCTTTCTCAATCATGCGGTGCATAAGCTCGTAGTCCTCAATGCTCATGCTCCCGTCAAATACATAAGGGTCAAAATCTTCGCCGTCCCGGTAGGCTTTTTCAGAGAAAGGCAGCCCCGCAGCGTGGGCGGCGGCTCTTGCTTCCTCGATAAGCTCCGGCGGCAGCCTGTCGTCGTGGGCTTCGATAAATTCCCCGATATTGCTATATCCGTTTTCGTAGTGGCGGCGCACCCCGGCGGTCAGCTCGTCAAGGTTCCTATCCTCGCCAAGATAGCCGGAGTAATAGCCGTTTACCACAACGGCGGCAGGGTCAGCCTGTTTGATTTCTTCCATGCGGCTTCTGTCCTCCGGGTAGAGAATATCGCTCATTTCAAGGTGGAAATATTCTGCGTTCCAAGAGCGTCCCGTTTTCCAAAACGCCACCCAAGCGATACCGTCCCTTAATTCTTCTTGATAGTCCTTTACGGTGTCCCGTAAACTTGCCATGTGTAACCTCCTTTCTTCGGTTTCAGAGGGTTTGGGAAACTTCCCAACAAGCAAAAATCCCCGCCGTTCTCGGTAGAGAAAGCAGGGATTTTACGGAAAAGGGTACTCTTTTCCTATGCTTGCTATTCAGTTATTTTTTCTTCGGCAGTTCAATGCGGTAGTTGACATATCTCCCGCCCGTATCAGCCAATACGATAGTTCCGTTGTAGGTTTTGCCTGTCTTTGGGGAATAGAGCTTTTTCACATTTACCTTGCCGGATTTTAAGAGTGCAGCGGCAATCTTCGGGGTAAAGGTTACTTTTCGTTCTTCAAAGAAACGGTCATTTTTCCACATGGTAAAGATACATTCTTTGTTGCTGCAATAGTAGTTTTTCTTTCCCTCATAGACAGGAGAACCGCAGCGGGGGCAGCTTCCCAACGCTTCCCGTTCCGGCTTGAACATCTGCGCTTTATCATCAGAAAGAAACGGATAGGTCTTTACCAGTTCCCGCGCCATATTCTCGATACCCTCCATAAATGCGGCGGGGTCTGCCTTGCCTTTTGCAATCTGCGTCAGATTGTTTTCCCATTCTGCGGTAAGCTGCGGGCTTGTCAAGGTGTCCGGCAGGACGCACACAAGGTTGATACCGTCTTTTGTGGGAAGTAGCTGCTTGCCTTTTCGTTCCACAAAGCCGCCCTTTACCAGTTTTTCAATGACAGCGGCGCGGGTGGCGGGAGTTCCAAGCCCTTTGCGTTCTGCGTCCGGGTCGGTGTCCTCACTTCCGGCGCGTTCCATAGCAGAAAGGAGCGACGCTTCGTTGTGGGGCTTTGGCGGTGTTGTGTCATGCTCCGTTACCGTTGCAGCCGGATTGTCAAAGGTTTGTCCCTCGGTAAACGGCGGCAGGGTCTTTTCTGTGTCGCTGTCTGCGTCGTCCGTTTCGGGCTTGTTCTTTAAGGCTGCCCTGTATCTTCGGTCAATCTCTTTCCACCCGTCGGACAGCACCGTTTTTCCCCTTGCGGTAAAGGACTGTCCGGCACATTCAAAGACTGCCGTAACCGCTTCAAAGGTATGCGGTGCAGCGGTCGCCATAAGTAGACGCGCCCCGGAAAGGGTAAGGATATTCCTTTCGCTTTCCGGCAGCGCGGCAAGGTCGGTCTTTGCAAGCTCCATAGTTGGGATAATGGCATGGTGGTCTGATACCTTTTTACTGTTCAGCACCTTTCCAAGTTCCGGCGTGAAGTCTTTTCCCGCCATAAAGGAAAACTTCCCACAAAGCAGCTTGATAATGCCCGCCGCTGTGTCGCCCATGTCGTCGGTCAGAAATGCGCTGTCTGTTCTCGGATAAGTAAGCAAACGCTTTTCATACAAGGCTTGTGCAAGGTCAAGGGTCTGTTTTGCCGTATATCCGAACAGGCGGTTTGCTTCCCTCTGTAAAGAAGTAAGGTCAAAGAGCTTCGGCGGAGCTGCGGTCTTTTTCTCTTTCACAAGGGAAGTACATACTGCCCGCGACGCTTCGCAAGTCGTTTTTAATGCGTCGGCTTCTGCCTTATTTGAAATTCGTTCACTTGCAGCTTCCGCGCCGGATAATGCAAGGCGTACATGGTAGTATTTTTCTTTCTTGAAAGTGGTAATCGCTGCGTCCCGGTCAACAAGCATTTTTAAGGTCGGGGTCTGTACGCGCCCCACGTTCAAGGTATGATTGTAAAGGACAGAAAAAAGGCGGGTGGCATTGATACCGATTAGCCAGTCTGCTTTTGCCCTGCATAATGCGGAAGCAAAGAGAGGGTCATAATCCCTGCCGTTCTTCAGACAGGAAAAGCCCTCTTTGATTGCGCTGTCCTCCATAGAAGAAATCCAAAGGCGGCGCATAGGTTTCTTGCAGCCTGCCATTTCATAGACAAAACGGAAAATGAGTTCTCCCTCGCGCCCTGCGTCGCAGGCATTGACGACTTCGGAAACGTCTGCCCGGTGCATAAGCTCCTTTAAGGTTTTGAATTGCTTTTCCTTGTCAGCGGAAACGGTGTATTTCCATTCCTGCGGCAAAATCGGTAAGCTGTCATAGCTCCACTTTTTATACTGCTCCCCGTAAGCGGCAGCTTCCGCAAGCCCTACCAAATGTCCCACACACCAAGAAACGATATAGCCGCTTCCTGTGAGAAATCCGTCTTTCTTTTCCTTTGCCCCAAGTACGGCAGCGATTGTCTGCGCCACACTGGGCTTTTCTGCGATAACTAAAATCAAATAAAAATCCTCCTTTCGGGTAAAAGAAAAGAGCAACCGATTTTTCGATTGCTCCTACAAGTGATTGTATAAAATTGTGCGATATGAAATAGTAAAATGATTTGACAAAACTAAAATTTATCCAATATTGAGTAAACTATGGATTACCCAAGGTTGAACTGTAACCATGATTATAAATGTGTAAATTGCAAACAAAGGCACTTCGACCATATCATTGACATTCTCAGATTGAAATTGTTTTCTTAAATTATTAGGCAAGACTTTTGATAGCAAATAATAAACCAAATATCCTAAACAGACTCCAACTGTATTTGTAATAAGGTCATTTATATCTGTTGAACCCCAACCAAACATCTGAACAATTTCAACAGATAAAGAGAACAGAAAACCAGTTAATACAACAGTCTTTATGTGATGATATTTCTTATACAGCAACGGCAGAAAAAATCCAAAAGGAACAAATAAAACAACATTCAGTATGGTATCTATTGGTCCACTTATCATACCGAGAAACGGAATCAGAGAAATCCTCGGACGAAATGATATTGTGCTTGTATAACCAATACCTGTTACGGTCAAAATCCCGAAAAGATAATAATAGAATAAAAATACAGCAGTAATATGGAGAAGGCTTTGCTTTCTTCCTGATTTTTTAAGGTATAAGAAATACAATATAAAAACTGGAACTATAAACACATATCCACTTATTGAGCGAATAAGAATATCAGAAATGGGTAACATATTTTTATCTCCTTTGCTTACTCTAAAAATTTGTTTAACTCTATCATTTCCTATGGTTGGAACAATTATATCATATTCCATATCGAAAGTACATCTTTTTATCGTTCCGGCTGTCGTTTTGCTTCAATCTTTCTAATGCAATACCCAACACAAGGGGACTGTCCCTTGTAAGGGCAGGAAGCGCAAGCCGGGGGATAAGGAACAGGCGGAGCATTATCACGCCGCCCGTTCGGTTTCTGTATCATCATCTTTTCAAAGGGATTGTCGGTAAACAGGGTCATAGGGTTTCTTCCTCCGTTTCTTCATCTTCGGGAGTTTCCCCGGTATCTGCTTCCGGCTCGTCCTCGTCGTAGTCCTCAAATTCAAAATCTTCAAGGTCGGTATCGCCCTTTACATTCTGCTTCGGCTTTAGAAACTTAAAGTAGTAGAACGCTGCGCCGCCACCAAGCAGGGCAAAGAGGACTAAGGCAAGCACCACACCGGGATTGCCGCCTTTTCCTTTCGGTTCTTCCGGCTGCTCGGTTGGTGTTGGGGTAGGTTCTTTGCCTGTGCAGCCTGTCATACTGGTAACACATACCGGGCAGGACGTGTTTACCTTTCCGGCTTCGCATTTCTCCGTACAGTTACAGATTTCCGGCTTTTTGGCAGCTTCGCCGTTTTCGGTCAGTGCCATAAGGTCGGCTTCGTCCACTTGATTTAGGAAATGTACGGTCTGTTCGCCCTCGGCGGCGCGGTCAATGAGGATATAGAAATAGTTGCCGCCTTTGGTGGTAACAGTGATAAGCTGCTTATTGCCGCCGTAATCGTCAACCAGTGTTGCGTTTCCCTTTGGGGTAAGGGGCGGCGTTTCCTCTTTTTCCTCCACAACTACGTTGCTGTCGTTGGTCGCGTCCCCTGCGGGCGGCTCTGTGGCTGCGCCCTGTGCATAGGCAGGGACAGAAAAACCGCCCATAAGGATAAGGGCGGCACAAAGGGCAGTCATGGTCTTTTTCAGTTTATTCTTCATCTGCATTTTCCTCCTGTTCTTCGTAGTCTGCCGCTTCGGTAGCGTGTGCGGCGTTCATGCCGGGAATACCGCTGCCGGACAGCATAGCGTTCAGTTCCTGCGGGGTCAGACGCATAGCTCGTACAAGCTGCACGATTTCAAGGTTTTCCGCTTCGGTTTTCTGCGCTTCCAGTCCTTTTAACTTGTTCTGATACTCTGTGATTTTCTCGCGGGTCTTTGCGATTTCCTTATTGATACGGTCGATTTTATTGTTTGCCATAGGTCATTTCTCCTTTCTTTTTGGGGCTGCTTTACCAGTTCATCAGCCCATAGCCTTTGATACATTGATAGTTAAGGTCATAGCTCTTTATCTTGCAGGCGTCGCCGGAATTGCCCTCAACGGTATAGACGCGGCTTCCGTCCCTGCCAAGCACAAGCCCCACATGGTCTGCAACACCGTCTAAATCCCAATCGAAAAAGATAGCGTCGCCCGGTGCGATATTCTCATAGCCCCGCGCGCCCCATTGTCCCCTTGACTGGAACCAAGGAACGCCCTGCCATTCGCAGCCTGCAAAGCGGGGTTCGCTTTTTCCGGCTTGATTGTAGCACCATGACACAAAGCAGGCGCACCATTCCACGCGGCTGTTAAAGCCATACCAACTCCAATAGGGATAACCGCCCACGTTTCCGACTTGCTGTTTTGCAAGCTCCATAAACTCCGGGTTTCCGGGACGTGTGCCGTTTACAAACTCCACGCCGCTTAAATCCTCGGAGGGGCTGCCGTCGGGAGAGCCGCCGCCAAAAATCAACGGTTTGTTGCCCTGTGTCTGTAA
>OBAI01002475.1_pt1 | contig 11601 bp, 12 predicted proteins | sample 1517461 | NCBI WGS metagenome assembly OBAI01 (sample SAMN04571696, study PRJEB22368) | human gut metagenome | biome: human gut; material: stool | host: Homo sapiens | place: Luxembourg | collected 2012-06-29
CGCACTTTACCAGACTCTTCAAGAACGTGGTCGGTTGCACTCCCAACAGGTACAGAAACATCAACTGACGCATTGCGCAACCGGCTGTCCGGCCGACTGTTCCGAGCGGTAAAAATGGTAAGAATCTCCGTAATCCGTCTATCGTCCGGCATGATCCGCCGCCCTATCTTTGCAGATGAAACGCTGGTCGGGAGGCACCGACCGGCAGACAAACGACAAGAACCATGAAAACGAAAACGATTCTTCTGACGCTCACCACCCTCTTCGCTGCCGCCGAGAGCGGCGACGCCCAAACGGCGCCGAACGATAAAAAAGTGCTGGTGGCCTACTTTTCCCACAGCGGCAACACGCGCGCCGTGGCCGAACGGATCGCTGCGGCCACGGGTGCCGATCTCTTCGAAATCGTCCCGCAAAAGCCCTACCCCGCGGAGTACCGCGCCGTCGTCGATCAGGCCAGGCGCGAGATCGGCGCGGACTACCGTCCGGCGCTGAAAACCGACCTGCCCGACGCCGGGCGATACGACGTGATCTACATCGGTTCGCCCTGCTGGTGGTCGACCGTCGCACCGCCCGTCGCGACCTTCCTCGCAGCGCACGACTTCACGGGCAAGACCCTCATCCCCTTCATGACGCACGAAGGGAGCCGCATGGGCCGCAGCGAAACCGACATCCGACGGCTCTGCCCCGGCGCGACCGTGCGCAACGGCGTCCCCGTCCGCGGCAGCGGTGCAGCGCAGGCCGACCGCGAAATCCGACAGCTCGTCGATGCGGCCGGACGCTGAGTGCGGACGGCACGCCGACGGTCGGAACCGCACGGGCGAATACGAGTCGCAGTCCGCCGCGCAGGGCGGCAGACGTTGGAGAGCCCACCGAAATCCGACGAAGGCCATTTTTGCGGACAAACACAAAAACACATAAAACAACCGTTGGAAATACAGACAACACATCGGTCGTCATCCAGATTTTCCTATCTTTGTCCCTGAACGGAAAACAACGAACAACCAAAACCGAATCGAATGCTACGCAAACTCAGAATCGCAGCGGCCGTCGTCTGCTTCGCGCTCGTCACGCTGCTCTTTCTCGACTTCACCGGCACGCTCCACGCATGGTTCGGCTGGCTGGCGCGCATCCAGTTCCTGCCGGCCCTGCTGGCCGTGAACGTCGGCGTCGTAGCGGCGCTCGTCGTCGCCACGCTGCTTTTCGGCCGCGTCTACTGCTCGGTCGTCTGCCCGCTGGGCGTGATGCAGGACGGCATATCGCACCTCGCCGGCCGACGCACGAAGAACCGCTTCCGCTACTCGCCCGCGAAAACGGCGCTGCGCTACACCGTGCTGGCCCTCTTCATCGCCGCACTCGCGGCAGGCATCGGCTCACTGGTCGCACTGCTGGCCCCGTACAGCGCCTACGGCCGCATCGCGCAGAACCTGCTGGCTCCGCTCTGGGGATGGGGCAACAACCTGCTGGCCTACTTCGCCGAACGCATCGACAGCTACGCCTTCTATCGCACCGACGTCTGGGTGCGCAGTGCGGCGACCTTCGCCGTAGCGGCCGCGACTTTCGCTCTCATCGCCGTGCTGGCCTGGCGCAACGGCCGCACGTGGTGCAACACCGTCTGTCCCGTGGGTACGGTGCTGGGCTTCCTCGCGCGCTTCTCGCTGCTGCGCCCCGTGATCGACACCGAAAAGTGCGTCGGCTGCAACCGCTGCGCACGCAACTGCAAGGCGTCGTGCATCGACGTCGAACACCACCGGATCGATTACAGCCGCTGCGTGGTCTGCATGGACTGCATCGACACCTGTCACAAAAACGCCATCGCCTACGAACTGCGGCCGAAAACCCGCAAGCCGGCGAAGGAAGAGAAGAGAGAGTCGGGAAGAGAGGAGAACCCCGCCGGTCTTTCGCGCCGCAGTTTTCTGTCGCTTACGGGCGTATTCGCCGCACACACGGCACTCCGTGCACAGGAGAAGCTCACCGACGGCGGGCTGGCCGTCATCGAACAGAAAAAAATTCCCCGCCGTGCGACGCCGATCGTCCCGGCCGGCGCCGCGAGCCTGCGCAACATGGCGCACCACTGCACCGGCTGCCAGCTCTGCGTGGCCGTCTGTCCCAACGGCGTGCTGCGGCCCTCGGAAAAACTCACGTCCCTGATGCAGCCCGAAATGTCCTACGAACGCGGCTACTGCCGCCCCGAATGCACAAAGTGCTCCGAGGTCTGCCCCGCAGGAGCGATCCTCCCCGTGACGGCGGCCGAGAAGTCGTCCGTGCAGATCGGCCATGCCGTCTGGATACGTGCCAACTGCGTGCCCCTGACCGACGGCGTCGACTGCGGCAACTGCGCCCGCCACTGCCCGTCGGAGGCCATCACGATGGTTCCGTCCGACACCGCCGATCCCGACTCGCCGAAGATTCCGGTCGTCAACACCGAGCGCTGCATCGGCTGCGGCGCCTGCGAAAACCTCTGTCCGGCACGCCCGTTCAGCGCGATCTACGTCGAAGGGCACGAACGCCACCGAACCATTTAACCCCCGAAACCCATGGAGACCAACGATAAGAAAGGCATGGCCCGCCGCGAATTCCTCAAACGGCTGGGCGTCGGCACGGCCGCCACGGCCGCCGCACTGACCGGATGCGATTTGCGCCGCAACGCCGCAACGGGCGACCGCACGGCGCAGGGCGAGATTCCGACCGACCGGATGACCTACCGCATCAACCCCAAGACGGGCGAGAAGGTATCGCTGCTGGGCTACGGGTGCATGCGCTGGCCGACCCTCAGCGGCGGCAGCGCACGCGACGGCGCCGACGAGATCGACCAGGAGGAGGTCAACCGGCTGGTCGACTTCGCCATCGCCCACGGCGTGAACTACTTCGACACCTCGCCCGCCTACTGCAAGGGACGCTCGGAGCGCGCCACGGGCATCGCTCTCAAACGCCATCCGCGCGACAGCTACTACATCGCCACCAAGCTCTCGAACTTCGCCCCCTCCACGTGGAGCCGCGAAGCGTCGATGGCCATGTACCGCAACTCGTTCAAGGAGTTGCAGGTCGACCGCATCGACTACCTGCTGCTGCACGGCGTGGGAATGGGCGGCGGAATGAAGGAGTTCGAAGCACGCTACATCGACAACGGCATCCTCGACTTCCTGCTCTCCGAACGCGAGGCGGGACGCATCCGCAATCTCGGATTCTCCTACCACGGCGACATCGCGGTCTTCGACCGCCTGCTCGCGGAGCACGACCGCTACCGGTGGGATTTCGTGCAGATCCAGCTCAACTACGTCGACTGGCGCCACGCCAAGGAGGTCAACACGCGCAACACCGACGCCGAATACCTCTACGGCGAACTGAGCCGCCGCGGCATTCCGGCCGTCATCATGGAACCGCTGCTGGGCGGGCGCCTGTCGAACGTACACGACCACATCGCCGCCAAACTCCGCCAGCGCCGCCCCGAGCAGAGCGTCGCTTCGTGGGCCTTCCGCTTCGCGGGATCGTTTCCCGGCGTGCTGACCGTACTGAGCGGCATGACCTACATGGAGCACTTGCAGGACAACCTGCGCACCTTCTCGCCGCTCGACGAGCTGACCGACGCCGACCGCGAATTCCTCGAAGAGACGGCGCAGGCATTGCTGCGCTACCCGACCATTCCGTGCAACGACTGCAAGTACTGCATGCCCTGCCCCTACGGGCTCGACATCCCGGGCATTCTGCTCCACTTCAACAAGTGCATCAACGAAGGACGGATGCCCTCGTCGTCGCGCGACAGCGCCTACCGGCAGGCACGGCGCGCCTTTCTGGTGGGGTACGACCGTTCGGTGCCGCGCCTGCGGCAGGCCGACCATTGCATCGGCTGCAACCAATGCGTGCCGCACTGTCCGCAGAACATCGACATTCCCGCGCAGATGCAGCGAATCGACCGCTTCGTCGAGGACCTCAAACAGAACAGGGAATTCTGACGGCCTATGGAATACCGGACATTGGGACGAACGGGGCTCCGCGTGAGCGCCGTGGCACTCGGCTGCGAGGGCTTCATGCACAAGCGGGCCGAAGAGGTGAAGGCCGATTTCGACTTCGCGATCGGACACGGCATCAACTTCGTCGACATCTACTCGTCGAACCCCGACCTGCGCGCCGACATCGGTGCGGCGCTCGAAGGACGGCGCGGGGAGTTCATCATCCAGGGCCACCTCTGCACCGTATGGGAGAACGACCAATACCTGCGCACGCGCGATCCGCAGAAGAGCGCCGACTCGTTCGAACGACAGCTGCGGCAATTGCGCACCGACTATCTCGACGTGGGGATGATCCACTACGTCGACGCCGAGGCCGACCTGCGCACGGTCTTCGACGGGCCGATCATCCGGCTCGCCCAGCGGCTCAAAGCCGAGGGGCGCATCCGCTCGATCGGTCTGAGCAGCCACAACCCCGCCGTGGCGCGCATGGCCGTCGAAACAGGGCTCGTCGACGTACTGATGTTCTCGATCAATCCGGCCTACGATCTGCAACCCGCAAGCGAGAACGTCGACACGCTGTGGGCCGACGAAAGTTATGCCCGCACGCTGCACAACGTCGATCCCGAACGCGAACGGCTCTACGAACTGTGCGAGCGCACGGGCGTGGGCATCGACGTGATGAAGGTCTACGGCGGCGGCGACCTGCTCAGCGAGGCGAACTCGCCCTTCGGCCGCGCACTGACGCCCGTGCAGTGCATCGAGTATGCGCTCACGCGCCCCGCCGTGGCGGCCGTCATGGTCGGCTGCAAGAGCCGCGCGGAGATCGAAGCGGCGCTGGCGTGGTGCGACGCTCCGGCCGCCGAACGCGACTACACTGCGGTGATGACGGGGCTGGAACGCTTCTCGTGGCGGGGACACTGCATGTACTGCGGCCACTGCGCCCCCTGTTCGGCGGGCATCGACATCGCGGCAGTCAACAAATTCCGCAACCTCGCGCAAGTGCAGGGCGAGATTCCCGAAACGGTGCGCGAACACTACCGCACGCTCGCGCACCACGCCTCGGAGTGCATCGGTTGCGGGCTGTGCGAACCCCGATGCCCGTTCGGCGTAGAGATCGTCGAGGCGATGCGCCGCGCCGCCGAACGGTTCGGATACTGAAACGACAAACCATGAAACGAAACACGACCTTTCTGACCGACGACCAGCGGCTGCAACTCATCGACCTGCTGCATGTCGAAGCGTGCTCGTGCGTAATCCGCAACGGCGATGTGACCCGCATCTTCCGCGAACGGGGCGTGAAAGACCTCTACCGCCTGCTCGAAGAGGAGCCCGAACTGCTGGACGGCGCCTTCGTCGCCGACAAGGTGGTGGGTAAAGGCGCGGCGGCGCTGATGATTCTGGGCGGCGTACTCCACGCCGACGTCATCAGCCGGCCGGCGCGGCTGCTGCTCGCCGCATCGCCCGTACACGTGAGCTACACGCTCGAAGTACCCTATATCGTCAACCGGACACGAACGGGGCAATGCCCCGTGGAGACGCTCTGCCGCGACTGCGCCACCGCCGCCGAAGCGCTGCCGCTGATCCGCAACTTTATCGAAGGACAAAAATGAAAGCCTTTTTCCACTCTATACTGACAGCCGCGCTGCTGTTCGCAGTTCCGGCCGCCGTCGCCGACGAGTTACCCGACAGCGTGCGGCAGCGCCCCGTCTACCCGATCGAGGAGGTCGTCGTTACGGGCACGCGCAACGAAACCGACGTCCGCCTCCTTCCGATGACCGTCTCGGTGGTCGACCGCGCCGCGATCGAACGCAGCGGCCGGCAATCGCTGCTGCCCATACTCACCGAACAGGTGCCGGGGCTCTTCGCCACCGCGCGCGGGATCATGGGCTACGGAGTCTCGACCGGAGCGGCGGGCGGCATGTCGCTGCGCGGCATCGGCGGCGCACCGCAGGCGGGGCTGCCGACCACGGGCCTGCTGGTACTCATCGACGGCCATCCGCAGTATATGGGGCTCATGGGACATCCGATCGCCGACGCCTACCAGTCGATGCTGGCCGAGCGCGTCGAAGTCGTACGCGGCCCCGCCTCGGTACTCTACGGTTCCAACGCCATGGGCGGCGTCATCAACATCGTCACGCGCAAGCAGCGCGAGGAGGGCATCCGCACCGACCTGCAAGCCGCCTACGGCTCCTACAACACGTTGCAGACCGAGCTGTCGAACCGTATCCGCAAGGGACGCTTCACGAGCGTCGTCACCGGCTCCTACAACCGCACCGACGGCCACCGCGCCGACATGGGCTTCGAACAATACGGCGGCTACGCCAAGCTGGGATACGAGCTTTCGAGAGCATGGACGCTGTCGGGCGACGTGAACCTGACGCACTTCAACGCATCGAATCCGGGCGAGGTGACGGCGCCGCTCATCGACAACGACTCGCGCATCACGCGCGGACGGGCCTCCGCCGCCCTGGCCAACCGCTACGACCGCACGTCGGGCGCCCTGAGCCTCTTCTACAACTGGGGGCGGCACAAGATCGACGACGGCTATGCCGCGGGCAGCGAACCGCTCGACTACCGGTTCAACTCGCGCGACCGGATGCTGGGGGTGTCGTGGTACCAGAGTGCGCAGCTCTTCGCGGGCAACCGGCTGACGGTAGGCTTCGACTACTTCCACTTCGGCGGCGAATCGTGGAACCGGTTTCTCGACGGACACGAAGAACCGCAGGTCGACAAGACGCAGGACGAGGTGGCCGGTTACGTCGACTTCCGACAGTCGCTCGGCACATGGCTGACGCTCGATGCGGGCCTCCGCGTCGACCGCCACTCCCATGTGGGCACCGAGTGGGTGCCGCAGGCGGGTGTCTCGTTCCACCTGCCGCGCAGCGCCGAGATCAAGCTCTCGGCCGGCAAAGGATTCCGCTACCCCACCATCCGCGAACTCTACATGTTCCGCCCCGCGAACCCCGACCTGCGTCCCGAGCGGCTGTGGAGCTACGAACTGTCGCTCTCGCAGCGGCTATGGGAGGGACGGCTCTCCTACGGCGTCAATCTCTTCTATATCGACGGCGAAAACCTGATCCTGCGTATGCCCGTCGACGGGCGGCAGATGAACGTCAACACCGGCCGGATCGAGAATGCGGGCGTCGAAGCCGAAATCGCATACCGCATCTCGGCGGCATGGAGCGTCGACGCCAATTACAGTTTCCTGCACATGGAGCATCCCGTGCTGGCCGCTCCCGAACACAAACTCCACGTCGGAGCCTCCTTCACGCAGGGCCGCTGGTCGGTCTCGACGGGCCTGCAATACGTGGAGGGTCTCTACACTTCGATCGTCGTCGGAGGGACGGGCAGCGACGCACAGGAAAATTTCATCCTGTGGAACCTGCGCGCAGGTTTCCGCATCTCGCGCAAATTGCGTATCTTCGTCGACGGAGAGAACCTGCTGGCGCAGCGTTATGAGATCAACGCCGGATTCCCCATGCCGCGTGCAACCGTGCTGGGCGGTCTGGACATGCACTTTTAACGAATTACTCGAAATACCGGAACTTTCATTCAACCATTCATAAAAAAGTGATATGCAAACGACTTCCGTAAAACTCTATTCGCTGGAATACAGCGAAGCGAAAACCTATCTGGCGGCCGCCCTCTTCCTCGCGGGCAACATCGTCCTGCCACAGCTCTTCCACACGATCCGTCTGGGCGGGCCGACATGGCTGCCGATCTACTTCTTCACGCTCGTGGGCGCCTACAAGTACGGCTGGTGCGCGGGGCTACTCACGGCACTTGCGTCGCCCGTAGCCAACGCACTGCTCTTCGGGATGCCCGCCGCGGCGGCACTGCCCGCGATCGTACTCAAATCGGTGCTGCTGGCCGGCGCCGCAGGCTATGCCGCCGCACGCTTCCGCCGTGCGTCGCTCGCACTGCTGGCAGCCGTCGTACTCTTCTACCAGGCGGCCGGCACATTGGGCGAATGGGCCCTCACGGGTTCGTTCCACGCCGCCGTGCAGGACTTCCGCATCGGCCTGCCGGGCATGTTGCTGCAAATCTTCGGCGGCTGGGCATTCATCAATTTCATAATCCGCAAGTAAGACGATGCGCAAACTGGGATTCGGCTGTATGCGGCTGCCGCTCGCAGAGGCCGGCAACTTCAAGGCCGTGGACATCGCCGAGGTTGAACGCATGGTCGACACCTTTCTCGAACGGGGCTTCACCTACTTCGACACGGCCTACATGTACCACGATTTCCACAGCGAGTGCGTCGTGCGCGAGGCGCTCGTCGAGCGTCATCCCCGCAGCAGCTTCACACTGGCCACCAAGCTCCCGACGATGTTCCTCAAATCCGAAGGGGATCAGGAGCGGATCTTCGCCGAACAGCTCTCGAAATGCGGCGTCGACTACTTCGACTACTACCTGCTGCACAACCTCAACACCGCGAACTACCGCACCGTCGAGCGCTTCGACAGCTTCGCCTTCGCCGCCCGCATGAAAGCCGAGGGGCGTATCCGCCACGTCGGATTCTCGTTCCACGACAGCGCGGAGCTGCTCGACGAGATCCTCGCGGCGCACCCCGAAACGGAGTTCGTGCAGTTGCAGATCAACTACCTCGACTGGGACAATCCCAGCATCCAGTCGCACCGCTGCTACGACGTGGCGCGCCGTCACGGCAAGCCGATCGTGGTGATGGAACCGGTCAAGGGAGGTTCGCTGGCGACGGTTCCGCCCGCCGCCGAACGACTCTTCCGCGCCGTGCATCCCGACCTCTCGCCCGCCTCGTGGGCGATCCGCTATGCCGCGAGTCTGGACGGCGTAATGACCGTTCTCAGCGGCATGTCGTCGATGGCGCAGCTGCTCGACAACACGGACTACATGCACGACTTCCGACCGCTCGACGACGCCGAACGCGCCACGGTGGCCGAAGCCGTCAAAATCATCAACGATGCGATCGCCATCCCCTGCACGGCTTGCCGCTACTGCGTAGAGGGGTGTCCGAAGCATATCGCCATTCCCGACTACTTCGCGCTCTACAACGCCGACCGCCAGTCGGTGAACCACCTCTTTTCGATCCAGCAGACCTACTACGACAACCTGGCCCAGACGCACGGACGCGCCTCGGAATGCATCGGCTGCCGCAAATGCGAACACAGCTGCCCGCAACACCTGCCGATCGTCGACGATCTGAAACGGGTCGCAGCGACGTTCGAAACGGCCGGATAACCGGATAAAAACTGACGAATATGGCAAAAATCCTCTTTCTCGGAAACTTGGGCGTCGTGGAGATCGTCCTCATCGCACTGATCGTACTGCTGCTCTTCGGAGGCCGCAAGATTCCCGAACTGATGAAGGGCATCGGCCGGGGCATCCGCTCGTTCAAGGAGGGTGCCCGAGGCGACGGCGAGGAACCGAAGCAGAAGGAGTGACCGCACATCGGCGGAATCGGCACCGGCGGAAGAACGTTCCGCCGGTCGTTTCGTACGCCGCACACGAAGATGCGTCCCGGCCGGTTGCACGGGAACGGTCTGGTATCTATCCGTCAGTAGATCAACGGCGCCGCCGACCGATGGATTCCGGCAGGAAACGACATGCTCGCTTCCTGCCGTTCCCCCCCCCGATCCGTTCTTCCACTACGAACGAACTCGCCGCCGGAACTCCGCACCGGAAATTTCGCCGATTCGAAAAAATCGTTTACCTTTGCGTAAAACATCAGATGATACGATGAAATCAGGTCCGAAAACGCCCCTTCGCAAACACTCGCTGGCCGATACGTTGGCCCAACGGCTGCAACGCCGTATCGCAGCGGGAAAATTCCGCACGGGCGAACGGCTGCCGACCGAATCGGAGCTGATGCGCATGTTCGGCGTCGGCCGCTCGACGGTGCGCGAAGCGGTACGGATGCTATCCGACCGGGGATTCCTGAACGTGCGGCAGGGCGCAGGGACATTCGTCTCAGCCCCCGCAGCGTCCGATGCCCTCGTGGAGCAGCGGTTGCGTCGCGCCGATATCCGCGAACTGGACGAAGTACGGAAAATTCTGGAAGCGGCCATTGTCGAACGCGCCGCCGCACGCCGCACGCCGCAGGACATGGAGCGGATCGAATCCCTGCTCGCCCAACGGGGCGCAGCCGCCGAAGCGGGCGACCTGGAACGGTGCATCGCCGCCGACATCGCCTTCCATGCAGCCATAGCCGAAGCCACGCACAACGAAATCCTGAGCGAACTCTACCGGACGACAACCGGCCACCTGCAAAAGGGATTCCGTCACATCTACCGCGACACGGCCTGTTTTCGCGCCTCCCAGCCGACGCACGCACGGCTGGCACGGAACATCGCCGACACCGACGTGCAGCAGGCGCTCGACACGATCGCCGTCATTCTGGACGAACCCTGATCCCCCGACGATGGACACGCTCACGAAACCCATATCCGCACCACGCCGGCGAACGACCGCCGACACGGTCTATCCGATCCTGCTGCTCGTCAGCGTCACCCACCTGCTCAACGACATGATGCAGTCGGTGATTCCGGCGGTCTATCCGCTGCTCAAAGCCAAATTCGGTTTTTCGTTCGCCCAGATCGGTCTCATCACGCTCGTCTTCCAGATGACCTCCTCGATCCTGCAACCTTTCGTCGGCCGCTATGCCGACCGCCATCCGAGACCCTATTCACTGGCCGCGGGAATGTGTTTCACGCTGGCGGGACTCTTCGCGCTGGCCCTCGCCCCCGGCTTCGCGCCGATCCTTCTGGCCGTCGCACTCATCGGCTGGGGATCGTCGATCTTCCACCCCGAATCGTCGCGCGTGGCCCAGCTCGCATCGGGCGGGCGCAAAGGGCTGGCACAGTCAATCTTCCAGGTCGGCGGCAACGCCGGAAGCGCCTTCGGGCCGCTGCTGGCCGCGCTCGTCGTCATTCCCTACGGCCAGACCTCGATCATGTGGTTCGCCCCGGCCGCACTGCTGGCCATCGGCATCCTCCTCCGCATCGGCAACTGGTACAAACGGCAACTGACCGCCGCGACCGCCGCACCGGTAACCGCAACAGCCGCAGCAGCCGAATTGCCCCGCCGCAAGATCCGCCGTGCACTGCTGATCCTCACGGTGCTGGTCTTCTCGAAATATTTCTACATCGCCTGCATGACCAACTATTTCACCTTCTTCCTTATGGACAAATTCGCCTTCTCGGTGCAGGACGCGCAATACAGCCTCTTCGCATTCCTCGCGGCATCGGCCGCAGGCACGGTCATCGGCGGGCCGCTGGGCGACCGCATCGGACGGAAATACGTGATCTGGGGTTCCATTCTGGGGGCCGCTCCCTTCACGCTGATGCTTCCCTATGCCAACCTGGCCTGCACCATCGTACTGGCGGTCGTGATCGGCCTTGTCATCTCGTCGGCGTTTTCGGCGATTCTGGTCTATGCGACCGACCTGATGCCGGGAAAGGCATGATCGCCGGAGTATTTTTCGGACTGATGTTCGGGCTGGGGGGACTCGGTTCCGCCTTTTTCGGCTGGCTGGCGGACAAAACCAGCATCGAGTATATTTTTCAGATCAGTACGTTGTTGCCTTTGCTGGGTGTAATAACGGGCTTTCTGCCTAATATCGAATCGAAGAAAACCAATAAATAAATCAGCGATGCAGTACACTTTTAAATACCGGTCGCCC
>OBAI01002480.1_pt1 | contig 11580 bp, 7 predicted proteins | sample 1517461 | NCBI WGS metagenome assembly OBAI01 (sample SAMN04571696, study PRJEB22368) | human gut metagenome | biome: human gut; material: stool | host: Homo sapiens | place: Luxembourg | collected 2012-06-29
AACGGAAGCCGATCTGAATTACGTCGGCAGTATAACCGTCGATTCAGAATTAATGAAAGCCGCCGGTATCCTTGAATATGAAAAGGTTCAGGTTGTAAACGTTACTAACGGCAGCCGCATTGAAACATACGTCATATGCGGAGAACCGAATTCGGGCGTAGTTTGCCTGAACGGAGCCGCCGCCAGATGCGCCGCAGTAGGAGATATCGTTATAATAATGGCTTACGCTCAGATGAATGAAAAGGAAGCTGAAACATTCAGACCTAAGGTTGTGCTGACTGATGAAAAAAACAGAATAGATAAGATATTTCGCTACGAAACTCACGGTGAAATCAAATGATACTTGCCGTTGACATCGGAAACACGACTGTAGCTGTCGGCCTTATAAATTCCGGAAAAATATTAACGCACGAAAAAATCATGACTGACATATCCGAAATTGAGGTCGATTATCTGGAAAGAATAACCCGTATTATTAAAGCTTGGGAAGTAAGCAAAATAGAAGGCGCGGTTATTTCCTCTGTCGTTCCTCTTTTAACAGGTCTGATAAAAAATATAATTATTTCAGAATTTGGAATAGAGCCTCTTATAGTAAGTAATATTACCGCTTCCGGTATTGTAATAAAGACTGATAAGCCTGAAAGGGTTGGCAGCGACCGCATAGCAGACGCGGTCGGAGCAGTTTACGAATATGGTGCGCCGATTATAATAATTGACATGGGAACCGCCACAACAATATCAATTGTCAATAAGAATAAGGAATTTATCGGGGGTATGATTCTTCCGGGAGTAACGACAGCCTTGAATTCTCTTATAAAGAATACGGCTCTGCTTCCTCAAATTAAGCTTGGCTCGCCGCCGGAATCTATAATAGGCAAAAATACGTCCGAATCCATCGAAAGCGGAATTATTTACGGAACTGCCTCATGTATAGACGGTGTATGCGAAAGGCTCTCCGAAGAGCTTGGATATAGACCTAAAATAATAGCCACCGGAGGAAACGCAGGTAAAATTATTCCTTTCTGCAGAAACGAAATTATAATCGACAAAAAACTTCTTCTAAAGGGGCTGAACATAATATTTAATAAGCACGGGAGGAAAACAGATGCTTAACGGAAAGTCAGTATTGATTGGTATTACAGGAGGAATAGCCGCCTATAAAATTGCAGGCCTGTGCAGCTCGCTTGTCAAGCTTAATGCGGATACAAACGTAATGATGACGGAAAATGCGTGCAGATTTATATCTCCGCTCACATTTGAAACTCTGACAAACAGTAAATGCATGACAGATACGTTTGACAGAATGTTTGAATTTGATGTAAAACATATCTCAGCGGCCAAAAAAGCAGACGTTCTTCTAATCGCCCCTGCAACCGCAAACGTAATTGCAAAGCTTGCATACGGTATTGCCGACGATATGCTTACAACAACCGCTCTGGCATGCAGATGTCCGAAAATCGTTGCTCCCGCCATGAACACCAACATGTATCTGAATCCGGTTGTACAGAATAATCTTAAAAAGCTTGCGGAGTACGGTTGGACGGTCGTTCCGCCAGATAGCGGCAGGCTCGCCTGCGGCGACAGCGGAACGGGTAAAATGCCGTCTGAAAAAACGCTGCTATCCTATATTCTGAAAGAAACGGCATGTAAAAAAGATCTCAGTGGAAAAAAAGTACTTGTTACTGCAGGAGCCACCTCGGAATCAATTGATCCGGTAAGATTTATAACAAACCATTCTACCGGGAAAATGGGATATGCGGCAGCATGCAGAGCAATGCTGCGCGGAGCCGAAGTTACGCTTGTCAGCGGAAGAACAAGCATTGAGCCGCCGCCTTTTGTCAATACAATTAATGTACTCAGCGCGCTTGAAATGTATAATGCAGTAATAAAATATTCAAGCAGCGCCGATATAATTATAATGGCTGCCGCAGTTGCTGATTACAGACCAATAAAAGCAGAGACAGATAAAATCAAAAAATCAGAACAGACTATAACAATTAATCTGGAAAGAACTGACGATATACTTTCCGCCGTATGTAAAAATCGTAAAAAAAATCAGTTTATCTGCGGATTTTCCATGGAAACAGAAAATCTTATTGAAAATTCACGAAAAAAGCTTTATAAAAAGGGCTGCGATATGATTGCGGCAAATAATCTGAAAATTGAAGGCGCAGGATTCGGTACAGATACAAATGTCCTTACGCTTATAACCAAAAGCTTTGAAGAAGAGCTTCCTATTATGACTAAGGAAGAAGCGGCAGACCGTATTCTCGACGAAGCCGTTAAAAAAACAGGAGACAATCAATGAAGCCTGAACAGATTGCCGCTATTGCTGTTATTATTCTTATATTATACTTTATATATAGGCTGTGCCTTTCAAAGAGAAATTCCGGAAGCTTCCTTCCTTATCGAAAAAAGCTATTGCTTACTAAAAATGAATGGAATTTCTATAAAAAGCTGAAACCTGTTACAGACAAATACGGATATGGTATAATTGCTAAGGTCAGGCTTGCCGATCTTATAGAAGTTGATACTGATAAAACAAAAGAATTTGGCAGATTTTTTCCGAAAATCAGTTCAAAGCATATTGACTTTGCTCTTATAAATCCTGATAATATGGAGGTTTTATTTTTAATTGAGCTTGACGACAGATCTCATGATTTGCCTGCAAGGAAAGAACGCGACGATTTCGTAAATAAAGTCTGTGAAAAAACCGGCTACCACCTTATCAGAACCTACGGAGATACAGAAGAAATTAAAGATATTCTCCAAAGAAACAGACTAACATATTAACAGAATACATAAAAAAGCTCTGATAATCATATCAGAGCTTTTTATTTACTTTTTAGCGTTAGCCAGCATAAGCTTTATTCTGTTTTCCTGATTTACCTTGGTAGCGCCGGGATCATAGTCGATTGCTACTATATTTGCGCCGGGATATGCCTCTTTTATAACTCTTGACATGCCCTTTGCAACAATATGATTAGGCAGACAGCCAAACGGCTGCGCACAGATTATATTCTCGGTTCCGGTTTCAGCAAGAGCAGCCATTTCTGCCGGAATAAGCCAGCCTTCCCCCATATTGACGCCCTGACTTATATATTTATCAGCCAGCTTTTTTATATGCTCAAAATCATGGGGCGCTTCAAAAACGCCGTGCTCGTTAATCGTTTTGATTATAGTTTTCTGGATCATATGAATAAAGTCGTATCCTATTTTGCTGATAAGCGTCTTTTTATTCTTAGTCTGATAAAGCTTGCCGTCAGCAACAGAACCGGCAAGACAATACATTACAAATTCCATAAGCGCCGGTACTATAGGCTCGCACCCTTCTGAAAGCAGAAATTCCTCAAGATGATTGTTAGCAAGCGGAGAATATTTTACATATATTTCCCCGACTATTCCGACTCTGATCTTTTTTTCTTTGGTACGCTCTATTTTATCAAAATCCTCAAGAATCATTCGGCAGTATTTTTTACATTTAATAAATTCTCTTTTATCAAATATTGTGGTTAACTTTTCCTGCCATTTTTCTCTGACGCTTTCCGATTCACCACTGTGAATTTCATAAGGCTTGCATTGGTTATACAGCGACATTAGCAGATCGCCGTAAAAAACTGCATATACAACCTTAATCAATAACGGAAGCGTCAACGATAAACCGCTTCCCTTTTCCAGTCCGCTTAAATTAAGAGAAATAACCGGAACCTGCGGAAATTCCTTTTTCAAAGCTTTGCGCAGCAAATGTATATAATTTGAAGCACGACAGCCGCCGCCCGTCTGCGTAAGCATAAGCGCCGTTCTATTAACATCGTATTTTCCGCTTTTTAAAGCGTTTATAAATTGCCCGATAACAAGAAGAGCCGGATAGCAGGTGTCGTTATGGACATTTTTTAATCCCTCGTCAACAACCGCTCTGGTAGACGTCTGTAAAAGCTCGACGTGATATCCGTACTTTTTTAGAATATTTATGATTAGCTTGAAATGGATCGGCAGCATATCCGGTATAAGAATAGTATAGCTGCTTTTCATTTCTTCTTTAAAGACAGGATAATCCATAAAAATCCCCTTTCTTTCACAGCCGACGCTATTATTTCTATCGGTAAAATATTAAACCGTATATGAGGCTGTGTTTTATTCTTACTCTATCTCTCGTCCATTGCCGCAACAAGACTTCTCAATCTTATTTTTGCAGCTCCCAGATTATTAATCTCATCTATTTTAAGCTGGGTATATAGCTTACCCTTAGATTCAAGAATTTCCCTGACCTCGTCAGTTGTTATAGCGTCAATACCGCACCCGAATGAAACAAGCTGTACAAGCTGCATATCCGGCTGTGTGGTAACATACTGTGCCGCTCTGTATAATCTTGCATGATAGCTCCACTGATTCAAAACATGAGGATCGGGATAATGACCGTACTGAAATACCGCGTCCTCCGAAACTACTGCCATGCCAAGACTCGTTATAAGCTTGTGTATTCCATGATTTATTTCCTTATCTATATGATAAGGACGTCCGGCAAGAACAATTATCTTCTGACCGTTTTCCCTCGCCCCGTTTATAATCCGGTTTCCTTTGTTGAAAATTTCATTTCTGTAATCGGAAAGAGCGCTGAAGGCTTTCTTAACCGCAATTTTTACCTGAGATTTTTTAACGCCGTATCCGGTAAGAACGTCTGTCATAACAGATACAACATTTTTTTCACGGTTTAGATCAAGATATGGATGAATAAAGTTACCGTCGTTCAGACGCTGATTATTTGCCTTTAAAAGCTCCGGATAATAAGCGACCACAGGACAATTGAAATGGTTATCGCTTTCTCCCTCGTCAAGATTATAGCTCATACAGGGATAAAATATAAAATCGACATTTTTCTCAAGGAGGCTTTCAATATGACCGTGAACAAGCTTTGCCGGATAGCAGACCGTATCTGACGGTATTGTATGCTGTCCTTTATAATAGGTATCTCTTGAGCTTTCCTCTGAAAATACGATCTGCATATCAAGCTCTTCAAAAAACGCTTTCCAGAAAGGAATCAGCTCATAAAAGTTCAAAGCCAGAGGTATTCCGACTCTTGCCTTTGAACCGGAGCTGTTTTTAAACAAATCCAATACATATTTATATTTAAACTCATAAAGACTTTCGTCTCCGCTTGAATTAGTTTTACCGGCGCCCTTTTCGCATTTGTTTCCGGATATAAACCTGCGTCCGTTTCCAAAATTTATAATATTAAGGCTGCATTTGGCAGTGCATCCCCCGCACTGCGCTGATTTCGAGGTATAGCTGAAATTCTGAAGATCCGCGCCTGAAATTATTGAAGATATTCCTTTTGATTTTTCCTTTGCGTAAAGCGCGGCGCCGAACGCGCCCATAAGACCTGATATAGCAGGTCTTATAACGTTCCTGCCCATTTCTTTTTCAAAGGCTCTTAAAACGGCGTCGTTTAAAAAGGTTCCACCCTGAACAACTATATTTTTACCAAGCTCCTCAGGAGATCTTGCGCGTATAACCTTATAGATAGCGTTTTTTATAATTGAAGACGACAATCCTGCGGAAATATTCTCAACAGTCGCACCGTCCTTCTGAGCCTGTTTGACGCTGCTGTTCATAAAGACTGTGCATCGTGATCCCAAATCCACGGGATGTTCAGCCATAAGTCCAAGCTGGGCAAAGTCGGATATGTCATAGCCCAGTGCAAGAGCAAAGGTCTGAATAAACGATCCGCAGCCGGAGGAACAAGCTTCATTAAGCATTATACTGTCAATGCTGTGATTTTTTATCTTAAAGCATTTTATATCCTGTCCGCCTATATCAATTATAAAATCAACCTCAGGACAAAAATAAGACGCCGCTTTAAAATGAGCTACTGTTTCCACAATTCCGAAATCTATAGATAATCCTGATTTTATCAGCTCCTCTCCGTAACCGGTAACTGCCGAACCCTTAATTACTATCCCAGGATTTATCTGACTGTAAATATCCTTTAGCTTAGATACTACTTTATCAAGCGGCTGTCCCTGATTTGAAGAATAATGCTGATAAAGAAGCTTTCCGTCCTCAGTGATAAGAACAAGCTTTGTTGTGGTAGAACCGGCGTCAACGCCCAAATAGGCTCCGCCCTCGTATGTATGCAAATCGGCATATTTTAAATCGTGCTGTTTATGTCTTTCTATAAATTCTTCATATTCACGCTGCGTCCTAAAAAGAGGCTCTCCGGTAACTACTCCTCCGGCAGTTTTTGAATTTTCTATTCTTTTGATAATATTGTCTATTGAAAATTCTTCATTTCCGTTCTGAGCAAACAGCGCGCAGCCTAACGCTACAAATACAGGCGCTTCCTTGGGAAAAAGAGCAGTTTCTCCTTCCTTAAGATGAAGAGTATTTATAAAGGCTCTGCGAAGTCCCTTTAAAAATGAAAGCGGACCGCCTAAAAACAGTACCTTTCCCTCGATCGTCCTTCCCTGTGCAAGTCCGGATACTGTCTGATCAACCACGGCCTGAAATATGCTTGCGCAGATATCTTTTCTTTCAGCCCCCTGATTTAGCAGCGGCTGTATATCAGATTTTGCAAAAACGCCGCACCTTGAAGCAATAGGATAAACCTTTTGAGCGTCAAGCGACATCTGATCCATTTCTGTAACCGTAACTGCAAGAAGGGTAGCCATCTGATCAATAAAAGCGCCGGTGCCTCCCGCGCAGGAGCCGTTCATTCTCTGCTCGACTCCTCCGGTCATAAATATGATTTTTGCGTCCTCTCCGCCAAGCTCAATTACAGCGTCAATATCTGAAAAGCGTTCCTTAACAGCTATAAACGCTGAATTTACCTCCTGAACAAAAGGAATCTCCGCTCCGTTTGCAAGTCCCAAACCGGCAGAGCCGGTCATACAAACCCTGAACGTATCGTCAGGAAATTTTTCGGCAATAATTTCAAGCTGTTCCTTGACAGCTTCTTTGACCTTAGAAAAATGCCGCTGATATTCAGAATATATAATATCCTTATTATTATTAATAATAACGGTCTTGACTGTCGTTGATCCTACGTCAATACCTAATGAATAAATAGCCATATAAGAACTCCATTCTGCTGTATACATACAGCAAAGCTGAAAATGTATCTTTAATATTATAACACAAAATTTTAAAAAAGAAAAGACTTTTTCAAGTCCTTTTAAATCCAACTATTGAAATCCTTAGCATATTTCAGATTTTTGTAATTTATATTGACATTATAATCATTTAATGGTAAAATATAATTATAATATTTATAGGGAGATGTATTATGAAGCTGGTTAAAAAGATTTATACTTTTATTACGGCAGCGGCATGCTGCGCCGCAATATCAGGCATTATGCCGTTTTCCTCCTCAGCGGAGGAATCTGTGAAAACATACGGCGACTTAAGCTATGTTAGCTCAGATTCAGACGGCGATAGAATATATGATTATATTGCAATAATCGACTGTAACGAATCAGTAACAAAGATTGAGATTCCGGCAGAAATTGAGGATATACCTGTAGTTGAAATTGAAAGTAGTGCATTTAATGGTTGCGCAAACTTAACAAGCATAATTATTCCTGATTCGATTACTTCTATTGGAGATTTTGCATTTGAAAATTGTTCAGGCTTAACAAGTATAACCATTCCTGATTCGGTTACTTCTATCGGAGATCATGCATTTTACAATTGTTTAACAAGTATAACTGTATCTGAAAACAATAAATATTTTTCAAGTTTAAATGGAGTATTATTTAATAAAGACAAAACTGAATTGGTTACATATCTAATTGGAAATGAACGAACAGAATACGCAATTCCTGATTCGGTTACTTCCATCGGTGATCGTGCATTTTACAAATGTTCAAGCTTAACAAGCATAATTATTCCTGATTCGGTTACTTCTATCGGAGATCATGCATTTTATAATTGTTCAAGCTTAACAAGTATAACCATTCCTGATTCGGTTACTTCTATCGGAGATCATGCATTTCACAATTGTTCAGGCTTAACAAGTATAACCATTCCTGATTCGGTTACTTCTATCGGAGATCATGCATTTTACAATTGTTTAACAAGTATAACTGTATCTGAAAACAATAAATATTTTTCAAGTTTAAATGGAGTATTATTTAATAAAGACAAAACGGAATTGATTACATATCCAATTGGAAATGAACGAACAGAATACACTATTCCTGATTCGGTTACTTCTATTGGAAATTTTATATTTTATAATTGTTCAAGTTTAACAAGCATAACCATTCCTGATTCGGTTACTTCTATTGGAAATTTTGCATTTTATAATTGTTCAAGTTTAACAAGCATAACCATTCCTGATTCGGTCGCTTCTATTGGAAATTCGGCATTTTACAATTGTTCAAGCTTAACAAACATTAAACTTCCTGACGTCATTGATATAATTAGCGGTAATACATTCCGAGATTGTTCAAGCTTATTAAATATAATAATTCCGGATTCAGTAACTGCAATAAAAGAGTGTGCATTTTATAATTGTTCAAATTTAACAAGCATAACCATTCCGGATTCGGTCGCTTCTATTGAAAATTCGGCATTTTACAATTGTACAAGCTTAAAAAGCATAACATTAAATAACCCTGATTGTGAAATTTCTAATGATAAAGATACTATTCCAGAAACTGCTGTAATATACGGCTATAAAAACTCAACCGCTCAGACCTATGCTGAAAGTTTCAACAGAAAATTTATTTCGTTGGAAGAGATCGGCGATATTTCCGGCAACGGAGAGATTGATCTCTATGACGCTATAGAAATAGCCAAAGCTATTATGGGATTGAGAACATTTACAGCTGAAGAAATGATTATTGCCGATTTTAATATGGACGGCGCAGTCGACCTTTATGACGCGATAGAAATCGCAAGGACGCTGCTTCCTAAATAACGCTTAACTCCCGTGTATTTTTACACGGGAGTTTTTATAAATAAATTTGATTATCAGGAATCAAATTGTAATTTGTATTGACATTATAATCATTTAATGGTAAAATATAATTAAAAAATAAGGAGAGAGACGTTATGAAGCTCATAAAGAAATCTTTAAGTTTTATTACGGCAATCGCTTGCTGCGCCGCAATATCAGGCATTATGCCGTTTTCCTCCTCAGCGGAGGATTCCGGCACCTACGGCGATTTAAGCTATACTAAGGTTGATTTGAACGGCGACGGAACATATGATTATATTTCAATAAGCGGCTGTAAAAGCTCTGCAGTAGAGGTGGATATTCCCGCAAAAATCGAGGGACTTCCTGTTGCGACAATTGGAATTTATGCATTTGCATATTGCGAAAGCTTAACAAGCATAACTATCCCTGAAAGCATTTCACAAATAAACATATGGGCATTTAAGGATTGTTTAAGCTTAATAAGCATAAACATTCCTGATAATGTTGTATATATAAGTTCATCTGCATTTTATGGGTGTAAAAGTTTAACAGATATTAACGTAACAGAAAATAATAAATATTACAGCAGTTCAGCCGGATTGTTATTTGATAAAAATAAAACTGAATTAATTAAATACCCTGCCGGAAAATCATTGAAAAATTTCAATATACCTAACGGTGTAAAATCACTAGATAGGTATTCATTTTGTAATTGTTCAAATTTAACTAGTATTAATATTCCTGAATCGGTTACTTATATAGGAATAGGAGCGTTTTACCTCTGTACAAATTTAAAAAGTATAGCTATCCCCGATTCAGTTACTAAAATAGAAAATATCACATTTACCGGTTGTTCAAGCTTAACCAGCATTAGCATTCCTGAATCAGTTACTTATATAGGATTAAACGCATTTAAGGATTGCACAAGCTTAACCAGCATTTATATTCCTGACAGCGTTACATTAACCGGATTATCCGGTACATTTTCTGGGTGTACAAGCTTAACAAACGTTAAACTTCCTGACGTCATTTATATAATTAACACTAACACATTTGCCGGTTGTTCAAGCTTATTAAATATAATAATTCCGGATTCAGTAACTTCAATAAAAGAGTGTGCATTTGAAGGCTGCAAAAGCTTAACAAACATAGCGATCCCCGAAAGTGTTACAAAAATAGGAACCTGGGCATTTAAGGATTGTACAAGCTTAAAAAGCATTGCAATAAATAACCCTGATTGTGAAATTTCTAATGATAAAGATACTATTCCAGAAACTGCTGTAATATACGGCTATAAAAACTCAACCGCTCAGACCTATGCTGAAAGTTTCAACAGAAAATTTATTTCGTTGGAAGAGATCGGCGATATTTCCGGCAACGGAGAGATTGATCTCTATGACGCTATAGAAATAGCCAAAGCTATTATGGGATTGAGAACATTTACAGCTGAAGAAATGATTATTGCCGATTTTAATATGGACGGCGCAGTCGACCTTTATGACGCGATAGAAATCGCAAGGACGCTGCTTCCTAAATAACGCTTAACTCCCGTGTATTTTTACACGGGAGTTTTTATAAATAAATTTGATTATCAGGAATCAAATTGTAATTTGTATTGACATTATAATCATTTAATGGTAAAATATAATTAAAAAATAAGGAGAGAGACGTTATGAAGCTCATAAAGAAATCTTTAAGTTTTATTACGGCAATCGCTTGCTGCGCCGCAATATCAAGCATTATGCCGTTTTCCTCCTCGGCGGAGGAATCTGTGAAAACATACGGCGATTTAAGCTATTTTACCTCAGATTCAGACGGAGACGGAACAGACGATTATGTGAAAATTATAGATTGCAACGAATCGGTGTCAGAAGTGGAAATTCCGGCAGAAATCGAGGGACTGCCCGTAAAAAAAATAGAAACATCCACATTTTACGATCGACCGAATTTAACAGATATTAATGTAGCTGAAAATAATAATTACTACAGCAGTTCAGCCGGATTATTATTTAATAAGGATAAAACTGTTTTTGTTAGATATCCTGCCGGAAAATTATTGAAAGAATTTAATATACCCGACGGCGTAAATTCAATAGACACGTATGCATTCAAGGATTGTAAAAATTTAACAAAAATAACAATTCCTAATTCGGTTACTTTTATTGATGACAACGCATTTTATTGTTGTTCAAGCTTAGTTAATATAACAATCCCCGACTCAGTTAATTCCATTGGAAATATGACGTTTTTCGGATGCGCGATTAAAAATATAAATATCCCGAATTCAGTTACTATAATAAAAAGAGGCGCATTTTGGAGCTGTCCAAGCTTAACAAGCATTAATATCCCTGAAAGCGTTACGTCAATAGATTCCATAGTATTAAATGAGTGTAACAACCTTAAATGCGTAATAATAAATAACCCTGATTGTGAAATTTTTGATACCGAGTCTACAATTTCAGAAACAGCTACAATATACGGCTATGAAAATTCAACGGCTCAGGCTTATGCTGAACGGTATTGCAGAAGATTTGTTTCGATAGAAGATATCGGCGATATTTCCGGCAGCGGCGAAATCGATCTCTATGACGCCATTGAAATTTCCAAAGCTATTATGGGATTGAGAACATTTACAGACGAAGAAATGATTATTGCCGATT
>OBAI01002497.1_pt1 | contig 11506 bp, 9 predicted proteins | sample 1517461 | NCBI WGS metagenome assembly OBAI01 (sample SAMN04571696, study PRJEB22368) | human gut metagenome | biome: human gut; material: stool | host: Homo sapiens | place: Luxembourg | collected 2012-06-29
AGTATTGTCAGAAATTTGGCGATTATTGCGTTTACACGGTTTATTTTTCGGAACCGCTTTTTTATCACTTTTGGTTGCTGTCAGGTCTTCGACTAGTTTCATAAGCTTTTTGTTTTCATCTGTAAGTTTATTTATGGCTTTATCCTGGGATTTATCTCTTTCCATAATTACGTCTAATGATTCCTGATGTTCCAAAAGCTTGCTGTCTTGTTCTTCATCTTTCTGCTTTCTTTCCTCTAAGAGTCTATCGTGTTCACGATCCTTTTCTGCCTGTTCGGATAGCCATTTGTCCTGTTCTTCGTCTTTCTGTTTTCTTTCCGCCAAGAGATTGTCATGTTCACGATCTTTTTTAGCCTGCTCAGAAAGCCATTTGTCCTGTTCTTCGTCTTTTTGTTTTCTTTCCGCCAAGAGTCTGTCATGTTCAAGGTCTTTTTCAGCCTGCTCAGAAAGCCATTTGTCCTGCTCCTCGTCTTTCTGTTTTCTTTCAGCTAAAAGACGATCATGTTCAAGATCTTTTTTAGTGTGTTTAGATAGCGTCAGGTCTTGTTCTTTGTCTTTTTGCGCCATTTTTGCAAGGACTTCATCGTGATGTTCCGCTTTCTTTTGATGTTCTGATATCGTTTTATCCTGTGATTTTAACGTTTCAGACATTTGCTTTTGCTTATTCATCATATCTTCCTGAGCTTTCAACTGGGATATAACGCTCAGAACTTCTTTTCTTGCCAAGTCGGAAAGCTCCCCCTCTGAAGCACCTCTCAGCTTTAACTCCAATTCACGAACAACTGTCCTGTTGGCAGCTATATTACTTACGCCAAGTGCAAACAGATACTTGGTTATCTCGCTTAGCTTCTTCTGATATTCAAAAGAAAGTTGTTGTGCCTCAACGACCTGTACTTGTGATTCTGCAAGATCAACAGAAGCTTCCTGCAAAGATTCAATAGCTTCTTTTTTGTGTCCCAAACCTGCTGATTTGCCATAAGCCCTGTCAGCAGAAGTTTTTGCAGTCTGAGCCATTTTAACAGACTTCTTCACCTTATCTTCCAAACCTTGTATATCACGCCATTGATCTGTAATGATGTTTGGAAGTTCAGATTGATTGACCTTAAAAATTTCAAGTTCATTACTCATATGTAACACTCCTTTTTTATTATCCCCACTTCAAGATGTCATAAATATCATCTGTAAGTCCTGGGTTATTCTTTTCAGCTTCTGGTATAAGTTTATCTAATTTTTTCATATCTTCTGAAATTTGTTGTATACTTTCTTGATAGCGTTCTACAGACACGATCATTACCTGATATGCTTCTTCGATACTCTTTCCTGCATCCTCGGCTGCTATCCACATATTTGCTTCACAATAATATACCTTGGCATTTAGTAATCTAATACTTGTTGTATAGAGCTGCATACGCTCATTCCTAAGTTTATTTCGTTTTATGCCCATACCGATATCCGTGCCAGCGGCAATAGCAAATCTGCCCACACCTACAAAATTCACTTTGAGAATAAACTCTTTTGCAAAAACTGCTGCATTACCGCCTGACTTTGCCGCTGATCTTATTGCAGCGTCAATTAAATCAAAAGCCATAAACGTTCCAGTTGAGATTGTAAGCATACGCACTATAGTGCGATTTTTGAATGGTAAAGTTGCTTTCCAATCAACTCGTGACATTTCATCAAATGACCTGATATCCTTTGATTTTATTTCATTGCATAATCTTCTTATAAAATAAAAACCACGAACAATGCATTCGTTTATAATCACTGGAACAGCTTGCCTTTTTAATTCATTGGCAACGCCTATTTCAGTCCTCAGATCAAATTTTACAGCTTCTATTATTTTCCCATTTTCATCTTTTTTTGCAAGCAATGTTCCGTTAAAGAGTTTAGATATCCAAACAGAAAACTTCTTATATCCATTATCATCAAGTTTACGGAATATTGGAAGTGCCGATATTTCCTTTAAAAATGAAACTAAAGGACCTGGCAAACCAGTTCCGGTATTACCTTTGCTGATCGAAGAAGATGAGCCAGCCATATCGCTTATCATATGAAAAAACCAGTTGATCAATCCAAATGTAATTTTCTCAGGCAAATTCTTACCGATCAAGATCAGGTCTGCTTGAGACACTTCAACCACTTTAAAGTGTCCGGCTACGTCTGTGCCATATAATTTATGTGTAAACTGAGTAAGCATAGAGAAAAATAAACCTATAAGTGTTGGGTGATGTGAGAAATCTCGTAAATGGTGCTGTAAACCTCCACCGAAATCATTTGTAGCTTTATCGGCAACGATAGCATAATTCTTTTCAAGATATTTTACTGCACCATTAAGATCATCACCTGTATAACCCGCTTTTTGTGCAATTTTAATCACAAAGTTATTTACTTTATTATCACCATATTCATTTGCACGATCTAATGAAAAATCTCCAACCCATATAGAATCAATTGCTCCTGCTAATATTCCGCTTACAACTGCCACAATATAATCCATTCCGTCAGCGTGATTAGTAAGCCTATCTATTTCGGAATTAAGAGCTTCGATTTTTTTATTTGTGATGTTAAGACAATTATCTATATCTTTTATCGCAGCGTCGATGTCATTGCCGCTCTGCTTAATGTCAGTTTCACTTACGGCCGGTATGACTTCAAATTAAACGGCAAGTCCCTCATTTTCTAATTTCAATATTTCACTCATATTATACATCCTAACCTGATCTTTGTATTTAATAGTTAATTATTACCGCTGTAAAATCATTTCTCCTCATACCTTTCCCCCATCGCCCCAATCTCTGCCAGCATATCCTCCACAAGCGGTTTTGGCTCAAGGACTTTTACCCACGAGCCTTGGGAGAGCAGGTACATTATTATCCCCCTGCCGTAGTTGACCTCGGCAGTGATAACGCTCTTTGTGCCGTTCTGCTCAATGACTTTTGCGGTGGGCAGCCTGTCAAGAACTGCCTGCAAAGACAGCCCCGAAAACTCAAAGGTTATCCGCACGTTGTCCCCTGGAAACATAAACTGATTTTTCTCACGCAGGTCGCCCTCGTCAAAGCTGTGCTCACGATCAAGCTGGAAATTCTCCCTGTGCTCAACAATATTTTTTATCCTGTCAATGCGGAAATACCTCGCCTTGTACTGGGTATCATCTGCCGCATATGCGATAAGATAAAAATAATATTCGCTGAACATTATCGCCGCAGGCTTCAGCTTCCTAACAACTTCGCTCCTGTCCATTTTCAGATATGTCACCGAAATGACCTTCTTACCATCAATGCACTGCACAAGACGCCAAAGATTGTTTATCACGCTGTCGCAGTCAGAGCGTACCTCGTGATAATGATATATCTCCCTGCGGATCACCTCATCAAGAAGCTTTCGGTCATTGGCAGTGGTAAACTTTCTCAGCTTAGATACAATGAATAGCATATCTTCTTTGCTGAAACAACGTGCCCCGAGTATCACTTTTACCAAGGCAAAAAGCTCCTGATTTTTCAGAAACTCGTCGCTTTTAAGTATGTAAGCCCTGTCCTTGTGCGAATATGTGACCTCGGCATTTTGCATAAGCTCCCTGTGTTCCGCAAGAAAATCGTTTATCCTTGCAATGTCACGACTGACGCTCTTTGATGATATCCTATACTCCTCCGCAATAAGCTTGTTAGAAACGACCTCGCCGTGCAAAAGCCGATAAAATATTTCAAGTACTCTGTCTAAACGCTCATTTTCCATTTTATAACCCTCTTTCTTACAATTATACCACATTTGATTTTGAATTTGTTAAGCTGGCTGCTTAGTATAACGTTTTCGAAGAATATTTTTTTATTTAACCAAAAATGTCAAATTATCGGTGCGGCAGATCATCGTATTTTGTCGTTTTATCTTGCTTTCAGTATAATATAATTGCCAGACAAAGGTATGTCCGTTTAAAATTAGTTTACTTTTACATTATAACCCTTTTTAGCGGTATATATCAAGAAACAATACTAATATAAGCGTGATGACGACATCAAAAAACCTGCACTGACACAAAAAATAGTTGAGAGCGTGTCGAAACTTTCGGAAAAAGACCAGCGATTGGTGCTTGAAGTTTCTGAAAGACTAGGAAAAGAATAATTTTTTGAGGTCTCGAACTGCAATATCAAAGTAAAAATAAAACAGCGTACCGCAGCCCCCTGCGATACGCTGTTCTCATATAAAATTATTTCTTTGTAGTCACACTCTTTGAAGCCGACCAAGCACCATAATACTTAGTACCCTTTACAGTTGTGTACGAACGAACACGAACATAGTATTTCTTTTTGCCCGAAAGCTTAGAAACCGTCTTGGTATCGGTCTTTTTATTTGTTATGGTAACTTTCTTTGCACTTGTGAACTTTGAGTTGGTAGCGTACTGAATTTCATATCCAGTAGCAGAGCCTTTCTGCGCCCAATCCACAAAGAATGCCTTTGACTTTGCCGTGAGCTTCTGTATCTCCTGCTTGGCAGGATTTATCTTGAACGTCTTTGTGATAGTGCCTGTGTAAGAACCTTTTCCTGTTATCTTTACAGTGGCAGTGCCAACTTTTTTGTTGTTTGAGTAGGAAACTGTATAGTCAGTGCCTTTTTTCAGCGTTTTGCCATTGTATTTAACAGTAATGCTCTGAGTGATATTTTTGCCAGTGAAAGCCTTTGTGGAAATGCCCGAAACTGTGGCTTTCTTGAAGTTATTTTTGATTTTGAAGGTCTTAGAAACTGAGCCTGTGTAATTGCCCTTGCCTGTGATTTTTACAGTAGCTGTTCCGACCTTGGTGTTGTTTGAATAGGAAACTGTGTAATCTGTACCATTCTTCAAAGTTTTGCCGTTTAGCTTGACCGTTACACCAGGCTTCTTTGCTTTGCCGTCATATGCGTAGGTCGAAGTGGAAAGTGTCACGCTTGCCTTTGAAATGCTAATTCTTGAAAGTGCAGGAATTTCAGCCGTTTCAAGAACTTTCTTGCAGACTGTACATTCCTTGTGTTTTGAGCCTTTAACTCCGATAGAAGCCGCCTTGTCAACTATCCAACCGCTTGACTTGTGACCTGTGGCATTTATCACTGTCTGAACCTTGATAACAGTATTGCAAACTGAGCAATGTGAGCCGTCTGTTTTGCCTGCGGTGGTGCAAGTAGCAGGGTAGCCCTTGTCGGTAACTGCAGTGTGACCCTTTGCAGGAAGCTTTTCTGTAACTGTCACATTGCACTTTGTGCAAGTCTTTATTTTTGTACCCTCTGATGTGCAGGTAGGCTGTTTTGTTACAACAGAATTTCCGTAGCTGTGACCTGTTGCCTTAGTTGTGCTATCCTTGTATGAAGTACCGCAAACAGAACACTTGTGGAGAGTGTAGCCGTCAGCAGTGCAAGTAGGTGCAACAACTGTGGTTGTGTAGCTGTGGGAAAGCTTTGCAATTGTTTCTGTTACTGTTGCTCCGCACTGTGTACAAGTTTTTGTTTTTGTACCCTCTGATGTGCAGGTAGGCTGTTTTGTGATAACAGCACTGCCATATGTGTGGCTCGTGCATCCGCAGGTGAGTTTGTATGTCTTTGCTACAGACGGATTGTATGTAGGATAAATTTTTACAGTGAGTGAACCGCCGTTTTTGAATGTGATACGTCTGATATCATTAGCATAGTTTTCAAGCTTATTTACACTTACCATGCTGCGATCAGAAAATTCAACTGTGTAGTCTGTATCGTCATAAAGCCAGAAATCAATGCTGTCGCCCACACTGAACTGAGTTTTGCTCAATACGCTTGAAAAGGACGTATTCGAAATGTCTGTACGCCAATAAACAGTGGTAGAGGTCGGAACTGTGAACTTATTCACATAACCGCAAGACTTGCAGGTCTGTGTTACAGTGCCGTCAGTTTTTGATGCGTACTTTGTTTCGTAGTCATGACCTGTTTTGACGTCAACCGTCTTTATATCGTCAAGATTTGAAAGGTTCAGGGAGTTGAAGGTCACGTTATTTTTATCGTAAACATACCAAACTGCTCTGCCGTTTTTGATAACAGGCTGGCAATCTGAAAGACTTCCCTCAAAGGTGTGTATACTGCCGTTTACTGTGCCGTCAGCGTTTAGCTTCACACAGCTTACCTTTGTATCTCTGGCCCACAATAGCAAAAAGCTGTTATTATTTATCTTCACAAGCTGTGGAGCAGAAGCTGAAGCTGTACCCTCTGCATAAGAAGTTATCTTATTGAGCTTGTTTGTGGAAAGGTCCTTTGAAACAGCGGAAACGTAGACGTTTCGTGTTTCTGACGTATTGATATAATCAAGGTCAACTGTACTCTGTGCCACGATATAGCTTGATGATGACACATCAAAGCCGCCTATAGCCGCACCTGTATAGTTATAGTGACCGGCGGTATATTCAGGGTATGTTACAACGTCGATATTGCTGACCTTATCAAAATAGCTTGGGAAGAATTTGCCTGTAGTAAAATCAGAATTATACTTCACCAGAACGGCAGAACGTGGATGAGCGTCACCATGGTCGAGGGCGACTATATGGTTGCCGTCGGTTTTTATAAACTGATTGAAGGAGTGGCTAACATAGCCATAATCAACGTTCATGACGCCGGTATATGAATCAGTGATAGTCATTGAAGGCATATCCACTTCAATGGTAACATTAGACTGATGATTATTGCCGTCGCTTGATTTATACATTTCGTGGCAGGTCCTCACAAGCAGGTGGTCACCGCTATGGGTCATTCTTGCCGAGCCTGCATCGAATGGAACTGTAGTGTTAGCTCCATACAGACCGCAGGACTTTATTTTGTTCCAATTCTTATCATACTTCGTGATACGGAAAACCTCGAGGGAGTCGTTTTGTTTCGGATTTTCCTGACCGCTAAGGACATAATAATTATTGCCGGAGTCATAGAAAGCACCAAAGATCGGCAGTTCATTGTCGATAAGCTTAGTGCTGAGCGGTTCAAAATCAGGGCTGTAATATTCCACAAGGAGCTTGCCCTCGATAGCGCCTGACTGGACACGCATATAATTGCCGTTGTCGCACACTGTCAGGTAAGATTTCACTGTGTCAGACCATTGCACATAGTCCTGAGCATTCACATTAGAGCCTGAATACGCAACACATTGCGCCACGGCAAAGGCACTGAACGATCCAGCAGACACAGCAGTAGAAACAGCCATTGCGCCAGACAGGACAATGCTCAACATTCTTTTCTTCATATTCATCAATTTCATCACCTCATACAAAAACTTTTAAACGAGAACACCTTTATATATATAATATCACAACGCAAGGCGTATGTCAATGAAAATAAGTTACAATGAGAATGATTTCAATAAATTCGTCAAACACCAAAGGTCAACGCAGTAAAAAAGAGCAAAGAGGATACAAAACAGAAAAAAACGCCTTGACAAGGTTTGATGGGTGTGATATAATATTACAGTGGTATTTCGAGGTGTGGCTCAGTTTGGTAGAGCGCTGCGTTCGGGACGCAGAGGCCGTGGGTTCAAGTCCCGTCACCTCGACCAGTCACTCGCCGTGACGGGCATTGTCCGTCATGGCTTTTTTTATTATTAGTGTTGCTCGCCACGCAAAATCCGAAAAACGCAAAAATGCGGAATAACTCGGAATTAGCATAGAAAACCCACGAAAGTGGCGCAAATGCGGCGGTTTGAATATGCAAAAAGTTGACGTGCTTTGCGGATAAGAAAATTGAATGTCAAAAAAATAAGGTCTTAAAATGCAATTTTAAAAGCATTTTAAGACCTTTAAATTTTACCTTTTTAGAACGTTTTAGAACTGTTTTCAAATTTTAAAATTGTCACAAAACAGCGTATTTACGCATTTTAAAGCTATAACGTTTATAAAATAGTTTGAATGTTCAATTGAAAAATCTCATTGAAAGATTTCCATATTTTATACGGGAATATAGGAACTAAAAATTCGATTAATGGGAACTAGTTCCCATTAACTTATCAATGTCCCACTGTGCGGCTCGAACAATCACTACAGTCGGAAGATCAAGCACAAGTTGCTTAGTTTCATATTTTTATATCATACAGTTCCAATAACCTTTCCCCGGCAATAGATACTATCATAATCATGCAGCGGAATATCATCATAATCCGGGTTAAGGGAAATCAAGCGATCTCCGCCGAACTTCTTTATAAATCCTTCCCCGTTAAGTATAAAAATGCCTATCTCGCCGATCTCAACAGATGGCTGCGAGGCTATCAGAACTACGTCTCCGTCGTGGAATACAGGCTCCATGCTGTTGCCAGACACTCTTAGAGCAAAATTAGCCTCAAGAGTGAGCTGCGTTTTCTTAACCTCCAACATACCTTTTTCGCAGCCATCCAGATCAACGCCAGTTCCGGCACTGACAGGCAACGAATAGTACTCTATGAAAACACTGTTTTCAAGCTCTTTTAATGGTATTTTTGACTGCTCAAAAAGGACCTTGGCACGTTCGAGGACTTGACCCTTTTTCATTAAATCTAATTCCTTATAATATGTAAGTAACTCCTGCTCATCAGCGGTCAACTGTTCCGCTAGTGAGCTTTTTTCTTTGCCGTAAACAAGGTAATCTATTGAAACATCAAAAAATTCAGCAATTTCAATTAGATATTTTCTATATGATTTGCTTTTCCCAGACTTCCATTCTGAAAAAGCAACATTATTTAATTTCAGGTAATTAGTCAATTCTTTTTGCTCTCGATTGCCTAAAAGCATAGTTATTCTATCCAAAATATCCAAAATTCAATCATCTCCTTTGTTACTTATCACAAAATTAGCGTTTTTCTAATTTCGAGTTAGAATTTCACTTGACAATTAGAAAAAATCTAGTTATAATTTACTATAGGGTAACCTCTAGGGCATAGTTACCCCATGATAAATTAAGTTTAACACAAAAAGCGTTAAACGTCAATCGAAAAAGGAGGAATTTTAATGAATAAGTATAAGATTAAGGAAACCGATGTGAATATGTATGAGTACAGAGGCTATACGATATCAGGTAACGATAGGATAGGCTATGTTTGCATATCACCTTACGGGGCTTTCTCGCCAAAGGCTTATAATACAATCGAGGATGCTAAGGCAGCAATAGATGATGATCTTGATTGCATAGCTGAAAAATACGGCGAGCAGCAAACAAGGGCGGAACAAACTCCGCCAATAAGAGGATATATAATGAATAAAGCTTTATTCGTAGAAAAAGAGCTCTACTTCCTGCTCCATGCCGCCAATGATGATGTTGATGATATAACTTACTGCGAAGACAACGGAGAAGAGTGGGTGCTTGTAACCATGAAGAACGGTCATGTGTATGATATAGGCATCACAGGAGACAGTCCGCTTGCTGCCGCTAAAGACGTTATCACCGTTATGATGTATAAGTAAGGAGGGTTTATTATGAAAAAACTTACGGACGAGGGAAAGGTGCTTACCATGTTTGCCATTATCATGCTATGGTGTGCCATAACAAGTCTTAGCGGACATTCCGAGTTCTGGATCATACCGTTGCTTACACTATCCGGATTGATCTGTATGCACCTTATCCTCTCTCTTATCAGAGATATATACTTTGCTAAAAGGAGGGAACGCCTTTATGAGCGCAGATATTGGGAAAAGCATAAAGCAGATTAGAGAGCAGCGTGATCTTAATCAGAGAGAGCTTGCTAAGTATGCGGGGATCAGCAATGTGACCGTGTGCAAGATAGAGCAGGGCGTTTTGACGCCCTCTCTTAAGACTACGATCAGGATAGCCAATGTGCTGCAATGCAGTCTTGACGATCTGTGCGGCAGATCACGAAACAGCCGAAACAGCCGACAGTAACTCGGCTGTCTGCCGGGGACGGTCTCCCGGTACTGATGATGGCAGACCAAAATATGCAGGTGCCGTGCTTGCCCGCCATAGGGGATATAGTGAATCACCTGCAGCTTGCAAGCTCAGAGGTAACGACTTAGATCTTGAACCAAGCCTGTCATACAGTCTGTAAACCGAGGACATAAAATATCGGTAGCGTATGACTTAAAAACCACGTGTTCTGGCTACGTGTCGTCGGGTTGAATTAGCCGAGGTACAGGTTTTGTTATAAGGGTTCCGACTTTCCTTAAGGTGCGAACTCGTAAATGCAAGCTGAGAGCGCATGAGCTTAATGTTTGCACCAGCTGGAACGTTTTTTGTATTTTTATAACACAGTCTAAAGACAACATAAAGATACCGCCCGTCTGAGCGTATCAGACCCACTTAGGATAACTTTTTATCCTATCTACCTTGCCGTTTCGGTAATAATCGGGGCGGCTAAATGTTCACGCATGGTGCTAGGTTCGCAAGCGTAAGCCTATCAGGTGCAAGTCCTGATGTGAAAGCCAACTCAATCAACCTAGTCGACAAGGTTGTGCAACGCAGTATAAGTGCGCAGGGTACTCTTTCGGAAGGAGTAGACTTATACATTCCGATTTTTCTAGCCGAAACCGAGCCGCAACAGGCGGTTCGGTCTGCCGGGGACGGTCTCCCGGTACTGATGATGGCAGACCGAGAAAGGAAGTGTAACCAATGAAATACAAGGAATTTAAAACACAAGTACTGTCTCATGCGGTGGGACAAGCCCGGCTTCTGGCTCAGGCAAGCTGCCTTGAGGACATAAAAATAGAGCCTGAACAGCTCCGCAGGAATGTTGCGACCATTCTTGCAGTATTGACCGAAACAGAAGATTTTCTGTCCGACCTCGTAAACAACCGTTCTGGCTCTGATACTTAGTATATCAGAAAACATTAGTTTTGTCAAGTAACTTCGGGAGGTGATGATGTGGAATATTTGACGGTTGCCAAAACTGCTGATCTTAAAGGCTGCAGTGAACGATATATAAAGAAACTGTGCAAGGACGGAAAATTGTCATGCAATATCGAAATCAACGACAGGAACCGTCCTAAATATATGATCCCAATATCATCACTCCCCGAAGGCCTGCAGGCAAAATACTATGCTCAGAAAAGAGCGGAAGCGGGCTTAGAACTTGTTGCACAGCCTGTTAAAAATGCGTTAAAACAGCCCAAAAAGCCTGTGAAAACGTCAATCGAAGAGTTTTCCGAAGATGAGCGTGATGAAATCGCACTCTGGGTAGATATCCTCAGAGACTGGCAGCGTTACCGGGATCAATACCCCGGAAAGAAAACCGAAGTGGATAAGCTTTACGTCGGCAAGTGTCAGCTCGAGCATAATGATATCAAAGTGTCGGTGGATATACTATACCGCAAGTATGCAGCCTACAGAAATAATAATCTGCAGGGGCTTTGTGAAAATCGAGGCGGAGCCAATAAGGGTAAGAGCAGTATCCCACCGGAGCTGTGGGAGCAGTTTTGCTATTTCTATCTTTCCGAAAACAAACCTACCGTTTCGCGTTGTTACGACCTAACGCTTGAATGTGCAAAAGAGTGGTATCCGTCAATGGTATCAAACTTCCCGTCAGACAATACTTTCAGGCGGCATATAAAGTCGGAAA
>OBAI01002511.1_pt1 | contig 11469 bp, 10 predicted proteins | sample 1517461 | NCBI WGS metagenome assembly OBAI01 (sample SAMN04571696, study PRJEB22368) | human gut metagenome | biome: human gut; material: stool | host: Homo sapiens | place: Luxembourg | collected 2012-06-29
CTGAAAGAGCACCCCAACGTGTTTTTTGCCGGGCAGATCACCGGCTTTGAGGGCTATATGGAAAGCGCGGCTTCCGGCCTGCTGGCAGCGCGCAATTTGTACGCCCGTTTGCAGGGCAGAGAGCTGCCGCCCCCGCCGACCACAACGATGTGTGGCGCACTGATCGATTATATCACCACCCCCAACAAGGACTTCCAGCCCATGGGTGCCAACATGGGCATTCTGCCGCGCACCGAGGAGATTGACACCATCCGGGATAAGCGCGAACGGTATATGGCACTTTCTGATGCTGCACAGGCCGCCATGCGGGCATGGGCAGCCGAAGCGGAACACTGAGGTGGATTATGAAAATTTTACTGGACGCAATGGGTGGCGATAACGCCCCGAAATCGACCGTACAGGGCGCAGCCGATGCGGTAAAAGAGTTTGGTGATGGCATGACCCTGGCCCTGCTGGGTGATGAAGCCAAAATCAAGGCCGCTGCCCAGGGGCTTGGCGTGGACCTGACTCCCTTTGAGCTGATTCACTGCACCGAGGATGTGGATATGCACGATGACCCGGTCAAGGCCGTGCGCCACAAAACGGATTCCAGCCTGGTCAAAGGCCTGACGATGCTGAAAAACGGCGAGGCGGATGCCTTTGTTTCCGCCGGTTCCACCGGCGCGCTGCATGTGGGCACCAGTTTGATCGTGCGCACCGTCAAGGGGGTCAAGCGCCCGGCGCTGGCTACCTGCATGCCGGGCAAAAAGCAGCCGTTTTTGCTGCTGGACTGCGGCGCAAACGCCGAATGCCGTGCCGAGATGCTGAATGCCTTTGGCACCATGGGCAGCGTGTACATGAATAAGGTCATGGGCCGCAAGGACCCCGCCGTCGCGCTGGTGAACAACGGCGCCGAGGACACCAAGGGCACCCCGATGTACCGCGAAGCCCACGGCCTGCTGAAAGCAAACCCGGCCATCCGCTTTGTGGGCAACATTGAGCCGCGTGATATTATGGCTGGTGAGGTGGACGTTATCGTCTGCGACGGCTTTGTGGGCAATGTGGTGCTGAAGCTGACCGAGGGTGTGGCAGGTACTTTGCTGGGCATGCTGAAAGACATCTTTATGCAGAGCATTGTGACCAAGCTGTGCTACCTTGGCGTAAAAGGCGGGCTGCGCAATCTGAAGCACATGATGGACTCTGAGGAGATCGGCGGCGCACCGCTGCTGGGCGCGGCAAAGCCGGTCATCAAGGCACACGGTTCCAGCAAGGCCAAGGGCATCAAGAACGCCATCCGCCAGGCAAAGCTGTGCGTTGCCAATGACCTGTGCGGCACCATGCAGAGCGCCCTGGCCGAAGTAGCCGCCAAGGCCGCAGCAGAAAAGACAGACGCGGAATAAAACGGCATATCGTGCGAAAATTGAAATATTATGCCCGCCCATTGGAAATGGCCGGTACCAAAATATAGGCAGCGGGCGCACAATGTGCGCCCCTACGGGATAGCCGCAAAACCAAAGCCCATTGCAGGGGCCTGCAAAATATCCCGATATACAATCGCAAAACAGAGAGAACGAAAGGTAAGGCAATCTTATGACCACGCGTACCCCTGAGGAATTGGAAGAAAAGCTGCATTACCATTTTAAGAATAAAGAACTGCTCATCACGGCGCTGACCCACAGCTCTTACGCCAACGAGAGCAAAACCCCTACGCTGTATAACGAGCGGCTGGAATTTTTGGGCGACAGTGTGCTGTCCGTTGTGGTGGCAAACTATCTGTTCCACCATTCCACCCGCCCAGAGGGCGAACTGTCCCGCATGCGCGCTTCGCTGGTCAGCGAGGACGCGCTGTTCCAGTTTGCGCAGGAGATCGACCTGGGCTCTTACCTGCGGCTGGGCCGCGGCGAGGAGCTGGGCGGCGGGCGCTGCCGCCCCAGCGTGGTTTCGGATGCGTTTGAAGCCACCATTGCCGCTTTGTTCCTGGACGGCGGCATTGAGACCGCCCGCAACTTTATCCTGCCGTTCATCACGGAGGGCAAAACCGCCGAGGATGACCACAAGACCGCCCTGCAGGAAGTGGTGCAGAAACACCCGGACGACCGCCTGACCTACACCGTGACAGGGGAATCCGGCCCGGCGCATGATAAGCGGTTCCAGGTTACTGTGGCGCTGAACGGCAAGGCGCTGGCTGTGGGCGAAGGCCGCAGCAAAAAGGCTGCGGAACAGCAGGCTGCCAAAGCGGCGCTGACCAAGCTGGAACAGCAGGCATAAAAAGGGGCATCTATGCGCTTAAAAGAACTTGAGATACAGGGCTTCAAGTCCTTCCCGGATAAAACGCGGATCACCATTGGCGAAGGCATTACCGGTGTTGTGGGGCCGAACGGCTCCGGCAAAAGCAACATTTCGGATTCCATCCGGTGGGTTCTGGGCGAAACCAGCTCCAAACAGCTGCGCGGTGCGGGCAAGATGGAGGACGTTATTTTTGGCGGCACCCAGACCCGCGGCGCAATGGGCTATGCGGCGGTATCGCTGACCATTGATAACTCCGATCATGGGCTGGAAATGGACGCAGACGAAGTAACCATTGGCCGCCGCTATTACCGCAGCGGGGAGAGTGAGTATACCATCAACGGCCAGAGCGTGCGCTTAAAAGATGTGTACGAGCTGCTGCTGGATACCGGCCTTGGGCGCGATGGCTACGCCATTGTGGGTCAGGGGCGCATTGCGGAGATCGTTGGTGCAAAATCCACCGAGCGGCGCGAGATTTTTGAGGAAGCATCTGGCATTGCCAAATACCGCTACCGCAAAAATGAAGCCGAACGCCGCCTGGCCGCGGCGGAGGGCAATCTGGAACGCCTGCGGGATATTCTGGGGGAGCTGGAAAAGCGGGTTGGACCCCTGAAACGCGACAGCGAAAAGGCGGAGCAGTTCCTGGCATATTCCGAGACCCGCAAGGGGCTGGAAATTACCCTGTGGGTGGATTCAATCCGCCGCGCACAGGATACGGTGCGGGACCAGCAGCGCAAGTATGAGGCGGCGGAAAGCGACTATGCACGCATTTCCCGCCAGCTGGATGAATTTGACACCCGCACCGAAGCCCTGCGCGCCGAAGCCCAGCAGCTGATGCTGCAGGTGGAGGAAGCGAACGCTGAGATCCGCACCATTACCGAGCAGAACGCCGGGAGCGAAAGCCAGCTGGCAGTTTTACAGAACGAAACCGAACACGCGAACGAGCAGATCCGCAGCGCCAGCGATGAGCTGACCCGCGCCGGGGAAGGCGCAAAGGGGATTGCGCAGGAAGCGGACGAGCACAAAGCGGAAATCACCCAGCTGCAAACCGTGCTGCAAAATCTGGATGCCGAGGCGGACAAGCTGCGCCAGCAGCTGAACACGCTGGAACAGCAGGCGCTGCAAAGCGGTGAGCGGCGGGAGATCGTGAGCGCCGCCATGGCCCGCATGCAGCAGAATGCCACTGCCCTGCAGGTGCGGGGTGCGGGGCTGCAATCCGCCGTGGAAGCGGCCCGCGCCCAGCTGAACGGCCTGAAAAACCAGGAAGCCGCCGCGGGTGATGTGGCACAAAAACTGACCGAGGAACGGGACGCTGCTGCCGAGCACCTGAAAGAGTGCGAGGAAGCCGTGACCCGCAACGATAACATCCGCTCCGGCTTAAAGCTCAAGCTGGAAAGCCGTCGCCGCCAGCAGGCCGAGGCAGCCGAAGCATTGCAGAAGGCCGCAGCGGATAAAAACAACACCGCCCAGCGCATCCGCATTCTGGAGGATCTGGAGCGCAACATGGACGGCTATCAGCAGAGCGTAAAAGCCGTCATGCGCGCCGCGGGCGGTGGGCGGCTGCGGGGCATCATCGGCCCGGTGGCCGGTATCCTGAGCGTGCGCAAGGGGTACGAAATCGCGATTGAAACGGCACTTGGCTTTGCGCTGCAGAACATTGTGGTGCAGGACCAAGGCTGCGCCCGCGCGGCCATCACCTTTTTGAAGGAAGAACGCGCCGGACGCGCAACCTTCCTGCCGCTGGATACCGTGCAGGGCAGCCGATTCAATGGCCGCCTGACCGGCACGGCGGAGGTGGCCGCCGACCTGGTGGAGACCGCCCCCCAGTACCAGCATATTATTGATAACCTGCTGGGCCGCATTATTGTGGTGGAGGATCTGGGCGAAGCGTCGGTGGTGGCCAAAAACCTTGGCTACCGCAACCGCATTGTCACAATGGACGGCCAGGTCATCAACGCAGGCGGTTCCACCGCGCGCAGCGTGGGTGTGTTCAGCCGCAAGCAGGAACTGGACGAACTGCGTGCCAAGGTGCTGAAACTGGACGAGCGCCGCGCAGCAGCCGAAAAGGAAGCCGCCGCCCGCAAAGCGGAGGTGGATAACCTGACCGCCCAGCTGGCCGGTGCCGAGAGCGAGGGCATGACCGCCGCTGCGGCCCGCCTGAAAGCCGAGATGGAGCTGGATCAGCTGAACACCGCGCTGGAAGAGGGCAAGAATGCTGCCGCCCACCGCGGGCAGGAGATCGCCGCGCTGGAACAGCAGCTGCGGGAGAACACTGCGGCCGCCGCCCAGGCAGAAAACGCCCGCAAACAGGCGGAAGCCGAGATTGAAACGCACCGCAAAGAGCTGGAAAGCCTGGGCGCTTCCACCAGCGATGTGACCCGCCAGCGGGAGGAAGCATCGCAGAAACTTTCGGATAACCGAATGCAGAAGCTGCGCACCGAGAAGGACCTGAGCCTGCACGAAGCAGCGCTGGAAACCCTGAAAGGCCGCAGCGGCGAAGCCGAAGCCCGCGTGCGGGAACTGCAGGCCAATGTGACCGCCGCCAAAGAGCGCATTGCCGCCAATGAGCTGCGCGCCAATGAAATCAAGCGAGCCAGCGAAGAAAACAAACAGAAGATCACCGCGGCGGAGGAAACCATCCGCAAGGCGAATGCCGAGCGCATGGAAAAGGAAGCCGCTGTGACCCGCCTGACCCAGGAAAACCGCACCCTGACCGATGAGCGCGAGCGGATGAGCGGCGAGATGGCCCGCCTGGCCGAGCGCAAGACCGCGGCGGAAACTGAGCTGAACACCACTGCATCCAAGCTGTGGGAGGAATACCAACTGACCGAAGCCGAGGCGGAAAAGCTCTGTGTACCCTTTGCCAATGTGGCAGACCTGCGCCGCCAGGTGGCCGAAGTGCGCGGCAAGATCCGCGCGCTGGGCAACGTGAATGTGGGCGCGATCGAAGAGTACAAGGAAGTTAAAGAACGGTACGACTTCATGAAAGCACAGGTCACCGATGTGGAGAAATCCCGCGCGGAGCTGAACCGAATGATTGCCGAGCTGTGCAGCGAAATGCAGGAGATGTTCACCGCCAGCTTTAAGGAGATCAACCGCAACTTCGGTGCGATCTTCCGCGAGCTGTTCGGCGGCGGTTCGGCGAGGCTCTATCTTTCGGATGAGAACGATGTGCTGAACTCCGGCATTGAAATTCAGGTTTCGCCCCCCGGCAAGGTCATCAAAAACCTGTCGGCTCTGTCCGGCGGCGAACAGGCGCTGGTGGCCATCAGCATTTATTTTGCCATTCTGGCCGTCAACCCGTCGCCGTTCTGCATCCTGGACGAAATTGAAGCTGCACTGGACGATGTGAACGTTACGCGCTATGCGCAGTATCTGCGCCGCATGACCGAACGCACCCAGTTCATCGTTATCACCCACCGCCGCGGCACCATGGAAGCAGCTGATGTGCTGTACGGCGTGACCATGCAGGAGGATGGTGTTTCCAAGATCCTGCGCCTTGACCTTGAAAACGTTTCCGCTGATCTGATCAGTTAATTCAAAGGAGGAACCGCCATGGGATTCTTCGATATTTTTAAGAAAAAGAAGAAAATGAGCGATGGCCTGGAAAAAACCAGAACGGACTTTTTCCAGAACATCGTCAACACCTTGACCAGCTCTGTTATTGATGATGACCTGTATAATGATTTGGAAGAGCAGCTGATTCTGGCCGATGTCGGCCCCAGCTGCGCGGTGCGTTTGGTGGACGAGCTGCGCGACGAGGTGGAGATCAACGGCCTGCATACCGGCCAGGAAGCGCTGGATGCCCTGCGCGATATCATCCGCCGCGAGGTAAGCCCCAAAACTGACCTGGACCTGAGCGGCAAACCGGCGGTTATTCTGGTTGTGGGTGTGAACGGCGTGGGCAAAACCACCACCATTGCCAAGCTGGCTTATCTGTACAAGGATCTGGGCAAGCGGGTCATGCTGGCGGCAGGCGATACCTTCCGCGCAGCGGCCAGCGAACAGCTGGAAACTTGGGCCGACCGTGCCGGGGTGCCGCTGGTCAAGGCGGGCGAGGGCGCTGACCCCGCAGCCGTGATTTTTGATGCGGTCAAATCCGCCACGGCCCGCGGCTATGATATGGTCATTGCCGATACCGCAGGCCGCCTGCACAACAAAAAGGGCCTGATGGATGAGCTGGCAAAGATCAGCCGCAGCGTGAAAAAGGCCAGCCCGGATGCCAGCCTGGAAGTGCTGCTGGTGCTGGATGCCATTACCGGCCAGAACGCCATCAGCCAGGCGCAGGAGTTCTGCCGCGCCGCCGGTGCCACCGGCGTTGTGCTGACCAAGCTGGACGGCACCCCCAAGGGTGGCTGCATCATCGGTGTGCACGAAAAGCTGGGCCTGCCCATCCGTTTTGTGGGCGTGGGGGAAAAGATCGACGACCTGATCTTCTTCTCCGCTACCGATTTTGCCGAAGCCCTGCTGCCGGAGGTTCCGCAGCATAAAAAAGAGGAAACGGAGCAGGCAGGGGAGGAACAGGCATGATCGTTTGTGCAGCCACCAACAATGCGGGCAAGCTGAAAGAGCTGCGCCGCATCCTGACCCGCTGCGGCCACGAGGTAAAAAGCCTGCGGGAACTGGGTGTAACCCTGGACCCGGAGGAGACCGGAACCACCTTTGCGGAAAACGCAAAGATTAAGGCCGAAGCCTTTTGCAAGGCAACCGGCCTGCCCACCGTGGCGGATGATTCCGGCCTGTGCGTGGATGCCCTGAACGGGGCACCCGGCGTGTACAGCGCACGCTATGCGGGTGAGCACGGCAACGATGCCGCCAACAACGAAAAGCTGATGGCAGAGATGCAGAATGTGCCGGTGGGACAGCGCGCCGCCAAGTTCGTTTCGGCGGTCTGCCTGATCCTGCCGGATGGGCGGGAGCTGGTTGTGACCGGCGAATGCCCCGGCAGTGTGGCCCTGACCCCGGCGGGCGATAACGGTTTTGGGTATGACCCGCTGTTTGTCCCCGATGCCGTCGGCCTGCCCGGCGGCGGCACGGTACCCAACACTGCCCACCGCACCTATGCCGAGCTGGCCGATGCCGAAAAAGACGCCATCAGCCACCGCGGCCGCGCCATGGAAAAGCTGGAAGCCGAGCTCGCCGCATTTTTGGGCGAATGAGCCGCAGAGAAAAACTGAATAGAACGATTTGATTTTGACTGAACAATAAGGAGCGAACAATGTCTTTGACAAGCAAACAGCGCGCCGCACTGCGCGGCATGGCCAACACCATGGAGCCGGTTTTCCAGATCGGCAAGGGCGAAATTGATGAAACGCTGATCAAGGGCGTGGATGACTGCATCAAAGCCCGCGAGCTGATCAAGCTGAAGGTGCTGGAAAACAGCGAGTATGATGCCCGCGAGGCTGCCGACATCCTGTGCGAAGCCATCCATGCAGAGTGCGTGCAGGTGATTGGCCGCAAGTTTGTGCTGTTCCGCAAAAAGCCGAAGGAATCTGCTTATGCGGAACTGCTGAAAAAGTAAGATGAAAGCACTGCTATTTGGCGGCACATTTGACCCGCCCCACGCCGGGCACATGAACAACCTGCGGGCCGCCATGCAGGCGGTGCAGCCGGATGTGGTGCTGGTTATGCCGGCGGGCATCCCACCCCACAAGCACGCCAGCGCAACGCCGGGCGAACTGCGCCTTGCCATGTGCGAATGCTTTAAGGCGCTTGGCCCCCAGGTGCAGGTGAGCCAGTGGGAAGTGGACCGCGCGGGCCGCAGCTATACCTATAATACCGTCAGCATGCTGCAGGAAAAGTATCCCGGCGCTCAGCTGTATATGACAATTGGCAGCGATATGCTGGAAACATTTGATGAATGGTACCGCTGGCGGGAAATTTTGGCTATGGTCACCCTGGTGGTGCAAAGCCGGGAACCCGGCGATGGCGACGCTCTGCGTGCAGCAGCCCAAAAGCTGGAAGAAGCAGGCGGGAAGATCATGTTTGCGGATGCCCCGGTGCTGGAGTGTGCCTCCAGCGATATCCGCGCAGGAAAGTATTCCCCTGCCCGGCTGAAGGAGCTGCTGCCCCCGCCGGTGGCGGATGTGATACACCGGAACGGGCTGTACGGCAAGCTGATTTGAAGCCATAGATAGGGTACAATAAAATAGGGAAAGGATGCGGATCTTGATGACAGTGGACGAAGCAAAAGCGCTGGTAAAAAGCCGTTTGAGCGAAAAGCGTTACAAGCACACCATAAATGTAAAAAAAATGGCAGTCAAGCTGGCAAAACGCTATGGCGCGGATGAGGAAAAGGCCGCATTAGCGGCACTTTTGCACGACAGCGCGAAAGAACTGCCCAAGGCAGAGATGTTGCAGATTTTTGCTGACAATGCTATAATAGCTAAAAATGCCGCCAAGCGCCCTGCGCCGGTGTGGCATGGGTACGCAGCCTCGGTTTTGTGCCAGACACAGTGGGGTGTGACGGACCCGGAAATTTTATCTGCCATTGAGTGCCATACCACCGGCAAACAGAACATGAGCCTGTTGGACAAGATTATTTACATGGCGGATATGACCAGTGCCGAACGGGATTACCCCGGTGTGGAGGCGCTGCGTGCCGAGGAAATGCAGAACCTGGACCTGGCGCTGTGCCATGCACTGGAACAAAGCATTGCCTTTGTGCGCGAAAAAGGCAACCCACTGGACCCCGATACCGTTGCCGCACTGGATGATGCCCGCGCGGCCTGCACCCGATAAAGGGGCAGGCACTGCCTTTTGCGGGTGTGCCGTAACCGAATAAGATGAAAGACCAGTTCCCATCGTTTGAATAAAAGGGAGGAACGTTATGAGCGAGATCCGCAGGGTAAACACCGGCGATGCGCCGCGCAATGTCTACCATGCTGGTGACGCGCCGCGCACGGTGAACACCGGGCGTACTGTGAAAACAGGCAGTGCGCTGAATCAGGATGAGTACGAAGCTGCCCGCCGCCGTGCACAGCAGCTTGCCGCCAATAACACCCGCCGCACCCGCAGCTTTAACCGTGTGCAGCAAACCGATGTTGACCGCTACCGCGCCGCCCAGCAGAAAGAGCAGGAAGCCCGCGCCGCTGCTGCCCAGCAGCAGGCCCAGGAAGCCCACGCTGCCCGCGAAGCTGCCGCACGCCAGCAGGCCCAGGCCGCTGCCCAGAGCGAGCAGCCCCTGACCCGCGCCCAGCGCCAGGCGTTGGAGCTGCAGCGCCGCGCCCGCAGCCAGAGCGCACAGGGGGCCACCCGCACCCAAGTGCGCCGGCTGGACCTGAACGAAACCAAAGGCAGCCGCGCACATTATGATATGAACGCGGATGCAGAGTATCAGGCGCGTGTGGCCCGCCGCGCTGCCCAAACGGCAGCCCAGCCCGCTGCACCCCAGGCCGCGCCACAGCAGGAGGACACCGTTATGCAGGCTTCACGCAGCGCCGGAAAACCGGCAGCCGGAAGCGGAAAATCCGCCGCAGGCAAGAGCGGCAGCAAATCTGCCGCAGGCGGCGGTGGCAAACCGCCCAAGGGCGGCAGCCGCAAAGGCAAAGGCGGCGCAGGCCCCTATGGCCCGAACGGCAAGAAAAAGAAAAAAGGCGGCTGGTGGAAGGCGTTACTGGGCACCCTGCTGGCCATCGCTGTGATCTTTTTTGGCACGGTCGTCTTTATCATGCACGCCATTGCACCGTCGGCGGGGTCCATCAGCCTGAACCAGCTGATCAACACCCCCAAAGAGTATGCGGGCAAAGAGTTCAACCTGCTGGTGGTGGGCATTGACCGCTCCACCGAGACCGGGCAGGAAACCGATTCGCAGGTAGATGACGGCATGACCGACATGATTTTGTACCTGCACTTCAACAATGAGACCGGCCAGGTCAAGATGCTGCAGATCCCGCGCAACATCTTTGTTACCACGGATGCCAGCTTCTCCGGCAATTATCAGATCAACGCCATTGCCAAAACGCAGGGCTCCAACGGCGGCAACAACATCAGCGCGCTGGCCGATGAGATCTATAACATTTTTGGCCTGCATGTGGACGGCTACCTGTCCGTCCGGCTGGAAGCGCTGACCCAGATCATTGATACCTTCGGCGGCATTCAGGTGTATGTGCCGCAGGATATGGATTACGGCGGCAGCCACCTGAGCCAGGGCTACCAGACCATGGACGGCGCGGCGGCAGAGTTCTTCCTGCGTACCCGCCACATTTATGCGGACTCTGACCTGGGCCGCCTGCGGATGCAGCGGTACTTCTATGCGGCGCTGTTCGCCCGTATGCGCAGCATGACGGTATGGGATATCGCCAAGCTGCTGCCGGTCATCACCAGCCAGATGGAAACCGACCTGAGCGCAACCGAGCTTGTCAGCGTGGCGGTCAGTATGCTGAAAATTTCCAGCTCCAACATTATGTTCGGCCAGGTTCCCGTGTATATGGGCCAGGCCATCAGCTATAACGGCAACAGTACCGTTGTGGTGGCAAGGCAGGAAACGGCAAACCTGCTGAACGAGTATTTCCGCGAGAATACCGGCCCGGTGGATGCCAGCCAGCTGAACATTGCAGGGGATGACGGCCTGTTTGATTTGAGCGGCCTGACGGCATCTGACCCCAGCGTGCAGTTTATGGGAACCCTGAACGAGGAAATTTCCGACGCACAGCAGACAAACAACATTGACGGTTCGGCCACAACGGATGTTTATGATACCGCAACCCCGGCGCCGGATGACAGCACGGACGGGGACAGCACCGATGGTGACAGCACCCCGTCAGAATGATAGATCCTGCAACAAAGGAGAATTGAATGGAAAGCAAAGAACTTGCCATCCGTCTGGCCCGCGCGCTGGACGCGAAAAAAGGCTATAATATCCGCATCCTGCATGTGGAAAACCTGACCACGGTAACGGATTATTTCGTGATCGCAACCGGCAATTCCACCACCCATGTGGGCGCGCTGGCAGACGAGGCGGACTTCCAGCTGGGCCGCGCAGGCGTGAACGTGCTGCGCACCGAAGGCCATGACGGCAACCGCTGGGTGCTGCTGGATTACGGCAGCGTGATTGTGCATGTATTTACGCCGGAAGCCCATGACTTCTATGACCTGGAGCACCTGTGGGCTGACGCCAAGGAGCTGCCCGCCGAAGAGTGGGAAGAAAAGCCGGAAGAGCAGGCGTAAACATGGATGCTGGATGGCTCCCCTTGAGGGGAGCTG
>OBAI01002514.1_pt1 | contig 11457 bp, 10 predicted proteins | sample 1517461 | NCBI WGS metagenome assembly OBAI01 (sample SAMN04571696, study PRJEB22368) | human gut metagenome | biome: human gut; material: stool | host: Homo sapiens | place: Luxembourg | collected 2012-06-29
TTTATGCACTGTTTCGTCATGGGCTTCCTTAAATAGCTCGCTATTCGCGTCAGCCTATTCCTCATATTGCATAAAAATCCAAGAATGAAAGCAAACAATGATTTAATCAGCGCTTCCATAGGGAGAACTCGTCCAAAGGGCGGTACCTCCAGATTCTCTCAATATACAAACATTGACAGACATCTCTGACCCGCCGAAAGGCGGGTTAAATTTTCCCCTTGCAAGTGTCCTTTCTTTTTGATAAAATAGAAAAGCTTGAGTACAAGTACACATGTCCGTGGATTTCGTATCTGTGCCCTCTGACAGGGTGGTTACGGGAGAAGAAGCGGGCAGAGGTTATTAACAGGAGGTTTTTATTATGTCAGTTGTATCCATGAAACAGTTGTTAGAAGCAGGCGTTCATTTTGGTCATCAGACCCGTCGCTGGAACCCGAAGATGGCTCGGTTCATTTTCACCGAACGCAATGGTATCTACATCATCGATCTGCAGAAGACCGTGAAGAAAGTAGAAGAAGCATATGCTTTCATCCGTGATGTAGCAGCTAAAGGCGAACCCATTCTCTTCGTAGGTACCAAGAAGCAGGCTCAGAATTCCGTGAAGGAAGAAGCTACCCGCTGCAATCAGTTCTATGTCAACGAACGCTGGCTCGGCGGCATGCTCACCAATTTCCGCACCATCCAGACCCGTATCAACCGTCTGAAAGAACTGGAAAAGATGTTTGAAGAAGGCACCACTGACCAGTATCCGAAGAAGGAAGTTATCCTTATGAAGAGAGAACTGGAAAAGCTGGAAAAGAACCTGGGCGGCATCAAAGACATGAAGAGACTGCCGGGAGCTATTTTCATCATCGATTCCAAGAAAGAAGAAATCGCTGTTTCCGAAGCTCACAAGCTCCACATCCCCGTTGTTGCTACCGTTGATACCAACTGCGATCCCGATGTCATTGATTATCCGATTCCTGCCAACGATGACGCTATCCGCGCTGTAAGACTGCTCACCAGCAAGATGGCTGACGCTGTTCTCGAAGGCCGTCAGGGCCAGCAGGAAGAAGCCGCTGCTGCTGAAGAAGCAGGCGAAGCTGCTGAAAACGCAGAAGAAGCTGCTGAAGCTCCGGCTGAAGATAAGGAATAATCTTAAACTGTAAGGCAGGAGCTTCCTTAAAGCCCCGGGGCTTCGGCCCAAGAATCAGACAAACACCTTGAATTTTATGATGGAGGTCATAAGATGAAAATCACAGCTAGTATGGTAAAGGATCTGCGTACTAAAACCGGTGCAGGCATGATGGACTGCAAGAAAGCACTGGTTGAAGCTGATGGCGATGTAGAAAAGGCTGTAGACATTCTCCGTGAAAAGGGACTGTCCCAGGCTGCGAAGAAGGCAAGCCGCGTAGCTGCTGAAGGTGCTGTAGTTTCCGCTATCTCCGAAGATGGCAAAACCGGTACCATCGTTGAAGTCAACTGCGAAACCGATTTCGTAGGAAGCAATGATGATTTCAAGGCACTGGCTCACTCCATTGCACAGCAGATTATCGCCGTAAATCCGGCTGATGTGGATGCTCTCCTGGCATCCGACATGAACGGCAAGTCCGTGAAAGACACCGTAACGGAAGCGGTTGCCAAGATCGGCGAAAACATTTCCGTTCGCCGCTTCGTCCGCTATGAAAGCGCTGAAGGCAAAGTGTACAGCTATATCCATGGCGGCGGCAAGATCGGTGTCCTGGTAGAACTGAAAGGCGGAGACGACGAACTTGGCAAGGACATTGCCATGCAGGTTGCTGCTGCTAATCCTTCCTACCTGGACCGCAGCGAAGTTCCCCAGGCTGAAATCGAACACGAAAAAGAAGTTCTTGCTGTGGAAGCAAGAAACGAAGGAAAACCGGAAAAGATCATCGAAAAGATGGTTCTTGGCAGAATCAACAAGTACTACAAGGAAGTATGCCTCGTAGACCAGGAATTCATCAAAGACGGCGATCTGACCATTGCCAAACTTCTGAAATCCAAGAATGCGGAAGTTCTTCGTTTCGCCCGTTACCAGCTTGGTGAAGGCATCGAAAAGAAGCAGGACGACCTGGCAGCAGAAGTTGCAAAACAGCTGAATCAGTAATCCTAACAATTATAAGAGGACACTTTTTAGTGTTCTCTTATTTTGTAAATGGGAGAAAATTACTATATAATAAATAGAGAACTTTTATGTTATTTCTGGGGGTGTACCATGGAAGCTGAAACGAAACATTACAAAAGAGTTATGCTGAAATTGTCCGGTGAAGCGCTGGCCAACGACAAGGGCTTCGGCATTGATCCGGAAGTGGTTTACAGGCTGGCCCGGGAAATCAAGGAAGCCTGCGAATCGGGCGTAGAAGTGGCTGTAGTCGTAGGCGGCGGCAACATCTGGAGAGGCCTGAAAGGCAGCCAGGGTGGCATGGACCGTGCATCCGCCGACTACATGGGCATGCTGGCTACAGTTATCAACTCCGTGGCTCTGCAGGATGCGCTGGAAAAACTGGGCGTATCCACCCGCGTGCAGACCGCCATTGAAATGCGGCAGATTGCGGAACCCTATATCCGCCGCCGCGCCATTCGCCATCTGGAAAAGGGAAGGGTAGTCATCTTCGGCGCCGGCACCGGCAATCCCTATTTCACCACCGATACCACCGCGGCTCTGCGCAGCGCCGAAATCGAAGCAGACGTTATGCTCATGGCAAAGAAACAGACCGACGGCGTATACGATGCAGATCCCAAGTACCATCCGGAAGCCAAAATGTTTACGCACCTTACCTACAACGATGTACTGCAGAAACAGCTGGCTGTCATGGATAACACGGCCATTACACTGTGCATGAATAATAATATTCCTATTGTTGTCTTTAATATCGACGTTCCCGGAAATATTGTCAAAGCGTGCAAAGGCGAAACCCTGGGCACCCTCATTGAAAGGAAATAATTATGTACGAAGACGAACTGAAAACCTTATCCGAAAAAATGGACAAGTCCATCAACGCCCTGAAGAGCGAATTTACCTCCATCCGTACAGGCCAGGCCAATGCCAGCCTGCTGGACCGAATTTTCGTAGAATATTACGGCAGCCGCACCCCGGTGACCCAGGTAGCCTCCGTTACCGTACCGGAAGCCAGGATGCTGGTAGTGCAGCCCTGGGATAAATCTCTGTTGAAAGAAATTGAAAAAGCCATCCTCCAGTCCGACCTGGGCCTGGTTCCCATGAACGATGGAAACCTCATCCGCATGGCAATTCCCCAGCTCACAGAAGAAAGACGTAAAGAACTGGTAAAAGTGGTCAATAAGAAATCGGAAGAAGCCAAAGTCGCAGTCCGCAACATCCGCCGCGACGGCAACGTATTCCTCAAAAAAGAAGAAAAGAACAGCGACGTGTCCAAGGACATCATCAAAGATACGGAAGACAAAATTCAGAAGCTCACTGACAAGAAGATTAAAGAAGTAGAAGCAGTGACCGAAAGAAAAATCAAAGAAATCATGTCCGTTTGAGACCCCTTCACGGGCAGGGCTGAGAAGATTTTCCCCGAAAGGGTTATAATTGGGCGCCTTTACATCATAAAAGGCGCCCTCTTATGATGTAACTGTTTTAGCCTGTGAGCTGGTGGCGGCCAGGATTGGGGTTGAGGTGCCCGCATGTCGTCATTTCTACCGATGCGAAGGAAGAGTGGAAAAATCTCCCGGCAGAATGGGGACTGGCAGCTGGGGCGGCCGGGACCGTGATCGGGGCATGCTTTCCCGTATTCCTAGAGGGACCTGTGGCTACGAGGGCTGCGGCAGACACCTTAAATAGATGGCGCCAGTTTGTATAAAACCGCGAGTGACCAGGTGGGCTGTGAAAGCCATAAACCGCCTTGCGGGCGTCGGAAATGCACCCCTTTTGGTGGCTGGCGCCACCACCTTCCCCCCGGCGGGGGGACTTTATTCTTCGCTATGCGTTAGCTTTATTCTGCCCCTGTGCACATCCTGCATAGGATGTGCAAGTCGGTCAAAGTAGGCCCTTAGCCTGCCCATAAAAGGGCCTTCCTTTCGATTGACCGACCGAACTGCGGGGGAAGTCTGGCGAAGCCGGATAGGGGGAGGCGAGCGCAGCGAGCCAGTCAGCAGAATGCGTATCAAGCTATATGACCCATAACGACAATCCCGTAACGCTGATTTTATAAGCATTGCCCGAAGGGCAATCCGCAACCCTCGGCCGAAAGGCCGTCAAACTTAAGAACCCTCCGGCCCATAGGGCCGGTCCATCTTAAGAACCTTCCCTCATAACGCTGACTTCATAAGCATAGCCGCCAAAAGCGGCTATCCACAACCCTCGGCCTGAAAGGCCGTCAAACTTAAGAACCCTTGGGCCGAAGGCCCATCCATCTTAGGAACCTTTCCCTTCGCAGCCTTTCTACACAACCTGCGGCGTCAGCCGCGCTCCCTTTTTTAATCTGCAGCGAAGCCGCCACCGCAACCCTTTGAATCTTTTGAACCTTAAGAACCCTCACGCCGTAGGCGTGTCCAAGCAATTAAATCTTTGTATCCTGAAACGAGGAATGATATATGTCTGATAAAAAGGCATTTCCTGAACATGTGGCCATCATTCTGGATGGCAATGGCCGATGGGCCAGAGAGAGAGGCCGGGAGAGAACTTACGGGCACCAGGTAGGTGCCGCCAATGTGAAGACCATTGTACGGGCTGCCGGACATATGGGGATCAAGGTGCTCACTCTCTACGCCTTCTCTACGGAGAACTGGAAAAGACCGTCTCTGGAAGTACGCTTCCTGATGAAGCTTTTTAAAAATTATCTGATTTCCCAGTTGAAAGAGCTGGTGGAGGACAATGTGCAGGTCCACATTGTGGGCGATACGTCCGTCCTTTCCGAAGGCCTTCGGAAGGGCATTGCAGAGTGCGAGCGGGACACGGCCCGAAATAACGGCATGGTGCTCAATGTGGCCATCAATTACGGCGGCCGTATGGAAATTGTCCATGCTATGCGTGAAATAGCCGAAAAAGTAGAGAGGGGAGAGATTGATCCTTCTACTATTTCTGAAGATACGGTGAAAGCCCATCTCTATCCCTCCGATGCCATGGATGTGGATCTTCTCATCCGTACAGGCGGGGAGTCCCGTATTTCCAATTTCCTTCTCTGGCAGGCTTCCTACAGCGAGCTCTATTTCACTCCCGTGCTGTGGCCCGATTTCACAAAAGAAGAGCTTGAAAAGGCTGTGGACTGGTACACCGGAAGGGACCGCCGGTTCGGCGGCCTCACGGAAAAGGATCATTAGGAGGTATTATGAAAGTTCGTGTTTTGACTGCCATTGTGGGAATTATCGCCGTGCTCTGCCTGGTGTGGCTGGGCGGCTGGTTCCTGACGGGGGCGGTATTTCTTGTTTCCCTCATAGCCCTGGCGGAGTACGACCGCATGCTGAAGCAGCTTTCCATCCGCATCTACCGCATTCCTGCGGCCATTGCCATAGGGGCGGTGGTGCTGTCTGCCGGCTTCTATTCCGTGAAGGTCTTTACAGCGGTGATTTTCCTTTCCTTCTGTCTCCTTCTTTTCCTCATTCTTTCCATTAAGAAGGAAGAAATGACAGATCTGGTGTACACTTCCTTCGGGAGTCTTTATTTCGGCCTGGGGTTCGGCACCCTGGCCCTTCTCCGGGGCAGCCGCGAGCTGCTTCCCGCAGGGGCAGTGAACGGGGATCCGGGGATTTTTCTCATCCTCTTTGCCCTGGTGTGTACCTGGGCCAGCGATTCCTTCGCCTACCTGGCAGGGAAGAGTTTTGGAAAACACAAAATGGCGCCCCATATCAGCCCCAATAAGACAGTGGAAGGACTGATCGGCGGCGTTCTGGGCTGCGTAGTGCTGGGCATGGCCGTTGCCTATGGTTTTTCCTACGACATGACCCATGCTTTCTTCCTCTCCCTCATGGCGGCCGTTATGGCGCCTGTTGGGGACCTCTTTGAGTCCTACATCAAGCGGGCCTGTGATATTAAGGATTCCGGAAACATTCTTCCAGGCCACGGCGGCATGATGGACCGTTTCGACAGTCTGCTTTTTGTAGCGCCGTCCCTGGCGGCGGTGCTGGCCCTGCTTAGGTGAAAGGAGTTTCTATGAAGGAAATTGCAGTATTAGGTTCTACCGGTTCCATCGGCACCCAGACGCTGGACGTGATCCGCTCTCATCCGGACCTTTTCCATGCCCAGGTGCTCTGCGCTAACAAAAGCGTGGAAAAGCTCCTCCGGCAGGCAGAAGAATTTCATCCTGCCGCTGTCGTAGTCTGTGATGAAGAAGCGGGCAGGAAATTCAAATCTCTCTATACAGGGCCGGCCGAAGTGATCATCGGGCAGGAGGGCCTCACTGAAGCCGCCCTTCGGGATGATGTGGATCTGGTGCTGGTGGCAGTGGTGGGCATTGCAGGACTTTCACCCACTCTGGCTGCCATTGGAGCAGAAAAGGAACTGGCCCTGGCCAATAAGGAAACCCTGGTGGCCGGCGGCAGTCTGGTGCTGGCGGAAGCAAGAAAGCACCATGTTCTCATCCGTCCCGTGGACAGCGAGCACAGCGCCATTTTCCAGTGCATGCTGGGACAGGACAGAAAGCATATTCACAAACTTCTCCTCACCGCCTCCGGCGGTCCTTTCCGGGGGAAAACAAGGGAAGAACTGAAAAAGGTAACTCTGGCCGATGCTATGAAGCATCCTACCTGGAACATGGGCATGAAAGTGACCCTGGATTCGGCCACCATGTTCAACAAGGGCCTGGAAGTCATCGAAGCCCACTGGCTCTTCAACGTGGACTACGATGATATTGAAGTGATTGTTCAGCCCCAGAGCCTGATCCACTCCATGGTAGAATACGATGACGGATCCATTATGGCCCAGATCGGAAATCCCGATATGCGTTTGCCTATCCAGTTCGCCCTGACCTATCCGGAAAGACTGCCTTCTCCCTCCAGACAGTACGTCAACTGGCGGAACATAGCCTCCATTATTATTGAAAAGCCGGACTTGGAAGTTTTCCGTTCCCTGAAGATGGCCTATGAAGCCGGGAAACAAGGCGGCACTGCAGGCACTGCCTTCAACGCAGCCAATGAAGAAGCTATCCGCGCCTTCATCGCCGGACGTATTTCCTTCCTTTCCATTTATGATGTGGTGGAAGAAACCCTTTCCAAGTTTATCTCCTGCGAAATTCACTCCTATGAGGACATTATGGAAGCAGACCGGCAGGCAAGAGCGCTGGCAGAAAGTGAAATCCGGAGGATCGCTCCATGTTAGTCAATATACTGGCTCCCATCTTTGTTTTTGCAGTGATCGTCCTCATCCATGAAGGCGGCCATTTCCTGATGGCCAAGCTCACCGGCATGAAAGTAGAAGAATTTGCCGTAGGCTTTGGACCCAAACTGGGGGGTATAAAAAGGGGAGAAACCCTTTATTCCCTTCGGGCTATCCCCCTGGGAGGATTCAACCGCATCGCCGGCATGGACAGCAGCGATAAAAACGATGACCCCCGGGCCTTCGTGAACCGTCCTGTATGGGCCAGACTGCTTGTCATTGCGGCAGGCTCCGTTTTCAATGTGCTTCTTGCCTTTTTCATCTTTGCTGGCGCCTTTCTCTACGCAGGATATCAGACATTCCCGGACCTTCCCGTCGTAGGCGGCGTCCTCTCCGGCACCTCTGCAGAAAAGCAGGGCATAGAGAAGGGGGATACCATCCTCACCGTGGCCAGCCAAAAAGTAGACACCTGGACGGATATAGGAAAAATTACACAAACCCTGGACACCCGTATCGTCCCCGTCACCGTGAGCCATGAAGGAGAAGAGAAAACCCTCACCATCATGATGACAGACGGTGACAATGGCCGGCCCATCATCGGTATTTCTCCCTACCTGGAACACCATGACGTAGGCTTGGGAGAGGCCTTCCTTATGGGCGGAGAGCGCTGCCTCTTCCTTCTGAAAATGATGGTCACCGGTCTCGTCGATATGATTTCCGGCCACGAAGCAGACGTAGCCGGCCCCATCGGAGTCGCCCGCATGAGCGCCCAGGTAGCCGACACCGGCTTTCTCTCCCTCCTTCTCTTCATCGCCCTCCTCAGCCTGAACCTGGGCTTCCTGAACCTTCTCCCCATACCTCTTCTGGACGGAGGCGTCCTCATCCTGACTCTTATCGAGGGCGTGAGCGGAAGAGAACTTCCGGAAAAAGCGCTCTACTACATCCAGGCCGTAGGAGTCACCATTCTTCTGGGACTCTTCCTCTTCGCCATGAGCAATGATATTCAGGGACTGATGAAATAGGACCGTCAAACTTACGAACCCTCCAGCCGTGAGGCCGGTCAATCTTAAGAACTTCACGCCGCAGGCGTGTCCAAGGGCGGAGCAGACACCTACCCTTTGAACCTCCTGAACCCGGGCTGCAGAGTGGCCCCATGGCGATCACACAACCCTTCTACACAATCTGCGGCATCAGCCTTAACCTTTTTTTATCTGCGGCGAAGCCGCTACCGCAACCCTCGGCCTGAAAGGCCGTCAAACTTACGAACCCTTCGGCCAACGGCCGGTCAATCTTAAGAACCCTCACATCAAAGAGGTGTCCATGAATACGTTATTTACCCAAACAATCAGGTGATAAAATGGAAAAAACCAGACAGATCCATGTAGGCACCGTTGCCATAGGCGGCGGCGCGCCCATTGCCATTCAGTCCATGAGTACCTTCAGCCCTGTGGATACAGAATATGCGGCAGCCCAGATCAATGCCCTCCACAAAGCGGGCGCCGACATTGTCCGGGTGGCGGTGCCCGATAGAAAGGCCGCCGAATCCCTGGGGGCCCTGCGGGAAAAAGTGGACGTGCCGCTGGTGGCGGATATCCATTTCGACTACCGCCTTGCCCTGACCGCCATGGAACAGGGCATTGATGCCCTCCGTATCAACCCGGGAAACATCGGCAGCCGGGACAATGTAGTGAAAGTGGTGGACATGGCCAGGGAAAAACAGATTCCTATCCGTATCGGTATTAATGCCGGCTCCCTGCCTCAGCACATTCTCGACGCATACGGCGGCCATCCCACGGCGGAAGGCATGGTGGCCGGCGCCATGGAACATGTGAAAATCCTGGAAGAAGAAAACTTCCACGATATCGTCATTTCCGTCAAATCTACTGACGTTCCCATGATGGTGAAGGCCAACCGCCTCCTTCATGAACAGGTGAACTACCCCCTTCATCTGGGCGTCACCGAAGCAGGGACCCTCTACCGCGGCACCATTAAATCGGCCATCGGCATCGGCAGCCTCCTTCTGGACGGCATTGGCGATACCATCCGTGTCTCCCTCACCGATGACCCGTTGAAAGAAGTGAAGGCCGCCAGAGAGATCCTGAGCTCCGTGGGCATGCAGCAGTACGGTCCCGTCCTCGTTTCCTGCCCCACCTGTGGCCGCACCCAGGTGGATCTCATCCATATGGCTCAGGAAGTGGAAGAGAAAATCCAGAAATTCAAGAAACCCATCCGCGTAGCCGTCATGGGCTGCGCTGTCAATGGTCCCGGCGAAGCCAGAGAAGCAGACTTCGGCATAGCCGGTGGAAAAGGCAGCGGCCTCCTCTTCAGAAAAGGAAAAATCCTGAGGAGCGTGCCGGAAGAAGAACTGATTCCTGCCTTGATGGAAGAAATAGAGAAATTTGAAAATCAGTAACTTAAGGGCTATGAATTCATTCATCACTATAGCGCCCTATGAAAACCAGAAAAAGGACTTTGGCACTTACGAGTGCAAAGTCCTTTTTCTGTTGAATACATGTTTATATTGACTCTCTACGGTTAACCCGGATATACTAAAAAAATAATATGTCAACAAAAGCAAAAGACTCTAGCTTACAAAAAGGCGGAGGGAACATGATGGACAAGGTAAGGCGTGCAGGAATTCTGGGGACTGGGAGGTATGTGCCGGAGAAGGTGGTTACGAATGAAGACCTTTCAGTCATGATTGATACGAATGATGAATGGATAGTGACCAGGACCGGCATCCGTACAAGGCATATAGCAGCCAGCGGGGAAGCTGCGTCAGATATGGCTGCCGAGGCAGGAAGAAGGGCCCTGGAAAAGGCAGGTATTTCCGCGGATCAGATCAGTTTCATGATGGTGGCTACAGGGACGCCGGATTATCCCATACCCTCCACAGCCAGTATAGTGCAGGAGAAACTGGGCCTCAGCCATACGGGGGCCATGGATATTTCATCGGGCTGCGCCGGACTGATCCACGGCCTCATTACAGCAGGCGGCATGGTATCTTCCGGTATGGCAGACTATGTACTTGTCATTTCTTCGGAAATGCTTTCCCGCCACCTGGACTGGACGGACCGTTCCGTATGCATTCTTTTCGGCGATGGCGCATCGGCGGCGGTGGTGGGACCGGTGCCGGAAGGGGAAGGCATTCTTTCTTTTGATATGGGTACAGACGGCCGATTCTGGAACTCTATCCACATTCCTGCCGGCGGCGTGGTACAGCCTGTTTCAGAAGAGGCTATCCGAAATAAAGATATCTATATGAAAATGGAGGGGAAAAAAGTTTTCGCCTGGTCTGTACGCAGGATGAAGGAAACAGCGGACATATCCCTGCGCCGGGCCGGTCTGGACATGAAAGATATATCCCTCTTCCTTTTCCATCAGGCCAATCTGCGGATTATCCAATGCCTTTCAGAAAAGATGGGAATTCCCATGGATAAGATTCCCATAGAACTGGACCGTTTCGGAAATACAGGCCCTGCTTCTGTGGGAATCGCCCTGGATGAGGCATTGCGGAAGGGACATATCCGAAAAGGGGATAAGGTGCTCCTTGATGCCTTTGGCGCAGGATTCATCTGGTCCAGCGCAGTGATAGGATTTTGAAATGGGACACGGTCGTGCGAGCGAGAGGGTTCAGGCGCCTTTCGGTACCTGGGTTCAAAATGTGGAAGTGGGCGCTTATAATTTATAGATGGCACCAGTTTGTATAAAACCTTCGCAGCCGGGCTTTCGCCCGTCGGAAAACAGGCCAACCGCCCTGCGGGCGGGGAGACTCCCCCCTTTGGTGGCTGGCGCTGCCACCTTGCCCAGTGGGAAGCGTGTCACTTGATTCTCAGTCGCCTACGGCTCCTTGCAAATCAAGTTCCCTTGCCACCCGGTGGGAAGCATGTCACTGGATTCGCGGGTCGCGGGGCTCCCCTATGAATCCAGTGAGACGCCATCCAGCGAAGTCGGTATGTACGAGGGTAAGAATGATTATGATACTCGATGTGGACGTGACCGCCGAATGGCGGCATTATAGTACTTATCGCCTGATAGGGCGATACCACAACCTCTGAACCCTTTGAACCCTCATGTGCGCATTCTGCATAGAATGCGCAAGTCAGCCGAAGTTGGCCCTTAGCCTGCACATAAAAGGGCCTTCCGATTGTCGGCTGACCGACCCCGGATGACGAGTGTCCGGCGGG
>OBAI01002524.1_pt1 | contig 11425 bp, 10 predicted proteins | sample 1517461 | NCBI WGS metagenome assembly OBAI01 (sample SAMN04571696, study PRJEB22368) | human gut metagenome | biome: human gut; material: stool | host: Homo sapiens | place: Luxembourg | collected 2012-06-29
ATTGTATCAGCAATGTTATTAACATTATCATAATGCTGATTCTTTCGCTGTTCTTCTCTTTCTTTTTTCAGTTGTTGTTCCCTAATTATTTGAGCTTCCTTTTTGTTTGCCTCATCAACACATAAAAGAAGCGTTTCTCTATGGTAATCTCTAACTTCCTCCATTGTTGTTCCATCTAAAACGATCTTATTTCCATAAACAGATGCTATTCCGGGTCTATGCATAGTTGTAAATCTCGGAGGCATATTCCAAGTTGCAACAAATATTTCTTTCCATAAATGGCTTGGACTTTTAGAAAGTTTAAACGGTATCTTATATAACGCACATCCTCTGGAACCGTCCATTTTGGGCACGGTTACTTCGTCTGTGATTATTCCAAGAATATGTATTGGTTCATCCTCGTCTTTAGTGGGCGCTTGACCTTGTGATTTAGGGATATACGAGGGGCGAGTTCCGATCTGCGGCTTCTTTTTAACTCCGTAAAGAGTGGTAAGGAGGTCTTTATAACTATTTTCGTAATGGATCGTACTCGAAAGATCAATTCCCAATTTTCCGGAAAGGAAAGTGGGAATAGAATTTGTTGCAGTTCCTTTCCTAATTACGGGTATAAATTTTCTTTCGTTTCCTTGTGTTAATAATTCCGCCGAAATAATATGTCCTTCATATCCTACGCCACCTTTTCGTGTATCTGATTTGCTTTTGTAAGTAGGCGTACATATGATTAAAACATAATCCGAATTGGATATGGACTGTTCCATAAAATGCGGAAGTCTGTCTCCCAACGTAAGATCATATTGATCAACCGTTGCCTCGATGCCATCGGATAATAATCTACCGGCAAGAGATTTAACCCATTCTTTATGAGCTTCATCTTCCCAAGAATATGATATGAAGACCTTCGGATGTTCGCTATTCAAAATAATAGCCCCCTTTAAATTTTACTTATTGTATGTTGACTTATTGTGTTCAAATATAGTATAATACATTATAAGGAGGTTTGCAACTATGAATATTGTAAAAGTTTTTGGAACCAACTTAAAAAATATCGTACAGCTATGGGAATATCTCAAGAAGCATTTGCCGACAAATGTGGAATGCACCGAACTTATATTAGCGCCATTGAATGTTATCGACGCAGTATCTCGCTCGATAATATTCAACGTATAGCCGATGCCCTTGAAATTGATGCATATAAATTACTTCTTGAAAATCAGGAGGAATCAAAATGATTATGTTAAATCAGCCCTTCAATGGGCAACTTGGCGAAGTGTTGAAGAATAAAATGCAAGAGCCATATACAAAGCTTGTCATTATGTCCGCTTTTGCAAAGAATAGCGGTGTACTTAGACTTAAACCCGCATTAAAACAATTTAAAGAGAATGGTGGGCGCATCGAAGCTTTTATAGGCGTAGATGCTCACGGAACATCTTATGAAGCCGTTCTGAACCTTCTTGATCTGTGTGATGCTTTGTATATCGTTCATTCAGAAAGTGCCACGTCTACTTTTCACTCAAAAGTTTATATGCTGTCTAACAATGATAGTACTTGGTTAGCTGTAGGCTCAAACAATCTGACCGGTGGTGGCCTTTGGACAAACTTTGAGAGTGCGGCATGCTTTGAAACAACTGAAAGAACAAATGAATATATTGTTGAAGTTGAGCAACTAATAGCACGTTATTCTGATCCTGCATATCAATGTTCTCTTCATATTCAATCTAAGGAAGACTTAGATGCTTTATTGGAAGATGACTATTTGAGGAAAGAAATTAACATACAACTAGATGCACGTTCAGAACGTCAAAGCAGAAACAACGCTGAGCGTCAACACACTCCTCGTAGATTTGGCAATCAAACAGGAATACATCTTCCTGGACTTGAACAAGCACCTAGAGGAACTGTTGTGAGAAACAGACGAGGTCGGACTCAGACGGATGTCCAGGCAATTATGCCTATTGTTGCTTCAGATGCTACGGAGCGTATGTGGTTTGAAACTGGTGGTTCACGAAACATTTTGGATCTTTCTAAACTTGGTAAGATTATAGATGGAAATGCAACGGGAACACGTTATGAAACAGACGATCCGAATTTTATGTTAGGTGGCGTTGCCTTTTTTGACGTAGATCCTGAAAGCACCGATATGGAAAAATCTCTAACTGTCAACTATAATGGGGTTGACTATACTGATTGTGTAATCAAGTTTCCAACTGGTGATTTAAGCAATGGCTCGTGGAGAATTCAATTAAAAGTCCAATCCGAAGCTGGTGCAAAAATACACACTGTTGGCGGTACTGAATGGTTGAGATTTAAAGTTATTGTTTTTGAAAAAATAAGAAGCGATTATTATGTTATGTCCGTGCTTGAAGAAGATCAATTGGAAACATTGAAACAACAAAGTCAAGTAGTGGCGACAAATGGTTCTGCTGCTAATTCTAAAAAATACGGATTGTTATAAAAAAGATGCGGAGTTGGCATTTACAACTCCGCATCTTTTTAGTGTTTTGAAAAGCTTTTGAGCATTTGTGAATAAGTAGTTTCATCAATTTGATATGCAAAAGAAAACATATCATCTAATGATTTCTTTATGTTCTCATCAGAAATATCCGTATCAATCTTATAAGTTAGATGCTCAACGCTATTGCACAACGATTGTAACCTTTCTTCTTTCCTAATCAAGTGACATACACTAGAAAGAATATGCGTTATTAGCTTTTCGTTTCTGCTATTAAATATTGCATATTCTTCATATTTGTCTACACAAGGAACGGGAATCTGCTTTATTACGCTTTGAGTTAAATCAATGCCAGGCATTTTTAAACGAACGAAGTAGTCAAACGGCAATGAATTAAACAATCCCAATATCAACAGCAATTCGACATCGTTTTTAGTCTGAAGCATTTGAATAGATTGGCACGTCGGACAAGTTGGAAGAATCATCGCAATTGTGGTCCTAGCATTTGTAGGAGATGTAAGACTCCTCCAACATAAAGAATACTTTTCCGAATACTGAACTAAGAATCTATTCCAAAAAGTTTTATCGATAAAAAACCGACTTTCTGGAATGGGTTTTATCCCGTCGATTTCTTCGCTTTTTCTTGCACTAGCTTTAGAAGCATATTTTGCGGCATCTGGCATTCCTTCAAATGTAGAGAAACGAGCATCGTATTGTTCTATAAATTTTCCTTCATAGATGGGGATGTTTTTCTTGTTGGATTTTCTGCTTATATTTTCTGAATGCGCTGTTAAATGTACCAAACGACCAAAATGACAATTAGGGTATACATCTTCAAATAATGGCAATCTTTCGTGTGCTGAAAGCAGAAATTTGAAGTCTCCATTTTTAGAAATATTAGGAATCATATTGGTGAAAGGATTAATCAATTTTATTTCTTCTGCATTTATATTCATTTCACTACATTCAAGAATATCGTTCGCATATTCTAAACCTGTCGCAAATGAAAATGATTCATTCTTTGATTTCGATAAAGAAATAATAGCAAATCGTTCTCGTGAATCGATATTGAATATTCTTCTCTTGTTTTCATAGAAATACAAAGAAACGACAGCCTCGTTTTCCAAAAAGCAGCTCCATAATTTTTTATGAGCCGGAGCAGTAGCCAATGTGCTTTTAACAATAAGCGTAGATACTCCGTTTGTTTTTAAGAGATTATAACACAGTTCCGTGAATAGAGCATAGGTGTTCAATTCTCCACAAACAGATTCTTTGATATTGTTATGAGAATACTTTTTACTATTAATTTGTAAATAGTCACTTGCTATTTCTTTTGACCACAGAAACAGGTCACGCCATTCGCATTCTAGCTTGGTAATTGCTTTGGACCGCTCGTCTTTTTTTGATAATTCCGAAATTTCGGGCGCATAACTTTGGAAAAACTTGCGTTCCTCGAATCGTATCTTTTCCCACGGAGGATTTCCCAATATTATATCAAATTCACCAAATCCGTTTTTTGAAAAATCCATACCCATTTCGGATGAATAAAATCTATTAAGAGCAAACAGGTCATTTTTACGGTCAAAAGATTCTTCTGTTTCAACTTGTATTAATGGATTTCCTACACGAAAATGGCTGATAATTTTTCTCCAATCATCTACCTTGGCTCGCAATAGCAATTTACATACTGTTATCTGCAAAACTATAGGGTCAACATCTATCCCCCAGAAAAATGTGGCTGAGGTTTCGTAAGAAATTTCCAACTCCTCATAAAAATATTCCTGGGCTGCACAGAAAAATTCTCCACCTCCACAGGAAAGGTCTGCAATTTTTATTCTGTCAGCTTCGTGTTGAATAAGTTTTTTTGTAGCAGGGTTTGAAAATGTTTTCCGAATGATCGCTTTTGCCAAAGTGTATGGAGTATAGTAAGATCCGGTTGTATCCCTGCTCGTTTTCCCTTGTTTTAATTCAACAGCATCTTTTCGGACATTTAATTCTACACTGAGTAAACACTCTCTCAACATATCTAGTGGATGCTCACAGCTTAATACCTTTTCAGAAATTATTTCTATACGTCTTTCAAGCAAATCGGAATTGTGTTCAGCAAAAATTCTCAAAGAAGTAGGAATTAACCCCCATTCCTCAAAAACATCAAGATTAACTTTTTTCTCAATTTCGCTTAATCTCTTACAATTCACTTTTGAAATTAGCAAATAGGTTAAATTGTGCCAAAATAGCTTAACATCCTTAATGTTTGAGTAATCACCTTGATATTTCTTTTTGAGAATATCCAACAAGTCGGATGATATTTTAAAGGCAATGTTATTCATTTTCGTTCTCCTTAACAAGTTCAAACTCATCCGTTTTGGGATTGTAAATAAAAATAGGGGCTTTAAAAAAGCTTTCAGAGTGGATATAGTTAAAATTATTTTCTATCCACTTCTTGAATACACCTATATCGAAATTTTTTGGTTTATTGAGATGTTTCATCAAATTAGACACACTTTTAGTTTGTTTAGCTTTGAGATAATTAAGCGCCGACATTAAAACAGCGTGGATCAAAAGATTCTCATATTGCTTTTTAATTTCATCAGGATAAAATCTCTCCGAGAAAACATATTTGTAAATTGCTTCACACGAATAACCTGTTCTTTGGGACAAATATTCCAATACACCATCGCATCCTAAATGTTTCTTTTCAGATTTTGTTCGTATAATATTGCAGTTACAATCTATTGCTTTTATTAAAATTTCAGAGAGCGCTTGGGGTGTAAACTGTTCGCCTTCGTTTTCTGCCAACACATTTTTCTTTCCAATGTAATTGTCTATCACATCGATATCTACTCCTGTCAGTCCCATAACGGAGTAAACATATTGATCAATTACCTGTTCTTGCCGAAGTTGTTCCCATTCAGCTTGGATATCGTCCATAAACCAATGATATGCTTGCTCCTCAATAGACAGTTTTCCCGAAAAAGAACAAGGAAGGAATTCGAAATTAAATGGCCTTTTGGAGAGGCGTCTTTTTTTTGCCTCAATACAGATTCGTGCAGCTCTGTCCAGTTCTTCCGATTCCATCAATTTTTCACACGTTGGAATCTTTGAGATATATCCCGCAGCTATTGTCAGTTTTGGGGAGAGTAAGCGAATATAGTAAGAGGCGAATCTTGAGTTTAGAAAAGCCAAATGTGCATAAGTTTTTCCTTGTTTTATCCTTATTCCGGGACCCGATGCTACAAAAATCTGATCATTTTGCAGTTCCCTGACATTCAATCCGGATGTCCCTGTATCGCTGAAAACCATTTGCGTACACTTAAAATAATTGGCATTTCTGATTGCAGAGCCTTTTTGTGATTTTATGTACTCGCCATTATTGCCCCATTTGACACAATAATGGTTTAATCCCTGCCATCTTGAATAGCCTCCGCCTTTACTTACGAGTACCCACTCGTTATCACCGGAATGCTTCCAAAAATAATCGATTAATTCTTTGGCATTTCCGGTAGAAGTACCTTGCATAGGAATAGCAAATTTTTCATATCGCTCAGATGAAGTAATCAATTGTCTAAGGAGTTCTGAACTCACCATATCAAATCTAGATTCAAAATTATTCAATATTTCTTTTTGAGGAATAACTTGAACATATTTGGACTGATTTAAGTGTGTAGTGAGCATCATTTCAATCTGATTTGTATTTAGCGATTTCAAAGAACTAAGCACAACTTTCTGATGTGCAACTGGTTTTTCTTGCCGGAATAGTATTAAAGCAACATTTGATTTTTCTCCATTCAAATCAAAAAAAGCATTTGAACCTAATTCCCAAATCTGATCAATTGAGCAAGAAGATAGCAATAGCTTTCTTAGTTTAATAAAACTATCTAAATACATCCAACTATTTTGTGTTACCATTCCTGCAATTCCACCATTTGCAAGAACATTCTTTGCCAATTCTATAAAAGCATTGCACATATCACATTTGGATAACGGATAGTTGGCTTTTAAAAACTGCTTCAATTCAGCATTCATTCCTTTTGTTGTTTGAAACGGTGGATTTGTAATTAATGCGTCTACATCTTTGAAAACCCTGTCAATGGTTACATATATGTCAGTTCCAACTTTTATTAGCGTTTGTTTGTTTTTTCTTGCGTCTAAGGCTCCGCCGATTGTTTTTTCAGCAGGACAATATACGTTAGGAATAAAATTATCAAAATCATTTAGAGAAACAGCGTATCCTAAATTTGAAAGAACACTCACGCATTTTAAACGCAAATTAATTGATGCAACCAACGATAAAACTGCATCAATTTCGTAACCATAATGAATGTCAAGAATAGATTGTAAAACATCAATACATTTACCCTTATCGTTTTGGGGAAATGTTGTTTGATTGCAAAATGAATCTATAGAATATAGAAGAAAATTCCCACCACCACAAGCAGGGTCTAATATTTTTTTTCGAGAGGTAATATCCATCGCATCAACAATGGTGGTGATCATATATTTTTCAGTAAAAAACTGTGTGTTACTGTATTGAGACTTGCTGTCCATTTTATTTGCGAACTGATAACACCACGAAAGAGCATCATCACAACAAAAGGAGTACTGTTCAACGAACTTTTCTACAGCACAATATATTTCATTAACTTCTTTACAAGTTTTAAAATCAAATCCTGTAACTTTAGAAATGAACCCCTTAATATCTTTTTGATCAATTGCAAGTTCATTTCTGTTTGTCAAATTGTGTTCTACATAATAACCAAGCAAGCCAGATGCAAAAATTGATATAAGGATACCTTTGGCTTCTTCATATGAATACCCGTAATTGAAAAGTGCCTCGATTCCATTAGTTGTAATTGATTTAATTTGGTTACGTGCCATTCTTAAAGGATTCTTATATTGAATGTCCTTTGAATCTGATTTGTTTTTTAACCGGCTATCACAAGGCTTTTTAGCATCTGATGGGATAATCCACATATTTCCTACTCTTGTAGCATTGTCATTTCTATTTGATGCACACAAAAGCTGGACTCTTCGTTTTGTGATTCCCCATTTTTCGGCCGCATCTTGTGCTGACATATAATTCATTGTACGCCCTCCGAATACTCGTTCTTTACATATTATATTCCTTTATGCGAACAATGTCAATGCATTTCGCTCATCTCATCAAATATTGGTTATTTCAAAAATAGCGACAGAGAAAAATCTCTGCCGCTATTTTTTGATTAATAGTAAATTATATTGTGATTTACGATCTCTGTAACTCTGCTTCGTATGTTGATGATCCAAACATTCCATTCCTTTTGATTATCTACCTTGAGTTGTTCAGTTAAACCCTCCCGATCAAACATTTGATTCACATAAAGCATAACCTTCACTGTCTTAATAATGCAAAGCTTATTACAACAAGCTTTCTGGTTCGTTTTTAATTCTTCTCCAAGTTTTCAATTCTTCCTTTGTAAGTGTAGATTCAATCACTATTGGCATAGCTTGTTGTTGCACCTTCCAATACAAAGTGTTTGTAATATCACATTCTCCGCAGGTGCGAGGTCCTAATAAACCAAACCTACCCAATTGTGGCGGGTAATCCCAACCTGCATCAAAGGCATCTTGAGCTGTGCAAAAAACCTTTGCACCACAAACCTCACAATAATGCCAAAACGGACGGGAATTCATACTTTTAAGCAAATCTAATCGCTCTTTTGCCTTTTCTTCCTCTTGTTTTATTTGTTGTGATTCTTCGCTGAGTTCTTTACGTGCGGAATCAACGATTTCGGGATTAAGTTCATCCATTCGTAGTTTAATATTGTTATTTATAACCTCGTATATTTTATCAAAGCCTTCGCTGGGGTTAGGAAATTCTATCTCATTCGCATTGGCTCTTAGCCGTTGGATAGAAGTATTTAGTTTTCGTTCTTTTATATACGCCTCCCAAACAGAGTCGCTTGGACACATTACATAAACCTCAATGTCAACACTCTCAACTGCATTGCGAATGGCATCTATGTATGCTATTCTGCGCTTTGCTTTGTATAAAGTCTGTTCGACCACTACGCTTTTACCTTTTTGTAAGGTATCGATAATATCCACCAAAAGATTTTCGTTTGCTTTGTATAAGCACTTAAATTCTTGTCCAAGCGGTATGTGTTTACCGAATCCCGCCTCTTTATAAGCTGCTTGCTGATAATCATACACATTTAATATCACTGTATTTCTATTGTTAGAAAAATAATTCTGAATAAAGGTTGTCTTGCCGGATGCCGTAGCTCCTATAACAAAAGTCACGGTTGTTTTTGCAAGAGCATCGTTGTTTATTGGTTGATTGGTCACACAATTCCTCCTTATTTATTCTTGAGAATATTTATTTGAATGTATTGTTTAGCGCTTTCAAAATCAATCAGGTCGAGCAATAAACCAAATATTGCAGGGCTCAAATTCGCTAATAATTCTGGGCAAAAAGCTGTAATGTAATCTTCGGTTTCAAGCGGAGCTACCTCGTAGAAATCGTAACAAATAACGGTAGTTAAGGTAATATCAAAACAATCATCCTCAGTCATATATATCCTCGGCGTATGTAGGTGGTGCGGCTGATATAATGAGCCACCGGCACCATCGGCTGATTTAAGCCAAACCATCGCATTTATATAATTAAACAATCGCATTAACATAGGTATGTTTTTGCAATGATCCTTGCACCATTCCGCCGCTACTTGAGGGTAGTAGGTCCGGACCTCCATTTCGTCATTATATAACCAAATACAGGTTTCTATCGCCTTGTTTGGAGCATTATCATATCCTTGGAAAATCATAGTGTATCGAGGGACATCATTATCAATATCTACTTCGAAATTAATGAAATGAGATTTTAAGTATTGTCTTAATCTTGCTTCAACTTGTAGCTTATTCATACGTATCACCCCTTTGTTCAATTTCCTATACATTGTAATTTGGAAAGAGAAATACTTTTATCATCAATATAATAATCACAACAAATTTTTCGAGAATTGCCACCGTATAGTTCTATGTACTCTTGCAAATTATCGTTGACAGCATCGAAATACATCCCTTGTTGGTCACACCATTTAACAGCCGCTTCAAGAGCTGGTCCGGTACGGCAAGTCCAAAGAATTAGCTTGTTTCCTTTGTTCCTCCATCCTTTTAAAAAGTTAATAAGTTCTGTATTTGGTTCTCCAACTTTAGGCCATCTGCTAAAACTGAGAGTGCCATCAAAATCGACGGCTATTGTTTTGTGATTTCTCATTTCAATCACCTTTAAGCACATTTTATATTGGCAACAATACAACTGTGATCGGGAATTTCTATTATTTCTGTATTACTAAAAACATCATTATACACAGCAGTTTCTACTACTATTTTTTCACCTGTAGCGATATGATCTATTTTCATATAACCACGATAACTGTTACCTTCCATTGGATACAAAATAATGTTTTTATTTTTAAGATCCTTTACGATTATTTGATAGTTAAAATATTGTCTTGGTCTATTACGATATCCGTTAATGTCATTGCTTATTACTCCGTGATTAAAATCGCCAGTTAAGACAAGATGGGATTTATCTGACAGGTTTTCAATATAACCTAACACTTTATTCCACTGTCTATTTCTATCCTTAAAATCCGCATCATTACCACCCGCAACCAAGAGCCGAACTGTGATTAAGTCAATATATTCGGTTCCTTTTTCTATACGCAAGTGCAACATATGCGGTTCGGTCATTTCGCCTATTTTTTTAACTGCATACTCTTTTTTGATTTCACAAAGAATTCCTCTGCCTTTTGCATCTAAAGATGTAAAACTATTGTATCCGCAATCTGCAAATGTTTTTAAATAATCAGAATTGTCGCAATCCATAAATTCAACATTGGTGTAAACATCCGTGTCCGAAAAAGATAATTGTCTCTTGGCAATATCTTCTGAAATTAAGTAATCTTCTTTGCGTTTACCTCGTTCAATCCGCAGGTTTAAAGACGTTTCAATAATTTTCATTTTATTTTCTCCTATATGTATTTGGCTAGCCAAGGGGAAAATCCCCTTGGCAACTATATTTGCCTTGTAAAAATTGCTTCTCTTAACACAGAATTTTCAGCATATGTTGCTACTGTGATGTAACCATATCTGACACCTGCGCCTATAGTTCCGGCGACTTGTCGTGCAGAAAGTCCCAATGTTCCCATCAGCCAAGAACGCAGGCAACTATATGTGTAGGACTCGCCACCGTTAGAGAATAAAGCGTTACTTAATTGCAAATTAAACATTATCTCACCTCCTTTCAACAGGCGTCCTGAAATTAAATAGTATTTAATTAGTATTCCTACTTCGTCAGTATAACATACCTTGTTAGGTCTGTCAATAGAATTTTGATTAAATACTTACTTGACTTTTTGATTTGTTTTGATATACTAGTAAACAAGGGGGGATACTTTATGTACAGTTATACATTTTTGTTAACGCCATCTAGAAACAAATCTGATATTATCTTTACTGAATATAAAGAAATTTTTTTAGAAGCTATTGACAATATAAACGGTGGTTTAGCTTTCAAAAGAGATAATAAAAAACTCTCAATTTCCGATCACGAAATCAGCGAAAAAGAATTAAAAATCATTCTTTTCTCTAAAATGCCATTAGAAAACCCATCTCGTAGTCTCAGTTCATTCACAAGATATTTGACTACATACTATACTGATATGTTTAGAAAATATCTCTACAATAAAACACTTTTTAGCATAAATTTGATTGGTCAAGAAAGTTCAGATTATTCTATTGATAATTTTAGTCCAAGTAATGAAGAAATATTAAAAGGTATTATTGATCTATTGTATTCGCATACAGAAACTAAGGATGTGCAAATTGCTCGCTCCAAAATTATCGACATATTAAAACCGTTTAATTTTAAAAACTAGTTCAAGTTAAGAAAGTTTTCTAATAAGCAAGTCTAAATTTTAAATAAAAATC
>OBAI01002526.1_pt1 | contig 11412 bp, 8 predicted proteins | sample 1517461 | NCBI WGS metagenome assembly OBAI01 (sample SAMN04571696, study PRJEB22368) | human gut metagenome | biome: human gut; material: stool | host: Homo sapiens | place: Luxembourg | collected 2012-06-29
CCACCCTGCGTACCACCCTGCGATTTTTTCAGTTTCGACATTACTGTGGCTTTGACCGCGCGCACAAGTCCTTTCAGATCCACACCGTTATGCTGGTAAAACTTCTTGTCCTCAATACTGATAATCGCTGCGACAAAATTCTTTGGAATATCCTCGTATTTGACATACTGCGCATTCTTGTCTCCCCTTCGTTCAGAGATCAGTTTTCCGTCTTTATCAAAAACGGAGCAGGTCTGTGAAGGGATAAACGTAGAATCGTCGGAAGCAGATACTTCCTGCACTGCCTCACGGCGCATCTGCTGTATCTGATCCGCATATCCGCCAAAATAGTAGTATCCAAAACCTGCCAGCACAACAAGCATCAGCACGATCTGCAGCTTTATGACAAACCAGAAAAAGCGATGCTGCTTTTTCTTTCTTTTCTTTTTCTTCTTGGTTGACATATACTCTCCTCCATATTTATTTTGGAAACATACATCATACATTTTATCTCTTTTGGACAGTATATGCAAATTATCTTTTTATTAAGATTTTATTATTTTCACTGTTCCATATTTTTCCCCAGAAAATTTGCAGCTGTGGCAGACAATGCTTTCAACAGTCCAAGTGTTTCCTTTTGTCCGCTGTTATCTGCCAAAATCACAGCACCCTGACAGTCTCCATTGCACAGAATACTTGAAAGCACAATTCCCTTCGGAAGGGTTGACATTGTTTTTTTTGTAATGGAGCAGGCCTGTTCTTCTCCTGTTTTCACAACTGTGCTGCGCTTTTCAATCATTTCTTCCATTTCTTCGCTCAGCTGTTCCCCCTCAACTTCCTTTTTCCCGGTTCCCGCTGCTGCGATCACATATTCCCGATCCGTAATGCAGACCAGAGCCTCTGTGGTCTGTGCCAGTGCCTGTGCATAACTTCGTGCAAACTCGCCCAGTTCCCCAACCGGTGAGTATTTTTTGAGCATAATTTCGCCCTCCCGGCTTGTAAAAATCTCCAGGGGATCCCCCTCCCGGATGCGCAGTGTCCTGCGAATTTCTTTGGGAACCACAATTCTTCCCAGATCATCGATTCTGCGCACAATTCCAGTCGCTTTCATATGATAAATTTCCTCCTGTTTTCCAGATTACTTTCCATATTCATGTTGTATGGGTAGTATGCCGGAATTCCGGAAAAATTATGCACAGAAAGCAAAGCATTTTACTTGAAAAAACGTTCCTCCCGTCATACAATAGAATTAGCATTCACATAGGAGAAACGTATTATGGATTATAATGAAAATGAATTTAAGGCCAAGGCCAATATCAAAACCAGACGCATCTGGCTTGTATTTGCCCTTCTGCTTAGCGCAAACTACGGCTCAGATGTATCCCAGGGTGGGTATCCTTCCACAAATTTCATCATTTTTTTAATACTGTGCTGGGTTCCTTTTTTTGCCGGTGATCTTCTTTTGCGCATCAGGGGAAAGGCCGATGACCGCTATCGGTATGCACTTGTCATCGGTTACGGTATTTTTTACACGTTCCTGATCTGCACCACCGATTCACCGATTGCCTTTACCTATATTCTTCCGGTTGTCAGTCTTCTGGTTCTTTACAAAGACCAGAAATTTATGGTGGGATGTGCAATCGCCAATATCGCCAGTGTCATTGTCAGTGTCTTTTATCATCTGGTCGTTCTCGGTCAGAATACTGCAACGGACCAGAAAAATTATCAGCTGCAGGTTGCCTGTCTCCTGCTCTGTTATATCGGCTATATCATGTCTATCCGCCACCTCATCGAATCCGACGGTGCCCTGACAGACAGTATCAAAGCAGATTTAAAACGGGTTGTTACAACCGTTGAACAGGTTAAAACCGCCAGCAATACCATCATGGACGGAATCACCGTTGTCCGCGAACTTGCCACGGAAAACAAACATGGTTCAGACATCGTCGTAGACGGAATGAACAAACTGACCGACAATAACGATCAGCTGCAGTCCCGGACAGCCTCCTCACAGGAAATGACGGGAGATATCAATTCCCAGGTACAGAATGTTGCTTCCATGATCAATGATATGGTATCCCTGACTGCGGAATCCGGCAAACACGCAAAGACAAGTTCCGTTGATCTGGAGAGTCTGGTACAGACTGCCGGAACGATGGCAGATCTGTCCAATGAGGTAGAACATATTCTGGACGCTTTCAAGGCAGAATTTGAAACCGTAAAACAGGAAACCGGAACCATTGACAGTATTTCCAGCCAGACCAATCTGCTGGCACTTAATGCTTCCATTGAAGCTGCCCGCGCAGGGGAAGCCGGAAAAGGATTCTCCGTCGTTGCAGAACAGATCCGCAAGCTGAGTACCGAAACCAAAGATTCTTCCGGACAGATCAGCGAAGCACTCTCGCGGCTGGATGAAATTTCAGGAAAAATGACTTCTTCCATTGAAGAAACCTTAAAACTTATTCAGGCCACTCTGGAAAAAGTAACCCAGACCGGTGAAAATGTAAATAAAATTACACAGGATTCTTCTCTTCTGGGTGAACACATCCAGACAATTGATTCTGCCATGAAAGAAGTGGAATCTTCCAATCGTCAGCTGGTGGAAAATATGGAACAGGTATCTTCCATCGTGGAAACCATGACCACATGCATCAGTGATTCCGATGAAACAAGCAAACGCATGCTCAGCAAATATGAGGAAAGTGCTTCCAACATCAATAACATAGAAAATGTAATTCAGGAGCTGATGTGTGAACTGGGCATCGGTGGTTTCATGGGTCTGGATGATATTCATGCCGGTATGAAAGCAAAAGTTATTCTTCCAAAACATCTGGAACGCATGGAGTATCACGGAGAAGTCAGATCTGTTGCGGAAAATAGTATTTCCCTGATTTTGTCTGACGATCCACAGTTAAACGGATCCGAAACATGTAAGGTTCAGGTCACGGTTGACAATGTTCTCTACTGTTGGGATCAGGCGCAGATACAAGCTGACACGGCGTCCGGTTCCCACGTCTATGCATTGCAGCTTTCCGCACGTCCGGAGATTAAAAACCGCCGGAAATACCCACGGGCAGATGTGTCCAATCCATGTACCATCACGCTGAAAGATTCCGACACAACGTTCTCCGGTCAGCTTGACAATATCAGTGCCAATGGATTTGCATTTCTGATCCGGGATCCATTTTTCATGGATCACAAACATGCAGATGTTGCTATCGATATCCAAAATTTTGCCCTTTCGGATCAGTCCCATCTGGAAGGACATGTCATCCGGTGCTCGGATGATGAAGGTGTATATATTGTGGGATGTCAGATGCCGGAAGACAATTATGCAATACGCAATTATGTAGATTCCCTTCTCGGTCAATAAATAAAACAGGGAAAACTTCTATGATTCCATAAAAGTTTTCCCTGTTTTCTTATCATTTAAGCTGTCAGCAAAAGTTTTTCAAACTCTTCTTTTGGAAGCGGTCTCGAATAGTAATATCCCTGAATACTGTCACACTTCATCTGTTTGAGGAAATCCACCTGTTCTTCTCTCTCAACACCTTCTGCCGTAACGCACAATCCAAGTTCCTTTGCAAGTAAAATCGTATGTTCCAGCAATCGTTCCCCACTGAAATCCCCGATGTAATCAATCAGACTTTTGTCAATTTTTAACGTATCGAAACATTTCATGTTCAGTGTTGCAAGGGAAGAATACCCCGATCCAAAATCATCTACAAGCAATGGAAAACCATTGTCATGGAACTTATCTGCCAGCCCCTTGATATTGTCATTGTCAATTGCTGCGCTCTCTGTAATCTCAATCGGAACCAGATGGGTTTTTACTCCGATTTCATCAGCGATCTGCTGATACCGGCTGACCACACTGTCAAAATACAGACTCGCCCTGGACAGATTGATGGATACCGGAATAATCTCCTTTCCCTGTTTCTGCCATTCTAACTGCTGCATACATACTTTTCGGAAAACATACTCATCCAGAACTTTTATCAGTCCGTCTCTCTCAAACAACGGAATGAATTTGCCGGGTGGAATAACATTTCCCTTTTCATCTCTCCAGCGGATCAGACCTTCTGCCCCTACCATCCGCTCTGTTTCCGGATCATATTTCGGCTGATACCACACCTCAAAACAGTTATTTTCCAGAGAATGTTTAAATTCATCCTCCATGGCTTTATCTTCAAGCATGCGGATCGTATCTTCATGGCTGTAAAACTGATAGCTGATATCTTTGCGATCCTTGATCTGATTCTTGGCAAAATTTGCTTCGCTGTATACCTCTTCCACTTTGGAATCCGGTTTCCACTTCGTCACTCCAAAATAAGGGATCAGCTTCGGAACCTTCAGTCTTTCCGACAATTCTGCCAGTATGGTCTCCAGCTGCTGTAACTGCCGGATCGTCTTTTCCCGATCCTTTCCACTACTGTAAATCACAAAACGGTCTGCATTGATATGTCCTGCCAGATCATCTTTTTCCAGTATCCCCTGAATACACTTCCAGATTCCTTTGAGTGTTTCATCCCCTTTGATAATTCCACAGATCGAATTGATAATTTTAAAGGAGTGGATGTCCATGGACACCAGATATCCCGGTTGCCAGAAATCCCGGATTTTCTTCTTAAAACTTTCGTAATTATTTCCACCGGTTACACTGTCCACATATGCCATGCGCTCAAGTTCCCTCTGTTTTTCGGAACTGATATCGGAAAATCCTGCTACCATCCGGTGCAGCTGTCCTCCATCCGATGTATTTACAAATTTTGCACGGCAGTATTTTACTTTCCCATCCCGCACAATCCGGTAATCATACTGATATGCTTTTTTCAGGCTCAGCTGCTTACGGAGATTTTCAATGGAGGTCTCATACAGCATTGTCTCACGGTCTTCGGTAAGGACAACCTTCCCCACATATTCTGCCATGATAGCTTCATATCCCGGAATTGCCTTAAGCGTATCATTGAGCACAGAGCGCACTGCGGAGTTCACTTTATATGCATATACCTTATCATGATCCACATCTACATAATATACACTGTTAAAATTGCTTCCCAGTGCCTGAATAATCTCATTCTGGCGTGTGTCTGCCCTGATCTGTTCGATCAGGCCCAATACATATTCCGGCTGTTTCTGTGAACCGCCCTGAATCCCACCCATAGAGATCTGATATACCACGTCTTTTCCCGAAGACTGAATCTTTGCACTTACCGTCTTTGCGCCATGGTCAATATCCTGAAACAGTTTTAACAGTTTTTCTTTTTCCATAATTCTGTCCATGAGGATACTATGCTCCAGATCCGCAACATTCTCAACGATTCCCATGTGACGGGCTGCAAACTCTGATGGTCTGATCCTGTGTTCTTTGGGATAATAGTAAAAAAAATACTTTCCCCATTTTGCCAGAATCTCCTGAATCTCTGTTGATATATCCCTGCACTTCTTCTGATCGATTTTTTCTACCATAGGCCTGCCTTTCCCTGGTAAACTGTAAATATTGTCTGATTATTTCTGTACAAATATACTATAGCATAAACTATTTTCCTCGTAAAGGTAGTAAATTTTCACAAAAACACACGAAAAGCGCATGCAACAGAGATGTCACATGCGCTTTCCAACTACACAGCATTCGCTTATGTTCTATTTTATTTTACGGTTTCTACCTTAATCACATTCGTATTTCCTACTTTGCCATTGATCAGACCACCGGTCAGAACAACAGCATCTCCGGTCTGTAATGAAAGTACTTCTTTTGCCTTTTTCATTGCATGGTAGAACATAACTTCCATCGAACTGAATTCCTCGCAGAGAACCGGAGTTACGCCCCAGCTTAAGTTCAGTTTCCGCCATACCTTCTCGGAAGTCGTCATTCCGATGATATCTACCGGACAACGGAAACGGCTGACCATACGTGCGGTAGTTCCGCTGAGTGTACTTGCGACAATACATTTTGCCTGGACATCAACTGCCATCGCACAGGTTGCATGCGAAATAGCATCCTGAATGCTTCTGGTCTCAAAATCAGAAGTGCGGAAACGCTTGGTATATTTGATCTGGGATTCCGTATACTCAGCAATCTCTGCCATGTTCCGCACGGCATCTACCGGATATTTACCGGCAGCTGATTCCCCGGACAGCATGATCGCGGATGATCCATCGTATACCGCATTTGCCACATCGGAAAGCTCTGCACGTGTCGGACGCGGATTGTGAATCATGGACTCGAGCATCTCGGTCGCGGTTATGACACGTTTTCCGAGCATACGGCACTTACTGATCAGATACTTCTGAACCGCAGGCACTTCCATGCCCGGGATTTCGACTCCGAGATCTCCACGGGCAATCATGACACCATTGGCAATCTCACAGATTTCTTCAATGTGCTCCACACCCGAACGGTTCTCAATCTTTGCAATAATATCAATATCTTCGCCGCCGTTCTCGTCAAGGAATTTACGCATATCCTCGACATCTTTCTTTACGGAGACGAAAGATGCTGCAACGAAATCCACGTCGTTTTTGATACCAAACAGCAGGTCTTTCTTATCCTGCTCACTCAAAAATGCATGATCCATGACCTTGTTCGGAAAATTCATGCTCTTTTTATCCGACACCTCGCCTCCGACAAGAACCTTACAGATGGCATCCGGTGCTTTCAGCTTTTCTACTTCCAGAATAATCAGACCATTGTTGATCAGGACATGATCTCCCACCTTCAGATTGTTGATCAGATTCTTGTAGGTTACGGAAACTCTCTCCTGATTTCCCACAATATCATCCGTTGTCAGTGTAAATGTATCTCCATCTTTTAATGTGATCTTTCCGTTTTCGAAGGTTTTGATCCGGTACTCCGGTCCTTTGGTATCCAGCATGATCGCAATTGGAAGACCTAACGCCTTACGCACTTTTTTGATCGTATCAATCTTCTTCTGATGTTCCTCATGGCTTCCATGGGAAAAGTTTAATCTGGCTACATTCATGCCAGCTTTGCACATCTGTGTCAGTACAGATTCACTCTCACTTGCAGGTCCGATGGTACAAATAATTTTTGTTTTTCTCATAATGCTTGTTCTCCTGTCTCTATCCAAATTTTTGTATCCCCTGAGTTTCATCCTATCACGCACAGACGGGATTTGCGCGGATATACCGCCCGACGATCAGCCGACGCGCCGGTGGAACAAGAAATTTGGGCTTCGAGGTCAGAATTCTCTGTACCAGCAGCCACTGCTGTGTCATATGGCTCACCGGAAGGAAACGAAGCCCGATTCGCCTGACTTGCGGAACAACGGACGGTTTCCCTTCCCTGAGCACTGTCTGGGAAATGCAAAACTCTCCTGCATCATTCAGGTAATCCTCCGCCTGCCGGTTATGCATACTACTGCTAAGCACATTGACCTTCTGCTGCACTCCACAGGCATCTGCTACATTCATCTCCACCGGCATGCGAAGCACAAACGCCGCAATGACCACAGCGGAACAGATCAGCACAATATGATGTTTCTTTTTGGTCTGTTTTCCAAAATGCTTATGCATTTGCAATCACATCTGCCAGAGCTTCCATCGCTGGTAGGTCGGACTCTTTCATGGTGGAACGGATCGTTACCATCGGCTCCACAATGGTAATATTTTTCATGGTTTCCAGAATTCCCTTCATCGTTCTTCCGGCCGTCGGTCCCCAGGTACCGTTCTCAACAATACCTACGGTACGGTTCTGGAATGCCTTGGACTGTAAATGATGCAGGAAGTCCTGCATACATGGGAATACACCGCCATCGTAACTTGCTGCTGCAAGAACCATACGGTCATAACGGAACGCATCTTCCACAACTTCTGCCATATCATCACGGGAAAGATCCATGACAGAAACTTTCTCTACTCCTTTGGCACGCAGCATCTCAGCAAATTTCTGTGCTGCTTTTGCAGTATTTCCATGGATCGATGCATATGCTACAAGAACACCCTTATCCTCCGGCTTATAGCTGCTCCAGGTATCATATAATCCAATGTAATAACCAAGGTTTTCTTTTAATACCGGACCATGCAGCGGACAGATCGTCTGGATATCCAGTCCTGCCGCTTTCTTTAACAGTGCCTGTACCGGTGCACCGTATTTTCCTACAATATTAAAGTAATATCTTCTCGCTTCGCAGGCCCATCCTTCCGGATCTTCATAATCCAGTGCACCGAATTTTCCGAATCCGTCTGCCGAGAATAAAATCTTTTCACTGCTCTCGTATGTTACCATAACTTCCGGCCAGTGTACCATCGGTGCCATATAAAAATTCAGCGTATGGGTACCAAGGGACAAAGACTCTCCTTCTGCCACGGTAATTTTATGGTTCTCATCTACCGGAAGCTCGTCAAAAAACTGTGGAAGCATCTGAAATGTCTTGGCATTTCCCACCAGGGTCACTTCCGGGAAAAGCTCTACCAGACGTCCGATACTTCCGGCATGATCCGGCTCCAGATGGGAAACTATCAGATAATCCACTTTCCGTCCGTCTAATGCGGCCAGCAGATTCTTCTCCCACTGCTCCATGCCCCTGGCATCTACCGTATCCATCAAAGCTACCTTTTCATCAAAAATCAGATAAGAATTATAAGATACGCCATGCGGAACCACATACTGGCTCTCGAACAGGTCAATCGTCTTATCATCCACTCCGATATACTTTACTGCTTCAGAAATTGTTACACTCATTTGTTTCTCCCTCTCTTTTTGTTTTTATTTATGTATTATGATGCATACATATCATTTTCCTCTTCACGCTCTAAATCCTCCGGACTCATATAGCGGCGGAACAGGCGCTCTAAAATAAAATCAAATACAATCGATGCAACTGCCGGAATCACCACAAGCAATACCGGTATGATATAAACCGATAAAACCGATGCAGCTAAAATCACCAGCAGCAGCAATGCCCATGGCAGATGCCTTATCATCAGCAGAAATGCATTTTTCAATGTCTGCTTTACGGTATTTTCAAATCTTGCAATATATGGAAATAAAAATGCGCTCCACATAATCGCAACAGCAATCATAATCAGAAAGAAATAGAAAAATGCGCCCTTCATACTGCCGGTTTTTAATACCTGATAGGTGATATAGGCATCACAGCCCAAAACAATCATAACGGCCAGCCATACAAGATATGGCAGTGTTGCAGCCTTAAAGTTGTCCCTGAACGCTCCGAAAAAGGTTCTTGTGGTATATCCGCGGTCACCGCGGATGGATTTATGTACCGTGTAATACAACGCGGTGGTCGATGCCCCGATCGTAAAAACCGGAATGCAGCAGATCACCCATAAAATGCTGACCCACACGCAGTCCACAAGTTTTCCCAGCATCTGAAATACAATATTATCCCAATTAAATTTCACGCTTATTCCTCCAGTCGCCCAATAATTTCTTCTGCGATTTCTTCTTTTGTTTTTCCATCCGTAGCTACGAGAATGTCTGCAGCCGCCTCATACTTTGGCCGGCGTACTTCCATCAGTTCAGAAATGTATGCAACATTCATATGACCGTTTAAAAGTGGACGGTCCGTACTGTTTTTTACACGTTCGTATATGGTCTGCGGTGTTGCCGTAAGAAATACAACGCTTCCCCCATCCCGCATGCAGTCTACATTTTCCTGTCGCATTGCCACACCGCCTCCACAGGATACGATTGTCGGCTCCTGCTGATTTAGTGACTGGATCAGTTTTGTCTCAAGCTCCCGGAAATAAAGTTCTCCGTATGTTTCAAAAATTTTGCTGATCGGCATTCCCTGTTCTTTTACGATACGCTCGTCCATCTCCACAACCGGATACCCCAGCTTTTGCTTTATCGCACGTGCAATCGTGCTTTTACCGGCTCCCATAAAACCGATCAGGAAAATATTTTTCTTTTCTTTATTCATGAAAAAATTTCTCCTTCACTTCTTCTACCGGCATATCCATACCTGTATATAACCGGAATGCGGCCACTCCCTGCCACAGAAGCATTCCCTTGCCTCCAATGCAGGTACATCCTGCTTCTTTTGCTTCCCGCAACAGTTTTGTCTGCCGGATTATAAACCGCATCACATACAACCAATCCCGGGCGAAATGCAGATAAATCTTTTACCACACTCTGGTCATCCATCGGTTTCATACCAACGATCGTCGCATTTGCAAAAATGTCACTGGATGTGATCTCCTCTGTCATCTTTGCCGTATCTGCAATGTCATATACATTGACAACAATTCCCGGCACTGCTTTTCGAATCTTTTCTGCGGTCTGAAGAGTACGCTCAAAAAATGCATCCTTAATATTGAAAATCGTGATCTCTCTAGCTCCATCTAATGCACATTGTACCTGAATGGCTGTCGCAGCTCCGCCACCGCCTGCGACCGTGATCTTTTTTCCTTTAATATCTACGCCATGGTCCTTGAGGTTGTGTACAAAGCCTTCTCCGTCCGTGATATATCCGGTCAATCTGCCGTCATCGTTGACAATTGTGTTTACAGCTCCGATAATCTGTGCTGCCGGAGACAGCTCATCCACATACTTTGCCGCCTCGGTCTTATCCGGCATCGTCACATTGATTCCACGCATATGAAACAGTTTCACCGCGTCAAGTGCTTCTTTTACCTGATCTTCTTTTACATCAAATGCAACATATGCATAATCCAGCCCCAGCTTTGCAAAGCTGTAATTGTACATTGCCGGGGAACCGGAATGTCCTACCGGCGAACCGATCAGTGCAAGTAACCCTGTATGTCCTGAAATTCTTTCTTCCATCTTTTTTCTCCTGTCCTTGTATGTTGGTTATATGATACCATAACTTTTAAATTAAGTACAACAATTCCAGTGGTCTTTGAATAAGTACCTGTGCTCTGTTTTTACGAAGGAACTCCGCATCGCGGAATCCCCACATGACCGAAACACATGGAAGTCCCGTGTTTTCCGCGGTCTGAATATCCACCTCGGAATCACCTACATAAATGGCCTTCTTCGTGTCCGTTTTTAAAATTTTCATGGCTTTTTGTACCATATCGGGTGCCGGTTTTTTTGCCACACCTTCCATCTCACCGATTGCCGTAGTCATATAACCCCGGAAAAAACGTTCATCCAATTCTTTTACTGCCGAGTCCAGCTTATTGGATACAATTGCTGTCTTCACTCCGCGCGCCTTTAATTCAGTCAAAAGATGCATGATATCCGGATATGGCTTTGTATGATCCAGACAATGCTCCCCGTAATATTTTTTAAATTCCGCAAATGTCTCTTCAAACTTCGGGTTTTTCTCCCCATCCGGCACGGCACGCACCATCAGCATGCGCACCCCGTTTCCTACATATCTGCGCACCTGATCCAGCGTACAAGTCGGCAGATTCTGTGACTCCAATGCCGCGTTGGTAGCGTTTTTTAAATCTTCCAACGAATATAACAAGGTTCCGTCCAGA
>OBAI01002532.1_pt1 | contig 11393 bp, 7 predicted proteins | sample 1517461 | NCBI WGS metagenome assembly OBAI01 (sample SAMN04571696, study PRJEB22368) | human gut metagenome | biome: human gut; material: stool | host: Homo sapiens | place: Luxembourg | collected 2012-06-29
GTTTATATATTCTTATAAATACTTCTTAACATACTGTCCCGTATAAGACTTCTTAACCCTGGCAACTTCTTCCGGTGTACCCTTTGCAATAACTGTACCACCTCTGTCGCCGCCTTCTGGTCCCATATCTATAATATAATCGGCTGTTTTGATAACATCAAGATTATGCTCGATAACAACAACAGTGTTACCGCCCTCCGCAAGCTTATGAAGTATATCAACAAGCTTGTGGACGTCTGCAAAATGAAGTCCTGTTGTAGGCTCATCAAGAATGTATATAGTCTTTCCTGTACTTCTTTTTGAAAGCTCTGTAGCAAGCTTTATTCTCTGTGCCTCTCCACCTGAAAGCTCTGTAGATGGCTGTCCTAACTTAATGTATGAAAGTCCAACGTCATTAAGAGTTTCTATTTTTCTTCTGACTGATGGCACATTTTCAAAGAAATCAACTGCATCCTCAACTGTCATATCAAGTACATCATATATGCTCTTTCCCTTATACTTAACTTCAAGTGTTTCCCTGTTATAACGCTTTCCGTCACACACTTCACAAGGAACATATACATCAGGCAGGAAATGCATTTCTATCTTGATAATACCATCTCCGGAACAAGCCTCACAACGTCCTCCCTTTACATTAAAGCTGAAACGTCCTTTGTTATAACCTCTTTCCTTAGCATCTGTTGTTGAAGCAAAAAGATCCCTTATCATATCAAATACACCCGTATATGTCGCAGGATTAGAACGTGGAGTTCTTCCTATTGGCGACTGGTCAATATCTATAACCTTATCAAGCTGCTCGATTCCTATAATATCATCATGGTCACCAGCGATACATCTTGCACGGTTTAAAGACTTAGCAAGGTGCTTATACAGAATTTCATTCACTAGGGAACTCTTTCCTGAACCCGATACACCTGTTACACATGTAAATACTCCAAGTGGTATATCAACATCAATATTTTTAAGATTATTCTCCCTTGCACCCTTAACAGTTATCCAGCCTGTCGGCTTTCTTCTCTTAGCCGGCACTGGAATCTTGATTCTTCCGCTAAGATATGCACCTGTAAGCGAATCCTTGCATGCCATAATATCAGCTGCTGTTCCTGTCGCAACAACTTCTCCACCATTACGTCCGGCACCCGGTCCTATATCAACAATATAATCTGCGGCACGCATAGTATCTTCATCGTGTTCAACCACAATAACTGAGTTACCAAGGTCACGCAAATGTATAAGTGTCCCAAGCAGCTTGTCATTATCTCTCTGATGAAGTCCGATACTTGGCTCATCAAGTATATAAGCCACACCAACAAGTCCTGAACCTATCTGTGTCGCAAGTCTTATTCTCTGTGCCTCTCCTCCTGAAAGCGTACCTGTAGCTCTTGATAATGAAAGATAATCAAGTCCTACATCCATAAGAAACTGTATTCTTGCCTTAATCTCCTTAAGTATATCTGCACCGATAAACTTCTGTCTGTCTGTAAGCTCAAGCTCATCTAAGAACTTCTTTAACTTAACAATAGACATATCCGTAATCTGATATATATTTTTATCTGCTATCGTAACAGCAAGAGATGAGGGCTTTAATCTCTGTCCATGGCAGGATTTACAAGGTCTTATGCGCATGAATTCCTCATACTGCTGCTTTGCACTGTCTGAGTAAGTTTCCCTGTATCTTTTCTCCATATTATGGATAAGGCCTTCAAATGCTATATCGTATTCTCCAACGCCTCTCTGGCCTTTGTAATGCACTTTAACACTCCTGCCATTAGTACCATTTATAATCATATCCTTAATATCATCCGGATAATCCTTAAATGGTGTTGATAAACTGAAGTTATATTCCTTTGCAAGTGCACTCATAATAGCCCTTGAAAAGCTACCCTCATCCTTTACAGACTGCCATCCCATACCAACTATCGCTCCATCATCGATGCTTAATGAATCATCTGGTATAAGAAGCTCTGCATCAAAATTCATTGTATAACCAAGTCCGTAACAATCAGGACACGCACCAAATGGATTGTTGAACGAAAAGCTTCTTGGCTCTATCTCATCTATGCTTATGCCACAATCCGGACACGAAAAGCTCTGTGAAAAGTTAATCGGCTCACCATCTATAACATCAACTGTCATAAGTCCCTCTGCAAGCTTAAGTGCTGTTTCTATTGAGTCTGTAAGTCTTTTGTTAATTCCATCTTTAACTACAAGACGGTCAACAACAATTTCTATATTATGCTTCTTGTTCTTATCAAGATTTATCTCATCTGTAAGCTCATACATATTGCCATCAGCAATAACTCTTACATAACCACTCTTTTTAGCCTGTTCAAAAAGCTTCTTATGTTCACCTTTTCTTCCTCTTACAACTGGAGCTAATATCTGTATCTTTGTTCTTTCTGGAAGCTCCATAATAGTATCAACCATCTGGTCTACAGTCTGCTTGTTGATTACTTTGCCACACTTTGGACAATGTGGTGTACCTATTCTTGCATATAATAATCTGAAATAATCATATATCTCTGTAACAGTTCCAACTGTTGAACGTGGATTTCTGTTAGTTGACTTCTGGTCTATGGAAATAGCTGGTGAAAGTCCTTCTATGCTCTCTACCGCCGGCTTTTCCATCTGTCCTAAGAATTGCCTTGCATATGAAGATAATGACTCCATATATCTTCTCTGGCCTTCTGCATATATAGTGTCAAAGGCAAGACTTGACTTACCAGAACCAGACAGACCTGTAAGTACTACAAGACTGTCCCTTGGTATATCTACATCAATATTTTTAAGATTATGCTCACTTGCACCTCTTATTCTTATATAATTCATGTAATCGCCTTTTTCCATTTTTTTCTCCGTTATTTCTTCTTTCTTAATCCTTAATCATCTCAATTACATAATGCTTTTTCTGTAAACAGCAACTGCTTTTTATAATTATGACACATACATCATATAATTCTATCTGCCTGACTTCTTATCCTCATAAATATACTTATTAATCTCGATCATCTTATCACGAAGCATAGCCGCCTGTTCAAAGTCAAGCTCTGCTGCAGCCTTACGCATATTTTTCTCAATCTGCTTCTTAACCTTTTCAAGATCTTTAATGCTCATAGATTCATAATCTACATCAAGCCTTCCATTTGAATTATCTGCTTCTGCTGCCTTAGATATACTTATAAGATCTCTTACTGCCTTCTTTATAGTCTGAGGAGTTATTCCGTGTACCTCATTGTACTCCTGCTGTATCTTTCTACGTCTTTCCGTCTCAGATATAGCCTTTTCCATAGACTCTGTTATAGTATCTGCATACATAATAACGTGTCCATCTGCATTTCTGGCAGCTCGTCCTATCGTCTGGATAAGTGAAGTCTCTGTTCTTAAGAAGCCCTCTTTATCAGCATCAAGAATAGCCACAAGACTTATCTCTGGAATATCAAGTCCCTCTCTAAGCAGATTGATACCAACAAGCACATCGAATCCGTCAAGTCGCATATCCCTTATAATCTTCTGTCGCTCTAGTGTATCAATATCCGCATGAAGATACTTGACTCTTATGCCGACTTCCTTAAGATAATCTGTGAGATCCTCTGCCATACGCTTGGTAAGTGTAGTTACAAGTATCTTATTCTTTTTCTCAACTTCCTTATTAATCTCACTTATAAGATCATCTATCTGACCCTCTATTGGTCTGACTGTTATCTCTGGATCAAGAAGTCCTGTAGGCCTTATAATCTGCTCTGCCCTCATAAGTTCATGTTCTTCCTCATACCTGCTAGGCGTAGCAGATACAAAAAGCATCTGTGATATCTTGCTCTCAAACTCCTGAAAATTAAGCGGTCTGTTATCCTTCGCTGATGGAAGCCTGAAGCCATAATCAACAAGTGTCGTCTTTCTTGCCTGATCACCTGCATACATTCCCCTTATCTGTGGAATAGTTATATGTGATTCATCAACAATTATCATAAAATCATCTGGAAAATAATCCATAAGCGTATATGGCGGACACCCTGCCGGAAGCCCTGCTAAATGTCTTGAATAATTCTCAATACCTGAACAGAAGCCTGTTTCCTGCATCATCTCTATATCAAAGTTCGTTCGTTCTTCTATTCTCTGTGCCTCAAGAAGTTTATCCTCACTCTTGAAATACTCTATTCTCTCTGCAAGCTCTTTCTTAATATTCTCAATTGCCTTTTCCATCTTCTCTTTTTCAACAACATAATGTGAATTAGGAAATATAGCAACATGGTCAAGGTTACATTTAACCTCACCGGTAAGAGAATCAATCTCGCTTATCCTGTCTATCTCATCACCAAAAAACTCTACTCTCACAGCATCTCCACTGGAAGCTGACGGATATATCTCTACAACATCTCCCCTTACCCTGAATGTTCCTCTTTTAAAATCCTGGTCATTGCGCATATACTGTATATCTATAAGCTTTCTTATCATTTCATCCCTGTCTTTTTCCATACCTGGACGAAGTGAGATAACCATATTCTTATAATCAATAGGTGCACCAAGACCATATATACACGAAACTGATGCTACTATAATAACATCATCTCTCTCTGACAATGCCGCTGTTGCTGAATGTCTTAACTTATCTATCTCGTCATTAATCGAAGAATCCTTGGCTATATAAGTATCGCTCTGTGGCACATAAGCCTCTGGCTGATAATAATCATAATAGGATACAAAATACTCTACTGCATTCTCAGGAAAGAACTCTTTCATCTCAGAGTACAGCTGAGCTGCTAATGTTTTATTATGACTGATTATAAGAGTAGGCTTCTGTACATGCTGTATTATGTTCGCCATAGTAAATGTCTTACCAGAGCCTGTAACACCGACAAGTGTCTCGAACTGATTACCCTCTTCAAATCCCTGCACAAGCTTCTCTATTGCACGGGGCTGATCTCCTGTCGGTTTATAAGGAGCGTGTAACTTGAATTCCATAACAATTCTCCCTTCGTTAATCTATAGTAAAATAGTCAACAACAATATTATTTAATAGTATTTACCTTATATATTGATTTTACTACAAATAAATGCCTTTGTCTATCAAAAACAGAACATTTGTTTTATTTTATAACAAAAATCACCTGACTGCTGATACACAACAGATTTCAACAAACTGCCAATCTGCATATCAGCCATCAGGCTTACTGTAATTTATATATTTTCCATTTGCATATATTTAATTAATCTGTGCTTCCACATTCTTAATTGCCGCATCAAGCTGGGTATCAACATCTGCATCAGTATCATATTCCACTACCATATCCGGAGTAACACCTTTTCCGTGTATATCCTGACCCTTTGGTGTAAAATACTTGGCAATTGTGAACTTTATTGCACTTCCATCTGTAAGTGGTTTAACTGTCTGCACAATTCCTTTGCCATATGTCTGGGTTCCAATTATCGTTCCTTTGCCATAATCCTGTATAGCACCTGCAAATATCTCTGAGGCACTGGCACTGTTGCCATTTACAATGACTGCCAGTGGCAGATTGAACTCATCATTATCCTGACCTTTATACTCTTTTCTATTGCCCTGCTTATCCTCTGTATACACAATAAGTCCGTCAGGAAGCATATATTTAAGCATACCTACAACCGTATCAAGCAATCCACCTGGATTGTTTCTTATATCAATTACAAGTCCTTTCATACCCTGTGACTGCAAATCTTCAACAGCCGCCTTGAACTGCTTTGTTGTTACCTCCTCAAACTGTGATATCGAAAGATAACCTATATTATTATCAAGAAGTGTATATGACACTGTCTTTGCTTCAACAGCATCTCTTACCGCAGAAAATGTCAGTCGCTCAGTTCCACGAATAACCTCCAGCGTGACAGATGTACCCTTGTCGCCTTTAATAAGTGCAACGGCTGATGAAAGCTCCATACCTGTTATGTCCCTGCCATCAACATTTACAACCCTGTCGCCACTCCTGAGTCCAGCCTGATAACCTGCCCCATTATCATATACATCTACAAGAAGAACACCACCTTCACCGCTAAGCTGGCAGACTGCTCCTATGCCATAGAACTTGCCATTTGTTGACTCCTTTAAGGCTTTATATTCATCCGCTGTATAATACATGGTATACTTGTCACCATATGAACTAAGATACGCCTTGTAAATGTTATCTTTGGCGGTTTCATCATCTACATCACCAAAATAAAAGGATTCAAGCACAGAATCAATTGCATTAAGCTTGCCTTCTACCTCACTTCCAATTCCGTCTGAATCTGTGACTGCATCAGATTGTATATATACATCTCCATTAACACCTATATGAATGTAGCCTTTAGCTATACACACTGCTGCCACACTTAATATTAGAAGTATAACAGCCATAAATGCTGATACAGCACCGATAATCATTCCACTTGCAAAGCCTTGTGATTTCTTCTTTCTTGGCGGCTGTGCATTTCTTCTTAAATCATTCATTCCATACAAATCACCAATATTTCCACGATTATCCGAAGCACTATTATTAATTCTGTTTCCGGCATTATTGTCATTATCTGCATTAACATTATTAATTACATTAATGTTATCACCAGCATTAAAATCATCACTATTGACATTATCATTTGAATAAATGTTGTTATTTTGATTGTCCATACCTATATGCCTCTGCATTTATTAATATTTATTTGCTTAAGTAGTTCCAAGGTGAAACATAACTTCCGTTATATCTTACATCAAAATGTAGATGAACTCCGTCAGAATCACCAGTTGTTCCCATAAGTGCTATCTTCTGTCCCTTAGTTACATGTGTTCCTGCACTGACAAGAAGCTTTGAAGCATGCAGATATCTTGTATACAATCCACCACCATGATTAATCATAATATAATTACCCGCTGATGAACTAAATGTCGCAATTACCACATCACCATCATACGCCGCATATATAGCATCACCCGCAACGCCTCTGTTAAGTGCACCGATATCAATTCCCTTATGCGGAGAGCTTCTGCCCTCTGTATCACCATAAGGTGAGGTTATCCTTGTTGACTCTGTAGGCCACTTGAACTTTCCACCATCATATTTTACAACATTGGCACTTCCACTATTCTCCTTGGCCTTAATCTCTGCCTCTATCTTGGCAATATATTCGTCCTGAGCCTTTATATCAGCTTCTATCTTAGCTTTATAATTCTCCTGCTGCTGCTTATTCTTCTGTAATGAAGCCATTTCACTCTTCTTGGTTGACTCAAGCAGTGAAAGTGAAGCTCTCTTATCTTCAAGCTCCTCCTGCTTGGTTACAAGTGTCTCCCTGTCCGTTTCTAACTGTGCTTTGGCGACAGTTATATAAGTAACAGTAGCATTATATTTTTCAAGCATTTCCCTGTCATACTGTGAGATTTTTGTAATATATTCCGCCTTATTAAGCATATCACCCATACTCTGGGAATTCATAAGCAATGCAAAATATGTTTCATCATTATGTTCATACATAAACTGAATTCTAAGCTTCATTGAACTATACTGTTCTTCTGCCTCTATCTCTGCCTGTGCAAGCTTTTCTTCTGTATCCGCTATCTCAGCCTCTATCTGCTCAACCTGCTCATTAACCTCATTAAGCTCACCGTCAACACTGGACATCTGTGCATCAAGCTGGGCAATATAAGCTATCATATCATCGTTCTGTGCCTTTAAGTCTTCAATTATTTTCTCTGTCTGTTCATACTGGCTCTGCAAATCTTTTTTCTTGCTGTTAGCATCATTGAGATTCTGCTTATCATCTCCATATACATCATAATATGACACTGCAAAATATGGTATTACAAGCACAAGTACCATCAACAATGGAATAAGCCTTTTTGCTAATGCTCTCCTCATACAACTCCTCCATTCAGCCAAACCATTTATAAAATGCATACAAACAGCCGCTTAACAATAGCATAACAATCTATACTGTCGGATACCATTTTTATTTTTAAATAGGACTTCCACATATCATATACAATCACATAATATAATCTTCATATATAATACATAATCATATAATTCAATGCAGCAGTCCTATGTCTGGCTAATATTATCTGCTATACATTAGCGTGCTTTCTTACAGCAAAGAAGCTTCCTAATGCACCTATTCCGATACCAAGAAGAATTCCTACTGGAACCAGTATTCTGAATACATCATTAACCGGCATAAATGCAAGAATATTCTGAAGTATCGAGAACTTATTCATAACAAAATTAATAATATTCTCATATACAAATCTAAGAATAACTATTGGAATAATTGAACCAACAAGTCCAATTACAATACCTTCTACGAAGAATGGTGCATTAACAAATGCATCTGTAGCACCTATATACTTCATAATAGAAATCTCTTCTTTACGGACAGTAATACCTATTACAATTGTGTTAGTAATAAGGAATATAGATACTGCAAGAAGAATAACTATAATTGCTATTGTTATGTAACTAACAAGTCTTGCGGCACTAGCAAGTCCACTTGCTGTTGCCTCTGAACGGTTAACCTGTCTTATACCATCAAGATTTTCAAGGTATGTTACAAGTGTAGCCTGACTTGAAGCTTCATTAAGATATATCTCATATGATGAAGAATTAGCAAGAGGATTATCATCCTTGAAACCTTCTGCAAGTTCTGGGTAATCTTTAAAATACTCAGCCTTGTAATTCTCCCACGCTTCATCAGCTGATGTATAATGAATTCTTGACACTTCATTACGCTGGCTTATCGTATCGCCAAGCTTCTTAATATCTGCGTCTGTAAGTCCTTCATCGAAAAATACTGTTACGCATACTTCATTCTCAGCCTTATGAATCATATACTGAAAATTGGATACAAGTGCATAGAATACACCAAAAAGGAATATACACGCTGTAATTGTTGCTATAGACGCAAGAGAGAACAATCTATTACGATAGATGTTCTTTAATCCGTCTTTAATATGATAAAATAACGATCTAATCTTCATAGAAATAACCACCTTTTTCCAAATCACTGATAATCTTGCCTTCGCTCATAGTAATAGTTCTCTTCTTCATCTGCTGAACTATCTCCATATTATGAGTAACAACAAGTACTGTTGTTCCCTGCTTGTTAACCTGATCTAATATCTTCATAATCTCATTAGAATTAGCTGGGTCAAGGTTACCTGTAGGCTCATCGCACAATAATATAGCTGGCTTATTAACCAGTGCTCTGGCTATGGCAACTCTCTGCTGTTCACCACCTGATAACTCATTAGGAAATGACTTATACTTATCAAGAAGTCCTACCATTGAAAGCATAGCAAGAACCCTGCTCTTAATCTTCTTATTAGGAGCTTCGACAACTTTCTGTGCAAATGCAATATTATCGTATATATTACGATCTGGTAAAAGTCTGAAATCCTGAAATACAACACCGATATCTCTTCTAAGATATGGTAACTTCTTTCTTGTAAGTTTATTAAGGTACTTTTTATTAACGTATATCTTACCCGATGTTGGGTCAAGTTCCTTAAGAAGAAGCTTTATAAGAGTTGACTTACCTGAACCACTCTTACCTACTATAAACACGAATTCTCCTTTCTGAACGTGAAGATTAATTCCGTTCAAAGCAGGAACTCCAGATGTATACGTTTTGGTAACATCTTCCATTATAATCATTATTAATATTCCTCCAAATTAGTATGTATCTTTACTTTCCATATATTTCATATATTTAACTACCATAAGTGCAATCTTAAATGTTATGGCATCATCAAACACTCTCAAATCAAGGCCTGTAGTCTTCTGAAGCTTATCTAGTCTGTATACAAGAGTATTTCTGTGGATATATAACTGTCTTGATGTCTCTGATACATTAAGGCTGTTATCAAAGAACTTGTTAATTGTTGATAATGTCTCCTCATCTAAATCATCAGGTGACTTTCCGTCAAATATCTCTCTTATGAACATCTGACAAAGTGGAAGTGGAAGCTGATATATTAAACGTCCAATACCAAGTCTGTTATATGCAACAACATTCTTGTCACTATAGAATATCTTGCCTACATCAAGAGCCATATTAGCTTCCTTGTAAGAACGTGATACTTCTCTTATATCATTAACAATAGTACCATAAGCAATATGAGCAGAACTCATAGCCTCTGTATTTAACATATCTATAATAACTTCTGCTGTCTTATCAAGGTCTTCGTAAGTTTCATTACTCTTAACCTCTCTGACAAGTATTATACTCTTCTCGTCAACTGCTGTGATAAAATCCCTTGTTCTTGAAGCAAATAAAGTTCTTATTGTCTCTAATGCATTAATATCTTTCTCGTGCTTAGTCTCAATAATATATACAACTCTCTTTACATCCGTATCAATATGAAGCTTCTCAGCTCTTGTATACATATCAACCCTTAGAAGATTATCAAGAAGAAGATTCTTTATAAAGTTATCCTTATCAAATCTTTCCTTATAAGCAACTAAAAGATTCTGTATCTGAAATGCTGCAAGCTTTCCTAACATAAATACATCATCAGTTGTTCCCTTAGCCAATATTATATACTCAAGATTGCCATCTTCAACAACCTTAAAGAACTGATATCCATTAACCACCTGACTATCTGCTGGTGAATCTATAAATACAAGTGCATCTGCTGTACATTCAGCAACATTATCAAATGTCTTAGCTACAACCTTGCCCTCTGCATCAATAACACATAAATCAACTCGTGATATTTCTTTTAACCCATCAACGGTTGTCTGTAAAATCTGATTTGAAATCATATTATACTCCATTCCTTCGCATCTTTTTGACATTTACTATATCATTGTAAAGCAAAATGACAAAAAAAAAAAGAGGAAATGTATAGAAATTATACACTTCCTCTAAATTTTATAAAATAATTATATTTGAATAATACAAATATCTAATTATGTATAGTAATTAGTGAGTAATTACCATTTCTGTTTCCTTATCAAATACATGAAGTCTTGCAACATCCATAGCGAATTCAACTTCATCACCTGGACGAGCTGTTGTTCTAGGATTAACCTTAGCTGTACATGTAACATCACCGATTTCATAGTGAAGGTTAACTTCAGCACCAAGTAATTCATATACTCTGATTGTTGACTTAAACTTAGTATCCTGATGAGCAGCGATAAATTCTGGATCATCTTTAACGTCTTCTGGACGGATACCAACTACAACTGTCTTTCCAACATAACCTTCATCGATAAGCTTCTTGCTCTTTTCAGCTGGAAGTTTGATAGTAACTTCTTCGCTCATCTTAAGAACTGCCTGTGAACCTTCCTGAGATACTGTAGCATCAATAAGGTTCATCTGAGGTGAACCAATGAAACCAGCAACGAAGATGTTGTTAGGTGTATTGTAAAGGTTCTGAGGTGTATCTACCT
>OBAI01002535.1_pt1 | contig 11383 bp, 10 predicted proteins | sample 1517461 | NCBI WGS metagenome assembly OBAI01 (sample SAMN04571696, study PRJEB22368) | human gut metagenome | biome: human gut; material: stool | host: Homo sapiens | place: Luxembourg | collected 2012-06-29
CTTTTTGTTAGACCCTTAAGACTAACTAAGGGTATAGATTATCTAAATACCATTGGTTCACTCCGTTCTCAGCAACACGCTTCGCGATGCAGGAAATATGAACCTCCTTGTGCAATGCCCAAGGAGTATCGTTTGCTTCGCAAACTTAATTTATGCTAATCGCATAAATTCGCGCAGTATGTCTCGGGTTTTCTGTGACCTTCGCTCACAAAAAACACCTCGCGGGATATTACCAGTGAACAGATTCTTGGACAATCTTGTCGGCACATTATGTTTCACGTGAAACAAACATATTGTATTCCTGTAGTAATTCCACAATTTAACCGAATCAAGTAAGTCCCCTGAGGAGGTTGCGAAAAGCAATAAGCAATGGGTGAGGACTTTCTTGTATCAGGAGAAGTGTAAACTCCTTCTGATAAACTGCGAAACAGTTATTCGGTTATGAACAAGCAGCGAAGCGGATGATTTTATCAGCTTGACCCGAGTCAAACAAATCTACTGCAGCACAATTATTCTATGTAGAGCTGCGTAGCAAAATGGATGATTTTATCCGTTTAACCAAAAGTTTTTATAATATCAGGAAATGGGTACTATGTTTCACGTGAAACATAGTACCCATTTCTCACTGACAGATTATATTTCCTGCTGGTAATATTCCAGAAAATCTCTGATTTTGCCGGCTGCTTCTTTTAATACTTCTATTCTTGGTAAATAAACCACTCTGAAGTGATCCGGCTGATGCCAGTTAAATCCACCGCCATGTACAAGCAGAATCTTCTTCTCTTTTAATAAATCTAATGCAAATTTCTCATCATTTACGATATTAAATTTCTTTGTATCGATCTTAGGGAACATATAAAATGCAGCTTTCGGTTTCACAGCGGTAATTCCCGGAATATCTGTCAGCGCATTATAAATAAATTCTCTCTGCTCATAAATACGTCCACCAGGAACAATATAACTCTCCACACTCTGATGTCCGCCCAATGCAGTCTGAACAATTGACTGCGCCGGTACATTAGAACAAAGTCTCATATTAGAAAGCATCTTGATTCCTTCTATATAATCTTTTGCAACTGCCTTATTGCCACTGAGAATCATCCATCCGATTCTAAAGCCCGCGATCATATGTGATTTGGATAAACCGCTGAATGTTACACAGAATAAATCCGGAGCCATTGAAGCAATGGAAATATGTTCTGCTCCGTCCATTACAAGACGGTCATAGATTTCATCAGAGAAAATGATCAGATGATGTTCTCTGGCAATATCTACTATCTGTTGTAATACCTCTCTCGGATACAACGCACCAGTCGGATTATTCGGATTTATAATAACGATTGCTTTTGTTCTGCTGGTAATTTTCTTTCTGATATCATCCATATCCGGATACCATTCTGCCTGCTCATCACAAATATAATGTACTGCTTTTCCACCAGCTAAAGTTGCACATGCAGTCCACAACGGATAATCCGGAGATGGAATCAAAATCTCATCTCCATTATCCAACAGAGCTGACATACAGAGATTAATCAGTTCACTGACACCGTTTCCTGTATAAATATCCTCAATTGATACATTAGGGAGCTTTTTCAACTGTGCATACTGCATGATTGCTTTTCTGGCAGAAAACAAACCTTTTGCAGGAGAATATCCCTCACACTCTGTCAGCTGCTGTCTCATATCATAAATCACTTCGTCCGGTGTTCTGAATCCAAATGGTGCCGGATTTCCGATATTCAGTTTCAAAACCTGAGTTCCTGCGTTTTCCATACGTGCAGCTTCTTCTACAACCGGTCCTCTTACATCATATAATACGTTGTTTAATTTAGATGATTTTTTAAATTCACGAACCTGTACTTCCTCAACTGTCTCCCTGGTATTTTCTTTCATATTATTATAATTGTAATCAAATTTCATATTTTCCATTTGAATTCCTGCCTCATTTGTCTCTTTCTTTAAAGTGTCTACAGATACCTCGGTTCCTTTCAGCCATTCAGTTTCTACTCCTAATGTTGTCGCCAGAAAATTAAGAATTTCTGATCTGGGAGTTGTTTTTCCACTCAGATACTGGCTCACATGACTCTTTCCAAGTTTCACGCCCTGCTCTGCCGCCTTTTTTACAAGGTCGATCTGCTTCATATTCTTCTGTTCCATTGCTTGTTTTAATCGTTCAGCAAATATATTATTCATAAATACTATCTCCGTTCTCTGTAAAAAACAAATTACATTGTTATATTTCTTAATTCTTTCGCATATATGTTATAGAAAAAACAGATATATTATATTGTTTATACGGGAATCAAAATACATTCAGACATACAAACATTAATTAAGTTCAAATGTATTTCTTTCAGCATCATACACAAATATATGTTCTGTTCATTTTAAAATCCCGCATTTTATCAGCTTTTTCAAGTTTTTTTCTTTGCTATTATACTATAATTGAACTAATAATTCAACGGTAAATTTTATTATTTTCAATTTCATCAGCATGGTTCAACTTTTAGTTTATTTTATAGTTCATTGTTAATTGAACTATATTGAACATATTAATTGTTTTGTTATACAAGTTCAATTAGTTTAATTTATGTTTTTGAACTATATATTGAACTATAATTTAACTTCTCTTGTTCTGGTTCAATATTCGTTCAATTTTAGTCTTGATATTTTTGAAATTCCTTTTATTTATGCGGTTTTCACGTCATTCCGCAGATTCTATTTGTTCAATTTCAAGTTCAAAAAAGTACATGTTTTCGTCGGAGATCAGACTCCTACTGAACAATTCTGTCTAAGAAACTTTTTCTATACAATCAAATTTACATGCTTTTCCCCGTCCTTTCTTTCCTTATTATCCCGTCAAATGATTTATTATGTGATATGAAACATATTACAGTGTCATTCTCTGACACAAGAAAAATCCTGCAAGCAAGATTCTCCGTCTGCGACACGTAGCTTCAGCGACATAATTCCTCTACACCGCAGTACGCTCCTGCCTGGAAGGCTTTACTTTCTCTGCATCTTTATGTATGTTATAGGAACATTACAAAGTAATCTCCTATAACATAAAATAAGTCCACTGCTTACTCCTTTTATAAATAATGCAGTGGACTTATCCGTTAATTTTATTCTTTTTTTGTTATTCTGTAGTTTCGTTGCTCATCTGTACGATTTATATCGCATTGATTTTATTGTACGTTTTATTTCTCTGGATTTACAATTTTACCAGCAATTGCACACGCTGCTGCTGTTTTTGGTGATGCAAGGTAAATCTCTACCTTAGATGTTCCCATTCGACCAAGGAAATTTCTGTTATTTGTAGCTACTACACGTTCACCGTCGGTAAGGATACCTCCTGCACGTCCACAGCACAATCCACATCCGGGATGTGTGATCATTGCACCTGCTTCTGCCAGAGTATCCATAATTCCCTCTGCAATTGCCTGACGGTATATTTTACGGCTTGCAGGAGTTACAATCAATTTAACGTAATCTGCTACCTTTTTGCCCTTTAACACCTCCGCTGCAGCTCTGAGATCCTCCAGACGGCCATTTGTGCAGGAACCGATAAATACCTGATCTATTTCTGTTCCTTCAAGTTCACTTACATTTTTAATCTTATCTACCTGAGACGGACATGCCATAACCGGTACAAAATCCTCTGCGCGATAAGTGATTGTTTTCATATAGGTTGCATCTTCATCTCCTGTAAGGCTCTTCTGGAACTCATTCAACTCTATGTCACAATATTCTGCAGTTTTTTCATCCGGTGTAAACAGTGCACATTTTGCACCTGCCTCAATCGCCATATTTGCCATAGTCATACGGCTTGCTACTGTCATATTCTTTACTGTACTGCCGGTAAATTCAAGTGCTCTGTATGTTGCTCCATCAGCTCCCAGATCACCGATCAGACGCAGGATGATATCTTTGGACATAACATTTTCCGGAAGTTCTCCCTCGATCACAACCTTAATTGTCTCAGGAACTTTGATCCACATAGTTCCTGTTCCCAGAATACTTGCCATCTCTGTATATCCGATACCGGAAGAGAAAGCGCCTACACATCCGTAGGTAGTGGTATGGCTGTCTGTACCAAATACAATATTTCCCGGTTTTACATAACCTGCCTCTGTCATTAACTGGTGGCAGATTCCATCACTTCTGTGAACATTTTTCATGCCATATTTCCTGGCAAAAGCATCTCCCGCATGGAAATGTCTGGTATCATCTAACTGACTTGCAGGAACCAGATGGTCATATATGAGTACTGCTTTATCTGGATCCCAGAGCTTCGTAAAGCCCATTTCTTCAAACTTTTCTGCTACAAATGGAATAAATATATCATGAATCATAACCCTGTCTACATTGACCGTTACAATGTCTCCAGGCTTTACTGTTTTTCCAACATTGTTTCTTATAATTTTCTCAATAACTGTCTCGCCCATTTTCCTCTCCTTTCCAAATCAATCCAGCCCATTCAGTTTGCGCATGGCTTTTACAAGTCCGCCAGCCTGAATAATGCTCATCAGATTTTCCGGAAGAGAAGCAATCGGGTACTGTTTTCCATTGTAATCTACATGTTCATTCATTACCACAGTGACTTCATCACCTTCTTTGATATCATCATGAAGATCTGGCTGCTCGATCAGTAACAGACCATTATTAATAGAATTTCTGAAGAAAATTCTCGCAAAAGATTTGGCAATTACACACTGAATTCCCAGTGCTTTGATAATTTCCGGTGCCTGTTCTCTGGAAGAACCACATCCAAAGTTCTTTCCTGCAACAATAATGTCGCCTTTCTGAATCTGTCCTGCCAGTTCCGGACGCAGAGGACTGAATCCGTACTGTTTCATATCGTCGATTGTTTTCAGTGCGAGATATTCTGTTGGAATAATAATATCTGTATCAATGTCATCATCCAGAACCCACACTTTTCCTGTGAATTTTTCCATAATCTTACCTCTTATCTTCTATCTTCACTTGTAACTGTTCAGTACTTTCACAGTCACAAGTTAAAATTCATTCAAACGAATTGTGAATATCCGCTTTGCTACGCGACTCTATACCATACCGAATAACTACTCCGCAGTTTATCAGAATGAGCTTGCTCTCCTCCTGATACAAACAAATCTCCACCTGCTGTCTATTGCTTTTCGCAACCTTCGCAGGAAATTTAATTGATTCGGTTAAATGTTTCACGTGAAACATTTATAATTAGCATCACACCTCACCTGCCAGCGCAATCTTTCCTGTAATGGCAGATGCTGTAACAGTAGCTGCTGATCCCAGATATACTTTGGAGCTTGGGTGTCCTGCACGACCTTTGAAATTACGTGTTCCTGTACTGATCAGAACTTCGTTCTCACCGATCACACCCTGACAGCTTCCCCAGCATACACTGCAGTTCGGATTCATAACAATGGCTCCAGCCTCCATAAACGTGTCAATAAGCCCCTCTTTTAATGCCTGGCGGTAAATAGTCTGGCTTGCAGGCACAACGAGAAATCTGACGCCCTCAGCAACCTTCTTGCCCTTGATGATTTCTGCACCGACACGCAGATCTTCAATACGTCCGTTGTTACAGGATCCCAGAAATGCTTCATTGATTTCAATTCCGCAGGCTTCTTCTGCAGGCACAACATTGTCTACAAAATCAGGTTTCGCAACTACAGGACGGACTTTTGATAAATCAAATGTATATTCTCTCGCATAAACTGCATCCGGATCACTGTGATATACAGCCTTTGGCTCACGTCCATGTTCTTTCAGATATTCAATAGCTTTCTCATCTGCTTCAAAGATACCTGTCTTTGCACCGGCTTCTACTGCCATGTTGCAAAGCGCCATACGATCGCTGATACTGAGTGTTTTCGCACCCTCGCCTGTAAATTCCATTGCCTGATAGTTACATCCATTTGCTCCGATTTCCCCAATGATTGTAAGAATCAGATCTCTTGCGTAAACTCCTTCCTGAAGTTTACCTGTCAGATTAAATTTTACGCTCTCAGGAACCAGTACCCATGAAGTACCTGTTACCATACCATAAAGGAAATCTGTACATCCTACACCTGTTCCAAATGCACCTAACGCACCGTATGAACAGGTATGGCTGTCTGCACCAAAGATCAGTTCACCCGGACGGACATAATTCTCGATCATAACCTGATGGCAGACACCTTTTCCTTCCCAGAAATCAATGTTATGTTCTTTTGCAAAATCTCGCATCTTCTTCTGGGATGCTGCTGTTTTCGGGCTGTCAGATGGTACATTATGATCCACGATAAACACCAGCTTACTTGTATCTGCAATGTGCGGATTTTTTAATTTATTGTTATACATATCAACCGTAAGATGTGTGGTTCCATCATTACTCATGAGACGATCGAGTTTAACTGTATGGATATCTCCCGGTTTTACGCTGTCAACACCTGCTGCCGCAGCAATAATCTTTTCTGCAATTGTCATTCCCATTTTACTTCTCCTCCTTGTTCAGAGATGCGATCAGACCACCCTGATTCAAAATATTCTGCATATATTCCGGAAGCTTTGTGCAGGAATATGTTTTTCCGTTAGCTTCAACTGTTCCCTCTGACATATGAAGAACCATCTTATCTCCGGTATTTACTTCGTCCGGAAGATCTTTGCAGACAATTACCGGCAAACCAATATTAATAGAGTTTCTGTAAAAGATTCGTGCAAAAGATTTTGCTACAACTGCCTGCACTCCCAACGCTTTCAGAACACCAGGCGCCTGCTCTCTGGAAGAACCACATCCAAAGTTTTCTCCACCTACCACGAAATCTCCCGGTTTTACTTTCTTTGAAAAATCCGGATCCAGAGATTCAAATGCATGACCTTTCATCTCATCCAGATTAGGAAGTAACAGATACTGTGATGCTATGATCTGGTCTGTATCCAGGTCATTATGAAATTTAAAAATTGTTCCTGTTTCCATAAAAACTGTTTCCTTTCTGTATCATTTTATCTTTTTACAATTTATCACTTGTCTCTCTTTAACGATTTAGTCAGATAAATTCTTTTCCTATTTTAGCACAAAAGACAGGAGATTGAAAACGCCTGTTTTCAATATTCCTGTCTTTTTTTACAATCGTTATTACATTAACTCTTTTAAAACAGAATGTCCAATTGTTCCCTCAGGCATTGGCACTCCAAAATTCTCCGCCACAGAAGCACCGATCACAGCAAAAGTATCTTCGTCTTTTATCGCACCGCCATTTTTCATTCTCTTTGAGTAAGCAATGAATGGTACATATTCTCTTGTATGGTCAGTTCCTGTATAAGTCGGATCATTTCCATGATCTGCAGTGAGAATAAGCAGATCATTCTCTCTCATTTCTTCTAACAACACACCCAGATTTTTGTCAAATTTCTCAATCTCTTTTCCGTAACCTTCCACATTTCTTCTGTGCCCCCATAATGCATCAAAATCTACAAGATTAACAAAACATAACCCTCTGAAATCTCTCTTGCAGATTTCAATTGTCTGCTCCATTCCATGTACAGAGCTGTCTGAATGATGAGTTTCTGTAATGCCTTCTCCGCAAAAAATATCATGAATCTTTCCAACACCGATCACATCAAATCCATGATCTTTCAACACGTTTAACGTGGTAAATCCGGTGGGTTTCAATGCATAATCATGACGGTTACTGGTACGTTTAAATTCACCTTTTTTCTTACCAATGTACGGTCTTGCAATAACTCTGCCAACTCTCCATTCATCCTTCATGGTAATTTCTCTTGCAATTTCACAGCAGCGGTACAGATTCTGAAGATCAAAAGTTTCTTCATTTCCGCAGATCTGAAGAACAGAATCTGCTGAAGTATAAACAATCATTGCACCCGTCTGAATCTCCTCTTCGCCAAGTTCCTCAATAATCTCCGTTCCGCTTGCGCTCTTGTTTCCTATCACTCTTTTTCCGCATCTTTTCTCCAGTTCTGCGATCAATTCCGGCGGGAATCCTGTTTCTGTAAAGGTTTTAAATGGTTTTTCTGTTTTGATTCCCATCATCTCCCAGTGTCCGGTCATGGTATCTTTTCCATTGCTAGCTTCACCCAGATGCGTATATCGCCCCTTGGGATTCTCAACACCCGCCATTTTTCCTGCCGGATGAAGATTCAGCATTCCCAGTTTTCTAAGATTTGGAATCTCCAGAGAACCCATTTTCTCAAGAATATGTCCAAAAGTATCCACCCCAATGTCACCAAATTTTGCTGAATCCGGCATTGCCCCGATCCCCAGAGAATCAAGTACAATTACAAAAATTCTGTCGTAATTTTTCATTTATGCTTACTCCTTCTCTTACATTTTATTAATCGCTGACCTTTTCCTGTTCCCTTTTATTCGTCATTCACTTTTTTACTTTTCGCAATTAAAAATCACTTGCAATGATGGGCGTTTACCTTATATTTCTCGGGAATTTATCAGATTTCGTAGTCCAAATCCCAGCGGTAGCAAATCCTTCAGTGTGTAGATATCATAATGTTCTTTATCTATTGCCAGAATAATCCGAAATGTCTCCGGATCACAGAACTCCATCATTACCTGACGGCAGACACCACAGGGAGCTGTATACTCTGTCAAAATCCCATCTTTTCCACCCACAATACAAATTGCGTCAAACTCCCTGACGCCTTCGCTCACTGCTTTAAAAATTGCGGTTCGTTCTGCACAGTTCGTAGGTGTATATGCTGCATTTTCAATGTTACACCCTGTATAAATCTGTCCGTTTTTTGTAAGTAATGATGCACCAACCTTAAAATTTGAATAGGGTGTATAAGAAAATTTGAGCTGTTCCATTGCAGTCTCAATCAGTTTGCTGATCATTGATTTTTCCAGATTCTGCATTCTCTGTCACCTCCGTCCTTACAGAACTTGTCCCTGATCTTCTTTAATCATTCTGCGGATTGCCTCTACAGCTACCCGGATTGCCATGTCTGTGTCATGTACAACCGGATTCTCAAGACCCAGCTTCTCTCTCTCCTGATTTGCCAATACCAACAGACAGGAACCCATCCTCGCCCTGAGTTTACCGGCTACGATGAAAAGTGCCGCGGATTCCATTTCAGAAGCAAGACATCCCATTCGTTTCCAGGCTTCCCATTTATTGATCAACTCATAACCTGCCGGCATTGCTTCCGGCTCATGCTGTCCATAGAAAGAATCTTTAGACTGTACCACACCTGTATGATATATAAATCCTTTCTCCTTCGCAGCTTCAACAAGAGCATTGGTCACATCCAGATTTGCCACTGCCGGATATTCAATTGGCGCATATTCTCTGCTTGTTCCTTCCATACGTACTGCTGCTGTCGCAATTACAATGTCTCCACTTTTTATTTCCGTCTGCATTCCACCACAGGTTCCGATTCTGACAAAAGTATCCGCTCCGCAGCGATACAGCTCTTCCATTGCAATGGACGCTGATGGGCCACCAATACCGGTTGACGTTACACTGACCTTCACTCCATCCAGTGTTCCTGTATAAGTGATATATTCCCTGTTGTCTGCGATCAGCACAGGATTATCAAAATACTGTGCAATCTTTACACATCTTTTCGGATCTCCCGGAAGGATCACATAACGGCCCACTTCACCTTTTGCCACTTGAATATGATACTGTCTGTTTACATCTTCTGAGTAATTTTTCATAATCATCCCATCCTTTTCGTTTTCACGTGAAACATCGGTTGCCACTGTTTAACAATCCTCTTATTAATGCATTTAAGACAGTTCAACAGGATTTCATGTTCTGATGAGCTGAATCAATATACATTATTTACAAGAATTACTATAGTATCTTCCTTTTATTATGATTATAAATCATATACCTGTATGAGAAAAGTTCTTTTTTAGACCTGAATCCAATATCCGTCCATCTGCAAATATATTCCTTGCTTTCGCACTCTGCTGAACTGTCTTAAATGCATTATTTACGAGGATTGCTATAAGTCAAAAATCAAATACGCTGCATCGAATATTGCTTCCATCCCATCTGGAATCTGTGGTTTATAATTGTTTTCTCTCATTATTAAACATACTCCTCTTATACTCTCTTAAATGTTCTTCTGCATTATTACAGATCTTGTCAAAGACCTTGATACACATATGCCTTTCCTCTTTTGTCAATCCGCTTAAAACATCTTGTGCAAACTGTTTTTGTGCGTTGAGCCCTGCTTCCACAATTAGCGCTGCCCTGTCCAGCAAAACAATCTCAATATGCTTTTTATTATCTTCACTTTGTATTCTTTTAACAAATCCTCTGTTTTCCAGTTTTTTCAATGAAGTTGAAACATGTGATTTTGTTGATTTTCTAATCTTTACTATTTCCGCAGCGGTATTAAGCTGTGGATTATTATGCAGGAACATAAGTATATCATATTCCATCTGTGTTAACTCATACCGGTCACATACCTCGCCGGAAAGCAATTCATAATAGCTTGTAATTGCTTTATGCTTGTCCCAGAAATACATCTTAACCTCCATAATCGTTCTTTTTAGAACGCTTATGGAGTAATACTTCTTCTTTGTCAATTATTTTTCACAAAAATCGAATTGTGTTAGCTGGAAATTGATTATTTTTTATGGAATTTCATGATACGAACATGAGTGAAATCAATAAAGCCGGTACTGGATACAAAATCCCGCACCAGCTTTATTGATTGTAATTAGCTTATTTTTCTAATAGTAAAATGGCTGATTTACCTATCTGTACTCAACGATTTCTTCTCTCTTTTCTCTGACACTTCTTTATCCTCTTTTCTTTGAAATATGAAAGAAAAATTATCCTTTCATATAACAAAACGCTCAGGGCATATTTTACAGTGGTCAAAAGCAATCTTTTTGAAATTTTTGCATTTTTCTATGATATTCAGTAAAAGAAAAACGCCGATGTGATTTCAACTTTTTCAAAAGTCAAAATATATCGGCTGAATCTCTGATAATCATATTTTTATAAATTCTCTCCGGATAATATGGCAAAAACGGTTTCAAATTTTCAAACTTGATATTCTTCTTTTTCATATAATCAATCTATTTGTCAATTCTTCTCCATCCACTTCAGAAATATCTACAACCTCTTTTATCAAATCCAGGAATTGAAGCGTTGCTACATTTTCCGTATCGATTTCACAATAAGGTTTTCGAATAATAACTCGTAAATTAGCCAGCTTGGTTTCTCGATACTCTGTTGTGGCTTTATTTGTATATACTTCATTCAACAAACTTTTGTTTATCTCGTTCTTAAGTTCATCTTTATTCTCGTATATTCTCACTATCGGAATCGTACTCTGTCTGTTCTACATAATCTGCGGAACAGTCTCGTTTGTACGGATAAAAAAATAAACTGAGCCACGG
>OBAI01002544.1_pt1 | contig 11344 bp, 7 predicted proteins | sample 1517461 | NCBI WGS metagenome assembly OBAI01 (sample SAMN04571696, study PRJEB22368) | human gut metagenome | biome: human gut; material: stool | host: Homo sapiens | place: Luxembourg | collected 2012-06-29
CTATTTCATTGATATTTGGGGGCATTTAAATTTTGAAACGATATGCGCCCCGATACAGATATATGAACTAAACTTTTCTTAAACTTATTACTGACTCAAGTTTCGCATGTAAGCTCCATACGCCCTGAAAGGGCAGAAGCCCCTAGCCCAGGGCATCGCCCTGGGTTATTACGGACGCAAACCTGTCGCCCTGTAAGGGCAAAAGCTTTAAAACTCCAGACAAAACATAAAGCTTTTGCCCTTACAGGGCGCCTTGCTGATTGCTATTATACCCAGGGCGATGCCCTGGGCTAGGAGCTTTTGGGCCTTCAGCCCGTTCTTGAACCACATGCGAAAGTTCAGTTACTGATAGGTGAATTCAAACTTCTTGGCCTTTCCTTGGTTGAAGTTATCAGCCTTCAGCCAGAAGTATCCCTTGTCACCTTTTTGGGCATTCTTGCGTACATTCCTCAACTTAAAGGTATATGTATACTTTCTTTTTCCCTCCTCCAGAAGAGTTCCTGAATTCCTCCTGATTACTTCAGCCTTATAGGTAAACCAGCTGCCTGTTTTGCATTTGCCTTCCGTTTCGGTTTCAGTATTACCTATTTCTACCTTCCAGTCCTTTGGATTGATATCATTGGATGCGATTTTGAAATTCACTGGCAGCAGTCCGTCAGGGTAATCCTCAGGAATGGTGATGGTGAAATCTCCTTCGCTGTTCAATGTTGCACTTATATTATTGGCATTTTTGAAGTCATAATTAGCCTCACTCACACTATAGAGATGGATGCTTCTGTTGAGTCCATGCACTTTGTCGATGAGGTGTATGATGCCCTCTCGCCACGTCTTGTCTATCTTGTCCAGCCTATAGGTGATGGTACCGGTACCAGTCTTTGTTGATTCGTCATAAGTATAGCTGGTAACCTTTGGGGCATCTGCAGTTGCGAATGACAGGTTCTCAGTCCATAAAGCCACGAAAGCCGTAGTATCCTTGTTGGCTGCATCATCGCCCTTATAAGTGAACTGTACCGTCTGCTCAGTATTTTCACCTGTATTTACAGTCTTATAAGTACCTCCGACGATAGCCAGTTCGTAATTTCCATCAGTAACGCCCGGTACAATCTGTTCTACTCTAATCCAAGGGTTGTTTGCCGGTGCACTTTTCAATGCTACCTCAGAATTAGAATTGCCATAGCTCTTATCCAGCTTATCAATGATGATTTTATATTCATAATTACGCTTGATGGCGTATGGCTTATTATTGCTGTCCTGTAAGTAAATCAGGTAATAGAGGTCATCATGCCATAAAATCACTTTAGCAGGATCTGTTGGCAGATTGTGCTCTTCGAAAGCACCTGTCGGGTTGAACATCTGACCAACATCACCTTTCAGTCTTCGGGTGTTGATGGCTGGGGTAACATAATTTACCTTCCATACCCACTCATCATCTCCTGTAGTAGGGTTGAATAACAGACTGTCTCTGTTGAAGGGAGCCAGCGTTCCGTAAGCCACACCATTGATGACTGTCATTTTAAAGTCGTTTCTTATACCAGGATTTGCTTTCTTTACCGAATCGCTCCAGTCTGCAGAAATCTTCGCTCTGTCTCTGATGAGATGAATGATATAATCTTTCTTTTTGTTATCTGGTTTCAGATACTCTTTCAGTTCTTCTGGAGAGTCTTTCTTGATATATCCCCAATAGCGTATATAGGCAGCCTGGTTTTCACCATGTTCTGTTTCAAATGTAGTCATGAGCATATTCTCATGCATACCTACCCAATTTGCCTGGTTGCCCCAGTTGATGGTTTGGTATTGGCTTCCTGTGTTGGCAACCAGATGGATACGGGACGTTTGGTTTGGTATGGTTGCATAGAAATTATGAGGTTCTGTGCTTCCATCCGGATGAATGTCTCCATTATCCAGAATTGTACCATTATTGTCTCTTGTGAATCCTTTGATTTCATCAAATTTTGTAACCTTGCCGATACCTACAAACTGACCTTCATTATCAAAGCAGAAGAGTTTCATGCTGTCTTTCGGAATTCCTTCATTCATGAACACGGTGCTTCGGGTTACCTGTTGTTCGAAGTTGGGGATGGATACATTGAAACTGGCTGTGTAGTAACCTTCTTCGGTTTCGTCTTTAGAAGGTTCGCTGTCGGCTATACTGTCAGAACAGCCTGTCAACATTGCTGTTAACAGGACTGCTATGATTCCGATATATAATTTTATTTCTTTCATGTCATTTACCTTCTTTACTTTTCACCTTGTTTCTCTATCAGTTCTATTTCTCCCGGAGTCAGGTCGTGGACGCAGCGAACGTAGGTATCGCTCTGCGGGTTGTTGCCGTTTCTCTCGGTCTTGTCTCCATCCAGCGTCCAATAGGATTCGCCTCTCAGCAGCTGATTGCTTATAGCCTTATCTTCGTTGCCTAACTTATAGATTCTGTTGATTTCTTCCTTTGTAGGAAGTCGCCAACCTTTCAGTTCGAGACTCTCATTCTTATAAGTTGTAGCCTTTTCCTGATACTTTTTACAGTAATCTCTTGCTGCCTGATTATCCTTGACTATTGTTTCACCCTTTGCGGTTGATGCAAGGATGTAAGCAGGAGATACCGTATTGTCTGCAGACATATTCTCATTGTTGACTACAGGTTTGGCAATGGTGTAATCTGTAGCATACTTGTTGCTGGAGAACTGTATCGTGTACAGATGATTCTTCTCTTCAAAATCATTTGTACCTTCGCTTCTTACATTCATTGAATAGACCGAAGGATACTTTCTTACGGCTATTTCCTGTTTCTTGTCTGCGTTTCTAACTTTGATGTTAAAATAGGAATATTGAATAGTACAGTATGATGGAGCTCCAGCATGTACGTCTATCCATCCTCTATAGCGATTTCCTGTAGACTCTTCGAAATTTGCCTTGATCTGTCCATCCTGTCCGGACTGCTTATTACCATATCTGTCAAAATAATAAGTAGTTGGATTCTCAATGTCACATTCATTAGATGCAAACCAGCGCATGGTGTAATCTGTAAAATCATTGCTTTCACCACCTTTTATATCTATGGCAGTAGGAGATACCACCAGATAGCTTGCCCCATCCGCATTGACGTGGGTATCTTCACCTTCGGTCCATTTGGTAATCGCCCATTTCAGATAGTCTTCCTTTCCATCGTAATCAATATCTGTCTTGGTATCCAGATACTTGATGACTGCATTGACGGTATAGATATAGTTGCGGTCTAACTTCTTTTCGCCTTGCGGATCACGCACAGGGATCTTCAAATCCTTCGGAATATCAGGTTTAGAGTTGTCCTTATATTTAAAGTTGACCTTTGCTACAATCTGTGGCATTGTTTCCTGAGTTTTCCATTGGGTGGAATAACTGTAGGTGGTTACCGTGAAGACCTTATTTCCCTTCTCATCTTTTGCAGAATCTGCCGGGCTCCAGGTATTGTTGTCTGGTATGATAGACGGATCTGCGGTTTGATCACCAGCAAAGATGGTAGTATTGGTATTGTAATTGATGAGTTTCCACTGAACGTCTGAAATATGGTAATCCTTTACCGTAGAAGAGATGTTCAGCTTGATTTTGGCAGCCGCTCTTACCAGTTCTACCGGGATATCCTGTTCTGCCTTTTCTGTAATCTTGTATGAACCATGACTGCTCATCAGAAACAGCTTCTTGCTGTTGTCTATAGAGTAAGGCATCCAGATGTCATCATCCTTCTGGGTAGCATTCTTAAGTTCATCCAGGCTTTTGCCTTGCAGGCTCTGCTTGGTGTTGGCTGCTGCATAGAATGCATAACTTTGACCTTGCTGGAGGTTCAGGCTCTCCTTCCAGTCGCCCGAACCCAGTTCCTCTGCTTTGTTCTCTGCAGGGGTGTCGAACAGACTGTCTATTCTGCGTTCGCTGGATGTTGGTTCGAACATCTTAAAGTCAAGAGAAGACAGAGTTTTTTCATGAAGATTCTCTTCTTCCTTCACTCTTGTGGTCTGCAGGTCGTTGACCATGGGAGTCATGCTCAGCTGTTGTGCAGCCGAACCGTTTCCCAGTTCGTCTTCAGCTGAGCATCCTGCCATGAGCCATCCTGCCGTAAGAGCCAAGAGGCATTTTGCGAATCTTATGTCTATATATAACTTCTTCATGATGAATGTTATTTTCTGTTGTCTTTATAATACTTGTTCAAAGTGAATATCCTTACCGGCGAATTTGCCCTCCTTACATCCATTATATTTGAAACCTGGATTCAGGACAAACTTATCGTTCGGATATTTGGTCAGGAAAACCTGCGCCTTTACATTGTGTGGCTTTGCCAGATCCAGTCTGTTCTTTGGCACGACATAGAAGTAGAGTGTCTTCTTCTCACCACTTTGATTGATGATGAAATCCTCTATCTTGTAGGTTTTTCCTACCGGATTTTTGCCATCATTATTCTGTGTGATTTCGGGATTGTAGTAAGGCGTCTCTTCCGGATAGTTGCCATCCTTATCGCATTCTACGAATCCGAACATCGGGTTGTCTGTCTGGAGAATCCAAGGCTTACCATTGGTATCGATATCCTTGAGCGTAATCATCGGTCCGCGTTTTGGGAAACCGTAATATACCTTGTAGCCCCAGTCTGTCTGATCTCCGCCAGGGATAACCACGTTGGTTGAGGCATCGATGAAATCGAATGTTCCTCCATCCTGCCATTCCTGAATGGTAGGAGTAACGGTGAGCTTGCCCATCTGTCCGTTGAGGAAATAACCATAAACTACCAGTTCTCTGTTTCTGATGGCATTTCCTTCAGGAATATTGAAGGTCACGTGCTTCTCGGTTGTTCCACCATCTAATGAATAGTAGATGGTGCCTCGGATGGCTTTGTTGGTCTCACGGAGATAACAGAGATCATGAGATTTGATTCCTTCCTTATTAAGAGCATCCAGATATTCCTGGGCAGACTGATTACTCGTTTTGATGAAACTCTTAGGATCCTCCACATCCTTGATATCCGTGTTCTCTACACCTGCCAGTTTCAGAGCGGTAGGTACGTAAGTCGTACCTGTGTCGTATTTCTTACTAGTAACGTCCTGGTTGTAACCATCCTCGTTATATGTCGCTTCGTCGGGAAAAACATAGCTGGCAGTAGGAATGGTGTTGCCTTCTACCTCTATTCTTGTTACCTTTACCTGACTGGTGTTGGCATCAGTACCCTTTTTGCGGGCAAAGTAAAAATGGAGTTTCGAAACGGCGCGAACCAGAGGAATCTTGATGCCTTTGTCTTTGGCTCCTTCTTCTGTATCAGCCACATGGGCGTCTACAGAGATTTGAGTGATGGCGCGGGAGATAGGGAGTCCCTTTTCCTTTGAAACCTCTTTTGTTTCTGCAGTACCATCGCTATTGATACCGAAAGGTGAGGTAAAGCTGACTTCTTTCAGATCTTTGCGGGTAACAGAACTGAGGTCTTTGCCTTTTATCTGGTTCGGCATGTTGATGCTCTCAGAGTTTGCCAGGATGTAAAGGTCGATGTTCTTTACTTCTTCGCCGCCAATCTTTCTCAGGAATCGGAGGTTCAGGGTATAGTTACCGTTCTTCACTTCGCTCAGCGTCTCTGCTTTATAAGAGATAGGAGTGGCTTCATCGCCGGTATTTGATTTGAACACCCATACCTTGATATTATGGATGTCGCTCTCCTGAGTAGGATTCGCATCAGTCTCATTGTCGGCAAGAGCCTTTCCGCTAGTTTCTCCGGCTCTGGTACTGTTTCCGGTGCCGGTAGAGAAACTGAGGCTCAGATAGGCATTGTCGCCTAGAGCAGTTTCTGTATTTTCGTTCTCTGAACAGGATGCCATTGCGCCTACCATGAGCAAGGCAGCGAGTGCCATACACACTGGGCGTGTCATCTTGGTCAGAGTAGATTGATAGCGTTTCATGTTTTCTTTCTTTTACTTATACTTCTTTCTTTTCTTATTTTCCCAGGTCGGCATTCTGAAGATTCAGAACCCAGTTGTTTACCTTGATTCTTGCATCCATGCTGTAGGTAGAACTTGGAGCTGGCACGTAGAATACCAGGGTGTAATGGTCCTGACGGTCCAGATACTGCTGGTCGCTCCAGTCTTTGCCGTAGCGGTCGCTGGCACAGAGTGAGAGGAACCAAGGCAGGGAGTGGTTGAAGATGACTTTGTTGATGCGCTTGTCGGTGATGACGATGCGCTTGTCATCATATTGGCTGGATCCGTCGGCAGCGCGACTCTTGTTGTCATCTTTGGTTTCGAACATACGTGATGATGACAGGTCGTAAACCAGCGCCTTTTCTACGTATTCGCCTTCTACCTCGGTCTTGCCGCTGTGGTTTTCTACCAGTTTCTTCTCATAAGGAAGATAGGTGATAGCCTTTGGCTTTACCTTGTCGCCCTTATAGTCGAGTAGGGCAGCGGAACCTTTGATTTCTACATCGAAGTTTTCGGCTGTGAATCCTTCCTGGTCGGGTTCGAATGGAAGCATCACCACGCGGTATGTCTTGGTACACTTCATCAGACTCAATTTTCCCTGCACATCGTTTTCTCCATCAAAGTTGAGGGTGTCCTGTGCGGTATAGAGGGCGGTGAAGTGCTTGTCGTTAACGGATTCTTCTGCGTTTTTTTTGCCCATTTCCTCTTGCAGGTCGTTGATGGTAGAGATACCTGGGGTAAGTTTAGTAAACCTAAACTCGGTCTCATCATCACCTTCGGCTCTTGTTCCCATTGCGGCAGGCTGCTTGTCACGAGCCAGGCAGACGAAGGTATACTTGCCTGCTTGCAGGTCTGTGATTTCCATCTTATGACCTGTTTCAAACTTGTCAGCCGACTCGGTATAGTTATCTACGAACTTACCGTTCTTGTCGAATACATAAACGTTGAGGTTCTTCACCTCTGCAGAGAAAGCATCAGCCTCTTTCACATTATAAGTATAGTCGAATTTGAGCGACAACTTAGCTGTAGGGCAGCCCGTGATATCATCTTTCATGCATGATGAAAGAGAAGTGAGTGCGATGGCTGAGATGCAAACCAGCTTGCAACATTTGTTGTTGAGGAAATGTGCCATATTCTTTATCTTTTATAATCTTTTACTTTTACTTATTTTATATAGAGAGTGCCGTAGGTAGCGAATATCTTTGCTTCATCAGCTCTCTGTTTCGTTGCCTTCGGCATCGTTATTATCTAAGGATGAAAAGTGCCAGTCTTTCGGGTTGGGGGTATGACGGCACGTCTTTGTATCTCCCGCCTTTTATACATGGGCGGCAATGTTAGTTATCTTTTAAGAATGTTTTCGTTCTTTTCAGAACGAACGTTTGGTTGATAAACTCTCGGAGGAGGATTGCTCCCCCGAGAGTCTTGGTATATATATAAGTATTTATATTTTATCTGTCTGGTTTGACGGAATATTACTTCAAGTCAACGTCCTGTGTATTGAGAACCCAAGGGTTAACAGAAACAGTAACATCAAGATAGAACAAACCTTCCTTGTCTGGTGTGCCGTTAGGAACCTGTGCACCAACGTTGAAGATATTGTTTACTGTCAAGCGATAGATGCTGTTACGCTGGATAGCATTCTCGTAAGTGAGGTACTGATCCTTGATAGCCTGCTTGTAGTATGTCTTACCGCAGTTGAAGACTTCAATCTTGTATGTCTTACGGAATTCATCCAACTTGCTTTCAACATCCTTGTCATTCTTGGCAGCTGTCAACAAATCCTTCATTTCCTTTGCTGTCTTACCATTGAAGAGTCCCTTTACATCATGGTAAGCTGTGTAGATGTCTGCGAAGCTCTTGTAGATAACGTTGTTGTAACGATAGAATGTACCATCTGAGAAGTCTGCGTTAGTCATATCCTTGAGCTTTACAGTATATTCGAAGTACATTGCTGTTGCAGCATCACTAGAGTTGTTCTCGAAGACATAGTCCTTATGCTTCTCTTTTCCCTCTTCTGTTGTTGCTGCAGTGAAGTAGTTTCCGTTCTCAAGCAAAGTAGCTGTACCGAACTCCTTTGTTGGCTGATAATATGTGATGTCTGAAGGAATGTTCAGAGTTGTTGCAGTCCAGTTCTGCATGATATAGCTCTTGTTTGACAAGTTAGAGATTGCGTAGCCAGTCATCTTAATAGACTCTACTTTATCAACAGCATCTTCCATAGCCTTTTTCTCTGCAGGTGTTGCATCATCCTTTGTGTATGCTACAATCTTAGTAGCATTAGAAGTTGGCTCATCAATACGAGCTGTCAAACGCTCAATCTTGATTGGGCTTACAGCGTTGTCGTATTTAATCTGTGCAGCACTAGTCTCCTTCTTGTTGTCATCGGTAAATACTACAGTATAGCCATTGCCATTAACATCATTATCGTTCTGGTTGAACATTGCGAAATTATTGTCTTTATCGTATGGCTTAGCAAACTTATCTGTTGCAGTGAAGATATTCTCCCATGGCTTTTCATCTGTAGCGTTAGCCAGGAAGTATACCTTATATGTTGCACCTGCAACAACATCCTCAACAGCAATCTTGAGCTGTGTAGAACCGTTATTACCCTGAGTTGGCTTACCTGCTTTCCAGTCTGATTCTGTGATTGGCTTTTTGAAAACAACATTACCAGCAGCATCTACCAAGTAGATTGTACCGCTTGTTACATCTGATTCTGCTGCAGTTGCATCCACTGTAGGCGTGTTAACTATAGTTCTGGTACCATCTGACTTTGGAGTCTGTACGTTCAAAGTCATGTAGAAACCATCTACCTTAGCCTGGCCTGCGTTGTTATCATCCAATTCATCATTACTGCTGCAGCTAGTGAAAGACAAAGCTGCGGCTGAAACCAAGCTCATTACGAGCAAATTCATTTTTTTCATAATCTTTTTACTTAATACAAAAAAAGTTATACAATATATTTAATTAATTATTATTCTCAAAATTAAGTTTCGCACATATTGGCACAATCCGCTGAAAACAGATCGTATTTTACATCATCTTTTATCTTATACTTATATAAATAGAAAGTAAATAGTTACTTTAAAGTGCCTGGTTTACCTTATCCAGGTTTTCCTGCGCCTCCTTCAAACCACCGGCAATAGCTTTCTCGAAGTATTGCTTGGCTGTCTGATAATCTTCCTTCATGGAAGCCAGACAACCGCGGGCATTGTTTGCCTCGGCGCTGTCGCCTGCTTTCAGGAGATATTTCTCTGCACTCACCTTGTCGCCACGTTCGATGGCTGCTGAGGCTGCATTGAGATTGGCAAGTTTATCTTCAGGGAACATTCTTACAGCTATGTCGAAAACATTGTTGAATTCGGCGCTACCCTTAGGATAAGTCTGGGCTACCAGATACATCTCCTGGAGAGAGAGCTTCTGAGGATGGGTCTTGATAACCTCTCTAGCCTTTTCTACATTGAATGCCTGAACATCATATTCTATCGTATAGTCGGTACGGCGAAGTGATGGCCATACATTCTGCAGGAGATAACGATAAGCCTGAGGTGCCTTCTTGAGCAATGCTTTCTCTTTGGCATCTGGCTGCATGTTGCTGTTGATGATCTCAAGTGCAGCTTCCTTCTGAGGAATCTCATTCTCATTTACATACTTGATGGTTCCCGCCCAATCCTCTGCTGTAGCTGTGGCCGCAAACAGTTTTGAAGAAATAGGATAGGTCTTCAGGATATGCTTCAAAAGCGCCTGTGTACGGTTATGCGACAACTTGTTGTTGTTGGCATATCCGCCATCTGGTGATGCATAGCCGTGGAGGGTTATCTTGGTGATGGTAACATCCGAATCGTTCTTCACGAGATTGAGTGTCTTGCGGATATTATCCAGTTCTCTGGCATTGTTGCCCAAATCGTACAGGATATCCCACTTGTTCACCTTGAAGTTCAAACGGGCAGAACCATTCTCCTTTCTTGCCTTTACGGCTTCTGCCTTAGGCTGTACATAAGCGTTGAAGAGATTCTTCGGAGTAGCGAATGCACGTCCTTCCGGATTCAGAATACCTTCGTCGAGAAGTTGCTGGTTGCAACCGCAGGCATCATTACTGATAGCGAAGTTTGAGTTCTTCATCCAGTCGCTGAACGGAGCGGCGTATTCATAATGAAGCGTCTGTGCTGTCTTGTTCTTACGGAGTGCCACGATGAGTGGGTTTGCCGTAGCCGTTTTCTGGTTACGCTGATAGTAAATATATCTCTTTTTACCCATCACCTCAACGCTCGGCATGAAGAGTGTATCCTTTTCGTTGAGGATCATTGGGGTATAGATGAGACCTTTGTTGCTGGCAAGCTGAATTTGGTCGAGGTTCAAGTCCATAGCCACTTTCACCTGGTTGCCAACCTTTCTGATTGCCTTATTCTGGATTTTCAGATTCTTGTAAGCCTGCTGGGTATTATCGGCTGATATAGGAAGAGCGATAAGCAAGGCTCCGAACATACTACCTATTATATTATATGTATTCATCTCTGATTCTTTTTAAAAAACATACACTAAGTTGAGGGCTGCTTTCGTCGGGCCCACATAGTTGTGTGCCTTGTCATCTTCAAGTTTATCTCCGCATTGAGCACAGTTAAACTTATCTGCCTTAGAGTAGATATAGCCTACACCAAGTTCAGCTTCCAGATTCCAATGTTTCGAGAGAGCCCAAGCGTAGCCGTAAGCTACACCAGCACCGATAAACCATCCTTCATACCGATAGTCTTTCAGCTTAGAGAAATCAGTGCCCAGGAACTTGAAGTCAAGATCCATGCCACCGATGTTGTGCGATCCACCCAAGGCATGGAAGCCGATGAATGAACCCATCATTTTGTTACAGAACCAGTATCTGGCCTCTGGCTGAACGAGCCAGTGTTTCCATTTCTTGTTCTTTGAAAACGTCCAAGGATTGTAGTTTCCGGATACGTCAAGTGTCCATTTTGGAGAAAGACCGAATTCAACACCCAAGTTCATGGTTGTCGTTGCATCATACAGCAAGTTGGTCTTTACCGCAGCTTCCTGCGCTAGAGCAGGACAGATAAGGCTGCCGAGTGCTACTAACGCAATTAAAATCCTTTTCTTCATACCTCAATTAAACTTTTCTTTTTTTTAAAATACATTGAGTGATTTAGAATCACCTTTTACTTTCGTATACTCTTTTTTATAATGATCACCAATACCTGAATCTACTGAGAACTCTTGTTTCCTAAAGTTTACTTTCAACTGTTCTTTTTCTCCTTTCAGTTTACTTTCAACTTACTTTTTAGTTCATCTGTATCTCATATCGTTGGATTTCGGGTGCAAAAGTAGAACGAATATTGGATACAACCAAATTTTTAAGCACTACCTCAGTTCGGGATAAGAAATAGTGCCTAAAAAAGTTGGTAATCTCCGATATT
>OBAI01002552.1_pt1 | contig 11311 bp, 10 predicted proteins | sample 1517461 | NCBI WGS metagenome assembly OBAI01 (sample SAMN04571696, study PRJEB22368) | human gut metagenome | biome: human gut; material: stool | host: Homo sapiens | place: Luxembourg | collected 2012-06-29
TTTCTTGAATATCAAAATATGCGGTACAAAAACTTGTGAAAAATGGCGTTTTTTGATGAGAAAAGGTACAAAAATGGCTCTGAAACAAGAAGGGACATTATGATTACTTTGCGAAGTACTCTGTCTTCAACTAATAGGCATAAATCGGATTCTGAAACGAGATTTCACCAGCCTTATTATCCAAATATATCATTCTTGATAAGAGCAGCCTTTGAACGGGATATTTAGGTTGTTGAAGAGATTTGATAGCGATGCATCACTTCAGTCGGACTGATGGCCTTTTCTCCGGTTATAAGAGCCTTGAGGCAGTTCAAGTTGCTGTGTGGTCAGTTTGTCGGTGATTGTTATAAACAACAGACTTATGTGACAGCAGTCGCTATTTTTAAAAATAGCCTAAGTAGCAATATTCTGAACAGAAAAGGAAGTATTATTTCTTTTTCTGTTCAAATTATTGCTATCTTTCTATAAACGATATATTGTTTGTTATCTGTAAAATATCAGCCTTATGAATAATATAGTAGCATTTAATATCTCCAACAACGCCCAATAATGTGACCAAAGCAGATTTCAACAGGAATAAATTCAAAAATTATCTCTGTAACATATCATAAAATAAAGCAAAACTACTATATTTGCATATTATATGATATGTTGAGCTATGACGAAAAGTACGATGGGTACCAAGTTGCCAAGAAAGTTGGAGCAGAAGATGCAGATAGTAGGAGAACAGATCAGGCTGGCCAGATTACGCAGGAATCTTAGTATTGCCCAAGTCGCCGAACGTGCCACCTGTTCACCTCTGACAGTTTCACGCATAGAGAAAGGTGTACCAACGGTGGCAATAGGCATTTATCTTAGGGTGCTTTATGCGCTTCAGCTAGATGATGATCTTCTTCTGCTTGCAAAAGAAGATGCAATGGGAAAAGCATTACAGGATTTAAGTCTTAAACAAAGGGAAAGGGCATCAAAAAAAGAATAAGGTATGAAACGACTACTCTAATTTGCCGAATACCTAGTTATACTAAAATTATTAATGCTGTGCGAATGCAACCAAGATTGACGATTACGGAGAAGAAAAAAGAAACCAGCATTAGCGTAATTACTATTCAAAAGTTATCGGATCAGTTGACCTAGAAATAGTATGTGAAGGAGGAAGAGAAAGAAAAGTCTTTGATAGTGTTTTTAATCCGATGACATATCATTAATAAGTTATATGTAGTCATTGATTTCTAAATAATAAAGTGCAATAATGGTAAACTTGATTTCATACTTTACTAAAAACAGCATTTTGAGTGCGAGCGCGGGGCTTGAGATATATGATTTTACAGGTGATTCTATAGCTTTTGTACAGGATTGTGTACGGCGTTTTCGGGAAGCATATATCAGCGAAGAAAAACTTGAAAGAATTGTAGCTGAGTCCAAAACAGCTACAAGAAAAGATGCTATAGAACGACGACTGCCTCAAAAGGCATCAAATAAAGCAGGTGATTTTGGCGAGATTCTATCATATTATCTTTGGACAGAGACGTTTGCTAGTGATGCAAATATACGCCCAATGAAAATCAGGTGGAAAGAGCACCCTGACATGCCTAGTCATTTGGTAGATGTTATCCTCCTCAGGCGTGTAGATGAAGACAGTGCCTGCCCTGATGACAAGATGTACACGATTGAATCTAAAGTGTGGACCTCGCCAATGAAAGAAGGTCATAGTTCTTTGACGGATGCCTTAAGCGATGCTATTAAAGACAAAACAGAACGTGCCGCAAAAACAATACCTTATCTTGTGTCACAATATGAGCGAGATGATGAATACGCTTTGGCAGATCAAGTTCGACGGTTTGGTGATCCCGTAAACTATCCTTATATTAAAAAGCATTTTGCGATAGCAATAGTTGAGTCAACCCAAGCGAATGATCATATTGCAAACTTTAATAAGGTATTGCAGGCAGCAAACACTAATATCCCTGTGTATTTGCTTCCTATTGCTGATTTGAAGAACATATATAATCAACTTTACCTCAATATTCCGAATAACTGATGGCAGACATATTAGAAGAGTGGATTAATGATGCAAATGCGTACGAATTACTCAATATTTACAGGATTGAGCAACAAGTGTTATACCAATTTGTAAATAAAAGTGATGATTTCTATATCTCCTTATTGAATAGGATGTTCTTTACGATGCGGAATAGAGAACTAACATTGGAAGATAAGAAAGAACGTCTGTTGCGGATAGTAACAGGCTTATTGGTTTATTCTGAAAAAACAACAGCAGGAAATTTTGATGGTGTAAACCGTAATAACAACCTTCTTTATATTGCAGCTATTTACTATCTATGTGAATATAATGCATTGTCGCAACTATTTATTTGGAGGGCGAAGGGATATGAATTTGAAAATGAATCTGCGCAATTGCTCTACAGCATAATGGCCGGGTCTGAGAAGTATGCAAATAAAGAGAATGAACTTTGTTTGCTATTGAAAAAATATATGTTGACAGGGGATGAAGGTGCACTAAATGTTATAGATGATAGGTTACGAGAGAAAATAGAACACAATATTTATCTTGGCTTGGATGATTTTTTTGATACACAAGTAGTTGTATGGGTGATGAAACGCTTTCGTGAGAGTAATCTATGGAAGATATTAATTCCTCATGGCGGTAAAGAAATTTGGGGAGAATATATAGCATACTCTGTAAAAAATCATATTTATACGTTGTTGCCATCACAAGAAGATGCCATAAGTAAAGGCCTTTTAGACTATACACGCTCGTTTAGCCTCAAGATGCCGACAAGTGCAGGTAAGACTTTTCTTACTGAGTTATTGGTATTTCAAGAATTAAAAAATAATCCAGATGCAAAAATATTATACTTAGCTCCATTGCGGTCGTTAAGTCGTGAGTTAAAAGAACGCTATGGTAGGCTTTCGTATAAATTCAGCTTTGATTTTCGTGCAGCTTATGGTGGTTGTACTACATCTGCTGAAGAGGAGACAATTGAGAATGCCAAATTACTCATAGCTACCCCAGAAACTTTCACAACGTTGGAAGGTTCAATAGATGACCTCACGGAAGGATATACTTTGGTGGTATGTGATGAAGGACAACTGTTAGAAGATAGGAGCCGAGGTGTAAACTACGAGTTGTTATTGACTCGCTTGAAGAGAAATAAACATATTAGATTCCTTTTTATCTCTGCAATTATACCTAATATCTCTGATATAAATCAATGGCTTGGTGGAACAATTGGCGAAGTGGGAAACAGTACATATAGACCGTGTAAAATACGATTTGCATTGGCGACGGAAACAGATGGTCATATCATAGTTCAATACGCTAATGATGCAATAGACGACTGGTCGGTAAAAGTTAATGACTTTTTAAATGATAGGCAGGCAAAACTGGTTGGTACAACACAAAGGTCATTGAGTTGTGCTCTATCCCTAAAGGCAATGGAAGCGGGACCAGTAATGCTTTATTGTTCAATGAAGGATGGCCCTCGTGGTTGTATAAAACATGCGGAAGAACTCTTAAATATGCTTAGTGAGTCCGTATTCAAGAGGCCATTCTCTTTCGTTCAGGATATGAATTGGCTATCTAAAGTTGCTGAATACTGTACGTATCAATTTGGCGATGACCATCGTCTTACTCAATGTGTAAAAAAAGGATTTGCATATCACCATGGACAAATGCCTCAGGACATGAGGGAATTGATAGAAACTGCTATAGCAAAGAAGTCTCTACAACTTGTGGTCTGTACAAAGACACTTTCTGAGGGTATCAATATGCCCATTAAGACCGCGGTGCTTGCAAATATAACAAACCCTACTGACGGAACTTTCAAAAATACTCTTGAGTTGAGAGACTTGAAGAATATTGTAGGAAGAGTAGGCAGAGCCGGTAAAGAGTCATATGGTCTTATCCTGCTACCTATTAAGAGTAAAAACACAGAACCTATTGAAAGAGTAATTCAAGTAATTAAAAATGAGGTGAATGTGGAACGAACAAATGGGGCACTTTATTACATAGTACAACAAATACGTAATAGTGGATTAGTAACCGATGAAGAAATCAATACTTTTTTAGAATCAGAAGGCGTAGCAGAACAGATAGATACGTTGATCAACCTCAATAAGGATGATACGGAGCTTATTGATATTAATTTGGATAATATAATAGAAGATTCTCTTGCATATTATTTAGGTGATAAAGAGACAAAGAAAGAAGTTAAAAAGATCTTTACTATCCGCTATGAGCATTTACGAAAGACTCTGTCTAATAATGAATATGACAAGTATTTGCATATAGGGTTGCCTCTTGCTGACTATAAAATGTTAAAACGACTATTTGCTGATAAGACGACTGAAGATTTTGAAATACACAGCCCTGTGGATGATAGTTGGATTCACCTGATGATGGAAACAGTATATGCTTTGGAATCAGTAAAATTTGATTTGAAAAATGTTTCGAAGTCGAAACCATTGTTCAGAATACATAAAGATTTAACATTAGCAGAGAGAATTCTTACGTGTTGGATATGTGGAAAACAATATGTGGAGATTGCCGCTGAGTGCAGATGCTCGGCAGAACAAGCAGCACTCTATGTTGACTTTATTCAAAAAATTATAGCTGTGAAGGCGCAAGCTGTCGTGTCATACATCGAAGAAACCTATCAGATTGAATCAACTTTGATGCAACTTTGGCCTGATATGGTTAAACGAGGTGTTTCTGATAAAAAGGCTCTTTGGATAATTGATTCTGGCTTGGGTGATCGTGTTGTTGTTAATATGCTGGCATCTTACTTTGATGGTAATAACCTCTATGAGGATGATAAAGCCACGTTTTTACATGTTATTACTCATAATGCAGCTATAGACAAATATGTGATGGAAAGTCCTATTCCAGTACTGCTAAAAGAACGGTGGAAGCAGTATATGAGTGCTAACAGCTAGATGTAAAATTACTATGGCAGCTTTAGCTAAATTGTATGAATTCCTTGAAAAGAAACGAGATGAAGAACATATTGACAGTATGTTCTGTTTTCATATGATGCATTTTCACCTGAAGAAAGCCCCCTGTACGGCTTGGGATTCTTTCGTGGTGGGAAATAGAACGGCTTGTAGAGAATGAGAATTGCCTTATGGGTAAGTGGCTTATTTTGTGTATCTGGAAATACGAGACTCAAACTTGGTTCCCGTATTTCCATTACACAAAATATTTTTAGTGCCTAACTATCTTCTAATAGTAGATATAAGGCGGCTAAAATTATCATAAATGACACTTTCTCCCAAACCTATATTTGTTAAAGTATTACTGATTGAGCAAACTTTATTAAAAGGGGCATCTGTTTCTGTTAGAATAAGATTACGTGGTATGCGCTTAATTATTTCTATTCCACTATTAGTCTTTGTCATTTTTTCGTTGACAGAAAAATAATATCCATGTTCTACTATCTTAGGAATTAGAGAGAGAGGACCTGAATACCAATGGAATATTACATTCTTAATGCCATAGGTAACCAACATTTCGAACAAGACTTTTTCTGCTCGTCTGGAATGGACACTTACTATTTTATTTTTTTCACTTAATAGCTGCAATACTTTCTCTAAAACGAAAACTTGATCATCTTTAGTTTTTAGTCCTTCGTTACTAAAATCTAGACCGATCTCACCGATATAGCTAGTTTTATCTAAACACTGGCTGAATAGCCGTAATTCACTTTTATTTTTGCTTGCATATAATGGATGAAATCCTAAAGCCAAACGTGAGAACTTATATTGTCTTACATGCTCATAGCCCAATAAAAAATGACTTGGCAGATTTGTCATTCCTATCGAGATATTCTTTTTTACCTCTTGTTGTTTGAGATACTGTTCAGGATTTGGCATCATATCAAAATGACAATGGGTGTCTATAATCATATTCCTGCTCTTATTTGTATTTCTTTTGTAGCTTTTTTCTTAAGCCAATTTATAACTTGTCTGTATGAGTGTAAGGCTAATGATGTATATTCATCTAACTCTTGCTTTTCTATAATTCCATTAAAGAATAGTTCTTGGCGAATTGTACGTTCATTCATTCTGTTTTTTAGGAAATACAGAAGAGCGTTAAAATCCCTATTCCTTTTTTGATGTTTATTGTCAAGATTAAATTTAATGCCATGAAGTACATCAGTGCCAAGCAATGCCTCATTATCTAGACCTATTGTATCTAGTGCGACTCTTCTATATAAGCATGGCAAACACATACCACAATGTTTGATTTTGGCATTGCGTATTTCTATTCCGCTTTTGTCCCAAAAAACATTGTGACCACGTTTTGCACAAGAGCATGATAAGTCAACTAATGATTTTAAAATTGCCTTTTTCGAAGTATCTTGACAGCACTCAAGAACCATGTCTGCTTTTGATTTTAATCGATATGGGTTGTATATTGAGTTTGATATACCTATAGCATATAAAGCCTCCTGTATGCGTTTGATAAAAGTAGGATGCGTAGTTCGAGTACTGCATGAACTCCTTCTTCCACTATCAAGAGGTATATTTATTGATATAGTTCCATTCTCTGGAACTATCAATTGACATTGTGGGGATATTTTGTTTGCAATATATATTCCTGCTGCAAAAAATAATAAGGAACGTGAGCGGAATGTACTCTCTGTTGGAGTTTTAATATTCCAAGAATGAGGTTTAAGCCCTGCGTTCAGCAACACTTGTTCGTATTTATTCGAAAAGATATTGTTTTCCCTGCAATATTTTAAAATGCTTTTTTGATCACTATGCTCTTTGCCCAATTCCATATGTGAAACAAGTAGTATCTTTTTATCAATAGAGAGAGTGCTGGCCTCATCTATAAATCCAATCAATGAATCTAAACCTCCTGAAAACAATGCAACCTTTTCAAAAAACTGAGGATTATATTCCTTTACTTTTTTAGTTGGATTATACGAGTATGAATCTGCCTGTATAAAGTGAATATCCCAATTGTCGCCCGTAAGAAAATTGATTGCTTTATTAAAAGCTTCACGACCTTTATTCATATCCTCAAGATTTATTACAGGAACATTCAATAATATCAAGTTTCGTTTCCATCCATCATCTGAATTAGACAAACGAAGTACAGCTCTGTCCACATTATATACAATCATGGATAAAACTAATAAATCAAAAGCAACAGATGATGTATCTCGTGAAAACTCCCATAACTGTTTGGGATTAAACTTTGTGTTGACAGAATGAATTTTTCCGTCACTTCCTTGAAATGAAAGAGTAAAAAGGCCAAAAACTTCGCTTGTTTTTGACGGAGTATAATTAATGTTTATTCTTGTTTCCATATATCCAATATTTCTGATGTTAAAGAATCCAGGTATTCTTTTCCTTCTCGACTATTGAAGTCGATTTGAGTTAGTTCTTTGCTTAACTTCTCATCTAGTTCGTTATGAAGCCAACCTCTCATGTCCTTCTTTATTTCTTCGGGATTACTCCCTTTGTCAAATATGTGGCTTTGAAATAATTCAGCAGAATATTCCAGTATGTATTCAATTTCAAATGTTATAATCCATTCATGAAGATCGTCATCTGTTGCATTCTGAAGTTTATCTTCAATTTCTTGTCCGTCTTTACAATCTGACAAAATATCATTCAGCACTTTATCCATTGCATAAGTTGCTGCTGCATCATCCATTGTAGAATCATTGTCTCCAATAATCTCATGCAAAAGCAACTCCTTGAAATCATGTGGCGTTTTCGGCTTTTGTGTATCAGGCAGTCTATCAATGCCTAAACTTGATACAAGTCCATATTGCTTAATATTGTTTAAAACAGTAGCCAACCCTCTGACTGCATGTCCACCAGCACGTCCAAACGAACTGCCGCCTCTCTTGCCTCCATGCCCTCCAATTCTGCCACCTCTATACAAACCATTGCCGAGCGCTATTCCTAAATTACCAAAAAACTTTGCATTTGACTTAGACTTATTGTCTGTTCCATTTGCTAGACTCGTCATGGCTCGTTTTGCTGCAGACCAATTAGGCGAAGATTTCAAATTATGTGATTGTGATGTACCCATATTTATTATTTTTGAATTTTTCGTTCGATAGCTTTTGTTAAAGGGTTCGCTTTTGGCAAACTATTTATATAGTTATGTATCTCATTACTTAATGGAAGCATTCTAACAAAAAATATATCCGCTTTTGTATCTATATCTTCGGTCTTTATATTACTGAATAATAATTTTAATCTGTCTATTTTGTCACCAAATAATAAATTATTCTCATCGCAATTAAGTATTCTCCAACAATTTTCTGACTTTGGATCTTTTCTTAGGTTATCATTAATCAAGTGAATAATCATGTCTTTTTCTGAATCATCGCAAGCATTAATAATTCCAGGCAAATCTCGCTTCATCATACTGTTTGTTTGCAAGGTACATAATCTTCGGAATAACAGCATGACTTTGTTTGTAACCAACGAAGCTATTGGTTTTTCATTTTTCAAAGCATCTCGTGCTATCCAAAAGTAGTTTTGTAAATTTATATCTTTTAATGACGGATCTGAGCTTAACCATTGCCTCAAATAATCTGACGACCAGTTGTCTTTCCATTGTGGATTTTGAATACCATTTTCAGTTTTTGCTTCTTGCTCAACATCATCCAATGGCAAAACACCTCCATTTGCATTTTGAAGTTTATAAAGTTCTTCAAAACGAGAATTGTACAGTGTGTTGTACTCCAATACCATTAGTTTGGTTAATACTTCAGGGCGTATATCTGTAAAACCTGCTACCTCAGCTAACTCTTGACGTACATATAAGGTATTTAGAAAACGTTTTAGTTGTCGTGGATTACCATTTAAAAAACGCTTAATTAGAGGTACAGTTGGTAAACGATATTCTACTGCATGAAAATCAATTTTTTTATCTTTGGAAATATTTGCTTTGATGTCATCTATATTATATTTGGAATGCTTGTCTGTTTTTCTGAACTCCAAATATTTCTGATGTATTTCATTAAAGTAGATATGATTTAAATGATTTTTGCATAGAAGAAGTGTGATATAAGTCTCTTGCTCGTTGTCAGACAAACGTGGCAGTTTGTATGGTAGCTGAATGAGTTTTTCCAAATAGTCTGAAAATGGACTGGATATATCTTCTTTCTTCATTTGAATAGGATAATGCTGACTAATAGCATATTCAATAATACGTTCATCTGCACCAATGATAAATGCGGTTTTCCTTACATTTACAAACAACTTGACGGCCTCCAGGCAACCAATAATTCTTTTGGGTTCACATCTATCCAAATCATCAATATAGACAACAACAGCCTTATATCCCATATCGTCAACCAATTCTTCAAAGAGTTCTCTGAATGTTGCGATAAATTTTGACGTATTACCTTTTGTTACATCTTCAAGTAGATTGTTGTACTTATCCTTGTTTGTTATCTTATCAAGGTCTTTATTTTTCGGTAACCATTTCTTTAGCCAATCAGGAGTGAGATTTTCATAGGCTTTCTTCAAGATAAATACGCCTACTTTTAAAAAGTTAATTCGCTCGAGAAAATCATCTACCCGTTCAAATACATCTTTTCGCTTATTAATATCTTTGTCAAGTGCTTCTAATATACTTTCTATCATTGTCAGTTTTGTTGAGTCATAGCTCTCAAACTGCCAACTATTAAAATATACTTGAAGTATAATCTTATGTTTCTCGTTCTGTTGTGATTTTTCCCATTCATGTAAGGACTGCTGAAGCAATAGCATCAAACTACTTTTTCCAGATCCCCAATTCCCAAATACCCCTATGGAAATTGGTAACATATCATCATTCAAAATTATCTTCTTGAGTAAATCTGCATGGACTTGATAGCCAAGCAAATCTTGCGTTGTTTCATTATCTGACCACATTTTATATTCTTAAATTAAATTGTTTATATCAAATGCGAGACATAAATATTCTTATACTTATTTTCCATGCAAAGGACAAATATCTCTGAAGCCCAGCAATTGCAGTTCTAATTTCCTGGAGTTCCTGACCACTCATACCAAACAAGTCCTTGATAACCTTATCATCAATAGTTTGTTGGATCATGTGCAATCGCATAGAAGTCAAAATCATTTAATTTGAAGCTATTAATATTCTGAGTGGCAAGGATTATATTTGGTTTAGGCCTTTATTCGTTCTATTGCTGGTGATTGTCAAAGTCAAGCATATAATGAGCTCTATCAATAATAGAGAAATGGCGGATCTATACGACTTCGTCATTTACACGATTGTAAAAATTAACTTTTCCATATCTGTATATATTTAGTTTAAAAATAAGTGAATATACATTTTTCTCTTAAGAAGAAAAAATATGTTACTATTAATTTTCTATTTGCACAAAGTTTTTATAGTGCTGTTTTCTTTGTTTTTATAATCTTCCGTTGTCATTCCATTCTCCGTAAAGAAGTCCTTTTCGGGTATTTTCTATGAATTTGTTCAGACGGCTTTCAAAAAGTTCGGGTTGATTCCTCTTGATTTGGATGGTATCAATTCTGATTCGCCTATATAAATCAGGAAATTGGCAGAAGTTGTTCCACACTACCGGGTCGGATTGTAGCCTCTGTAATATATCCTTGTCTATGATAAAACCATTAGGTGACATATCCGGTAGAACGGCTCTGCCAGCATCTGTCATCAGTCCTAATCGTTCCATTCTTCGGCATCTTTCTTTATTGAGCTCAGACCAATTGCTTCTTGGCTTTCGTGGACAAAGTTTTTGGACTGTTACATCATCTGCTATTTTTTTAGTAGTACTGTCTATCCAACCGAAGCATAAGGCTTCTTCTACAGCATCGATATACCAGAAAGTATTGTCATCTGTAGGCCTTCCACGTTTCACAACTACCCAACATTCTTTCTCCGTTTTATGGTTATGTATTAGCCATTCACGCAGTTCGGTTCTTGATTTGACAGCTAACAAATTATGAATTTCCATTGTAGGCCATTTTGATTTGCATTTTGTAATTTTGTCCTTTCAGTAGGAGGTTATTGTCATAAATATCTTACTTTTTTCATAATGAATGCAAGACATAAAGAATGCTATGTCTATTCTTAATAATATGAATTTATATTACAACTTTTCGTGCGCAAATTCTCCATTAATCCAAAATGTAGCCTCTTTTCCTATGAAATGTAAAAGTACAAAATTAGGATCTGTATGGCCATACGGAAAGTGATTGATAAGCCAGTCTTGCCACATTTCTTTTCGTATGTTATCATCAGTTATAATCTCAATGATTCCTCTCAAGCCGACACTGTCACCAT
>OBAI01002585.1_pt1 | contig 11215 bp, 4 predicted proteins | sample 1517461 | NCBI WGS metagenome assembly OBAI01 (sample SAMN04571696, study PRJEB22368) | human gut metagenome | biome: human gut; material: stool | host: Homo sapiens | place: Luxembourg | collected 2012-06-29
TCTACCCGGATAATTCCCATGTGGGCATCGTTGGCGGCAGGGACGCAAACGGAGAGCTGCTGATCATCCACTGCGCCAGCGGCTATAACAATGTGGTCGTTACTGGTCTGGAGGGCTTTACATCTATCAGTAGACCAAGGTACTACGCAGAGTAAAAAAGTTTTACCTTTTGTTCCCCCCTGACAGGGGTAACAAGTGATTCCTGGGATACCCCGGCAGGTCATCGTATCTACGATGCCTGCCGGGGTTCTTCCGTTTCCTGGGTTTGTAGGGGGTCCGGTGCTTCCATCGTTTCTTCCACATCCAGCTGGCCGCTGCCGACATAGCCAATGCCGTTGTAGTGGATCTCCACGGTCTGCGGCGCGTGCTTAGACCACTTTACCTCTTTCTCGTGAACCACGATCTTCTCAATGAACAGCCGCAGCAGCTCCGGCGTCAGTCCCGTGATATCCGTGTGCTGCTTCGCCTTGTCAAGAAAGCTGTCCGTTCCAATCGCCGTTTCCCGCAGGCGCTGGATCTCATTCTCTTTCTGTGGAATACCAGCGGTGATACGGTTCTGTTCTTCCGTGTAGCTGCCGGACAGCATCTGGAACTGCTTTGTTGTGATGCTACCCAGCACACTGTCCTCATACAGCTTTTTGAAGATCGCGTCCAGTTCTGCTTTCCGCTTCCGCATGGCGGCCAGTTCTTTCTCCTGCCTGCGGATCTCCCGCTGAAGCTCGGCGGACTGCTTGCTGCCAATGTAGGCGGCGAACTTTTCCGGATGTTCCCGCGCCGCACTCGTCACCCGGTGCAGGTCCTCCAGTACGATCTCATTCAGAACGTACTCCCGGATGTAGTGGCCTGTGCAGGCTTCTCCATCTTTCTTGTAGGTGCGGTAGGTAAAGTGATTGTACGCTTGCCTGCCCTCCTCTGTGTGATCGTGCGTTCGTGATGCGTGGCTCAAGCCGCAGTGTTTTCCTCGTCGGACTCATCCTCGAAAGCAGCAGCGGGCATGGCATCGAGCGACCGCGCCGCGGAATTGCTGGCGGTGGAATCGTTTATTGTGAGTTCTTTACCGATGTTTTCAAATCCTTCGGGGAATGTGTTGGTAGCATCGATGTTGGTTGTCACAGAGTATTCTGTTCCGGTCTTCGAAACAACGCGCTTTCCGATGCCGCCGAGGAAACCGCCGACCGACGCACCGGCCGCATGATTCTTGTTGACCGTCATATCCTCCACCTTGCAGCCGGTGATGGTCACGCTGCCGTTGCCGCGATAGTCATTGTCGGCCCAATCTCCTTCTGCGTCATACGGCGTGTAGAGCGCATCCGCATAGCCGATGAGTCCGCCAATCAGGAACTGCGTTCCGCCGTTGTCATTCTTATCGGTGACATTGACGGTCATATTCTCCACCTTGCAGCCAGTCAAAGTCACGGTGCCCTTGGCATAGCCGACAAGTCCGCCGATGCACTCCGCAGGCAGCAGGTGGGCGGAGTTATAAGCATTTCCTTGCTCGCCCAGCAGGTTCAGATTCATGGTCACATGCCTGACCGTCACATTTTCCGCCGTGAACATGTCGCCCACAAAGCCCGCCAGAGCACCGAAAGCATGATACTCGTTGCTGTCGACACTGGGTTGGGCAGTGTAGTCGATCGTCATGCCGTCAATGGTCAGGTTCTTCACCGTCACGTTATCTCCGTAGCCGTAGATGGTGCCCACGGATTGGTTGGGAGCCGCCTCGCCGCGTTTTGCATGGTAGATCGTGCGATTGTTTCCATCGAATGTGATGCCGCCGACAATGTCACCGGTGCGCGTCGTATCGGCATAGCAGAGATCCAAATCAACGCCCAGTGCGTAGCTTGCTGCCTCAGAGGAGTAATCCTGCACGACCTTAGTCAGAAAATCGTTGGCATTATAGAGCAGCTCTGTGCCATTGCTATCAGTTTCGGATTTCCATTGGACACCGACCTTGACGATGGCTCCCTGTTCTGCGGCCATTTGGGTTAGTTTGGTATCTTCCACTTTTACAAAAGTCTCGGTAGGATTCCCCCATTGGTTCAGCTCTTCCTTATAATAGCCGAAATATTCGGCGCCGGGGATACCGGTGGGCAGGGTAAAGGCCTGATCGTACTTTACGCTCACATCAATGTAGGGAATGCCGTGGTCGTTGGCGTTGATATACACATAATTCGCCTCATCGTACTCAGCCGTGAGCAGCTTGCCGCCATTATTAAGCAGCCAATCTCTCAGCGGCACATTGCCGTCCCAGTCGAATCGGAGGAAATAGGTCATGGTATCCCACTTGGCGTAGAGGGTGAGGTCACGGGAGGGCATAGTCGTCCCGCTCCATGGAGTTGTGTATTCCACATCTTCATACCAACCGGCAAAGGTATAGCCGGTGCGCTTTGCATTCGTCATGTCCACAGAAATTTCCGCGCCGTAATAGATGCTTCCGCCGTTGGGGACGCAGCCATCGTCCAGACTTACTCCGTCGCCCAGATTGAAACTCAGTGTGTATCGGTTACGGGTATAGTAGAGATCCACCACATTCTGTGCGCTGTCGGCTTGGAGGGTGATTGAGGTGGACGAATCAGCTTTCGGCGCAAATCCCTCGAAGAACTTCTGCACATCCACCGCCTGACCGGTCACGCCGGAACTGGTCACAGTATCTTTCAGTACGTAATCCGTGCCGTCCACGTTTTGCAGATAGTAGTTTACAGTGTAGTTGACCTCGCCCGCGTTCCACTTGGCATACAGGGTGGTGTTCTCCGCAGGCATGGTGGCTGCGGTAAACTCATTTTCGCTTGAGCACGATTTGTCCGTGTACCAGCCGCCAAAGGCGTAACCCGCTCGGCTCAGGTCATTGGCGCTCGGGGCGGTGACAGCCGCGCCATAACGATCAGTGTGGAATTTGTTTTCTGCGCTATCCGTCCAGCTTGCATTACTGCCGTTCAGGTCATAGGTCAGCGTGTATTCGTTGCGGGTGTAATACACCTTGACCACCGTGCTACCGTCGCCCTTGACGGTCTGCTGCTCAAAGCTCTGCGCGGTAAATCCGGGGTAGGGCTTCCTTTCGGCGGCGGTAGACTGACCCGTAGCGCCGGTCTTGGATTCCGTGTCCGCAAGGGTGTAGTCATCGTCCGCTACATTCTGCTGATAATGCTCCACGGTGTAGGAGATCCCGCCCTGCGCTGTCCACTTGGCATAGAGGGTGATGTTCTCGGCGGGCATGGTGGCCGCAGTAAACGCAGTCGTGCAGTTTGCATCCGTGTACCAACCATCAAAGGTGTAACCCGCTCTCGTCACATAGCTTTGCGTCAGGAGTTTGAGCGCAGCGCCCAGACGATAGGATTTAACACCGGGGTCCGAAACCCATGCTGCATCCGCGGTGTTCAAGTCATAGGTCAGTCTGTACCGCTTACGGGCATAGCTGATGGAAACCGTTCCGCCGTCCTCCGCGTTGACCTTGTAGCTCACCGTTTGGGGAATGACGTAGGTGCCTTTCTCATCGTCCGTAAGGAAGTCCGCCGGATTGATGGTAACTGTTTCGTCCGTTTTTCCGGTTCGGGTCTCAGTTGTTTGCGACCACTTGCCGTCTGCGCCCTCCTTGCGGAGCACCAGGAAATAGTTGATGTTATCCGGCACCCACTTGGCGTAGAGGGTAATATCTTCGGCAGGCATGGTCGTTCCACTCCACGGAGTTTTGTATGCTGCATCTTCATACCAACCGCCGAAGGTATAGCCAAGGCGGGTGGGGGCATCGTTCAGCTTGTCAAGTTGATCGCCATAGCGATAGGGCACAGTGCTTTTCTGACCATTGCTATTTAATGTAAGCGTGTAGGGTGCGCGGCTGTAATAGTAATTCTGCCCGCCCGTTCCGTCCGGACGGATGTGGATGCCTACATAGCCGGGGTGTCGGTAGCCGATTTTGTCCGGCACAAGGGTCTTATCCGGCACGATGTAGTCGTTGGCGGTGCCATAATGAACCACGCTCTTGGTCGGCCTTTCGGGATAGGTTCCGTCCTCGTTTTGCAGATAGAAATTGAGCGTGTACGGAACGGTCTGGGGCTCAAACATTGCCACCGCTACCAATGCACTCTCCGGCATGGTGGTGCCGTCATACCGATCTGCCTCGGTATAAGAGAAGATGTTGCTCTCGTTTTTCAGCAGATAATACGTCCAGCCCGTAAACTCATAGCCGGTGCGGTCGGGCGTTTTCAGATTGAGCGGCTCGCGGAATTTCCGCTGCTCCCAACCGATGTAACCGCCGGTGCTGCTCAGCTCGTGGATGGGATAGCCGTCCTTCAGGCGGTCCCAATGGACCTTGACCTTGAGCTGCACCGGGGTGGTGGAAAAGCTCAGATCGGAGCCTTTGTAGGTGAGCGTCATCACGCAGTCGATCTCCGGCTCGTTGCAGTTCTGCCAGTCGGAGAGATTCAGTTTCACATACTGCTGACTATAATTGCCGCTGTCGGGGCCGGTGCGATAGGTAGTAAAGCGGGGATCGTCAAAGCTGATGTCAAACTTGTTCCAATCATACGTCTCGGTGCGGTCGTTGCCCGTTGTGAGGTCAAATCCGGTCAGCGCTTGCACCGATTGAGGCAAAACGACATCAAGGCCGCCGTTTTTCAGATAAACCGTCGGTGTGTCTTCCTCGCCGTCCGCATTTTCCATCTTAAATGCCGTGATGGCATGGGTGCTGCCCGCCGACCACAGTGGCGTTTCATCGGTGTATATCTCCGGTGTCCACGAAACCTTGCCCTTAAATGCGGAGAGGTTGGCGCTGATGTCCATAAACATACCGACTTCCACATACAGCGCGCCCGAGGCGTTGGAGGTTTTTGGTTTCCCTGCCTCATAGTGGAGCGCATACAGCACATACCCGTAGCCTTTTAAGTACGCGCCCAATTTGGCCACAATGCCCACTGTGGCCACCTTCCTCGATATGAGACTGACGCTGGGCCATATCTCCACACCGGCTCGCAGACCCACCGCACCCATCGCGTACAGGCGCAGATTGTACTGCTCGTTCACAAGATTGTAGGTGCGGGTGGTGGTCCTGTGCTTAAAGATGTAAACGCCGAACACATATCGCTTGGCATTGGTATAGTTGAAGTTCATACCCATGGCCATTCGGATGTTCAACTCGACCACAAAGTCTACCGTAAGCTCAAACTTGATGATCTTTGCGACGGTCTTTTTCATACTGAAAATCTGTTTGCGGTACAATTCCACCCAGTCGCTGTCCAACTCCAGCATACTGTTGTACAGCTCCTGCAAGCTGAGCTTGGAAGTATCAATTTCTTCTCGCTCGCCGCCGGTGTCCTTGCCCTCCAAAGCATCCAGTTTCTTTCCCAGTTTGTTCACCAAGTCCTTCACCTTCGTCACGGTGTCCTTTTCGCCCTGAGAAACAACGGTGGCGTCGAGGTTGATGGCGGTGTAGGTATAAACATTCAGACCAGCCTCCAGATACACATCGCTGATCCAGTAGAAAATGAACTTGTGTTTCCAAACAAGCTTGCCGTGGGTGCTCAGATCCAGTTTCAGCTCCTGAATAAAGGTAGGTGTGACGGTGATGACAATGTCGCCGCCGTCCTTCTGGATTTCCTTCGTGACCTCCAGTTGCAGTTCCAGACGCACGCCGGACAGCGGGTTTCCGGACGCATCCGTAAAGTTTTGCAGTTTCTTTGTAATCTGAGCGCTTTTGACCTTAACACTGGTCTTGCCCCCGCCGTTGGCATTTGCCCTCGCCGGTGAGACAGCGCCGGAGCCTCTTGCATCATTCAAGGATAGGGTAGAAATACCGAGAGTGCCCTCCGGGTCGATGTCGATGGAACGCAGGTCGATCTCATCACCTGCCGTCAGGCCGCTCAGATCCATCTCGTCTATCGCCCCGGAAATGCGGTCCGCTACAGTCTGGGCAAAGCCGCTTTCTATGGCTTGCCGGGCGATCTGCTTCTCTAATTTCTCGGTGTCAACACCATTCAGCATTGCATCGCCGCTGATGGGGTCGGTGGTGTCCACGTCCATGGAGGAGAGCACATCATCTTTAGTGGCATCGGTATAGGTGAGTTGATAATAGTCAGAACCGAGTTCATCCGTGGTATAGTCCACAGCTGTGATGCGGCCGTAGCCATCGGATGCTGCGGTTTCGATTGTATAGCTTTCGCCCGTATAGAACGCAAGGAAATCTCCCACATCAATGGTGGTGTTTTCGTCCAGATTTCCCACACTCGATGCAGCGGTAAAGGTCAGCTCCTCCACGGGAACGAGGATGGTATAGTCGTCGGACGGGTTCTCTTCCTTAGCCGTTTTACGGCTTGCCTTCACCGGCAGCACATCGGGAACGAACAGAACATCCTCCACCGCGGCGGACTGATAGGAATAGGTATTGGTTGTCTTGTTGACCCCAGTGATTTTCACATAGGAAACATCGCCGGTGTTGGCATCGGTGGTTCCGACTGCCACACGCTTTTCAGGCTCGGTGCCCTCATAAATGGCCACGGTGTCACCGACTGCCAAGTCGCCCTTATAAACAAAAGTACCTGTGCTGTCGGAGACAGCATCCATGGCTGTGCCGCCGCTACCAAGAGCAGCGACCGGCATGCTGAGTGCCTTGACCCGTTTGCCGTTCTGGGTGGCATTGCCGATGGCGGTTGCCGGGATGGATTTAACTTCCTCTCTGAGATGCCAGTTCAGCACCGGATCGCCCGCTTCCACGGTGAAGTGGTATTCCCGCACGGAAGGTGCTGTACCGTCAAAGTACAGACTGTTATCTTCCAATACCACCTTATAAGTGCCGCCCTCTGCCCATCCGCCTGCGGGCGGCGCAACGGTGTAGGTGCCATTGTTATTGTTCCTGACGCTGCCGACAACGAGAATCGTATTGCCGTCCGCGTCCACTTCGCTGGTGGGCTGCTCCGTGCCGATCAGACTGATCTTGCCCGTCAGGTCGCTTTCGGAATCGCTGTTGACGCGGATCGTAAAGTTCGGTCCGACATCCGTCGCTCCGGCGTAAGTCGGTGTTTCCACGCCCTCGATCGCATCGTAGTCCACCATCTTTGCGTAAAGGGACAGATTTTCGCTGAGCGGATCACCGTCGGCAACGGCCTTGTTACAGTTTTCATCATAATACCAGCCGACGAAGGCTTTCCCCGCTACCGAGGGCGTGGGAAGATTGGCAAGGGAAAGCGCAGAAGTTGTCTGTGTAAAGGTGGAAGTTGTTCCATCGGGCAGATGTAGCGTGATGGTATGCGTTGTGCTGTCGGAGCCGCTTCCACCAGAACTGCCGCCAGAGGAGCTGCTGCCGGAGGAATTGCTGCCGCTATTCGGCTTGCTCTGATCTTCCTTCTGGGGTGTCTCACCCGATTTACGCCCCACGATGCCGGGTGCTGAATACCAAATCTCCACCGCCTCGTCCGCACGCATACACAGCGTCGCCATCTGGGCGCGGGTAGCATTGCCTTCGGGGGCAAAGCGTGTGCCGTCACCGTTCAAAAGCCCCTGTTTCCAGAGCTTCAGCACAGCATCCTGTGCGTAGGCGGGAGTACGCTCCAGATCCGCAGGCGTAGTGGTGATATTTGCGCCGGTCGCATAGTCCACTTGGAACGCTTCAAAATACCGCACGAAGAATGCTGCCATCTGTGCCCGGTTGATGAACGCATCGGGAGAGAATTTCCCGTCATCTGTACCTACTGTGATGCCGTACCTTGCTGCCCACTGCACATAGGGGGCGTAATACATCGTCTGCGGCACATCAGAAAACGGCGTCTCTCCACTGTGATCATCTGGATTTACACCAGCCATGCGCCCAAGCACCGTCACGAACATCCCGCGCGTCATGGTGCCGTTTGGTGTAAAAGTCGTGGCGGACGTGCCGCTGAACAGGTTGTGGGAATAGACATATTCCACAGCCTTGGCACACCAGTCCGAGGACTTTACATCCTGAAACGGCATTGTCTGGCTGGGCTGCTCCGCCCTGCCGCCGTTGCCTGCGGCAAGTACCTCCATGGGCAGCATCGTTACCAGCAGGACGATACTCAGCAGTCCGGCCACAAACCGGTTCCATTTTCTCCTCATCCGATACCCCTCCTCATTTTCTAATTGGATGCGCGGAAAGTACGGCAACCCTCTCAGGCACGCGCCTGAGAGGGCTTTGCACGCAAGCCCCTCCACAGCATGATGTTGCACTTTTATTTTACCATTCCCATACCGTGCTGTGTTGTGTTGTTTAGGGGCAAATCCGTGTCGTTTAGGAAAAAGGGGACTTTACCGCTTGTGCAGAGGAACACACTTTGTTACAATGGCAAACAGGAAAGGAGGCGGTATCATGGAGCCTCAGCACAGAAAGATCTGGCCCGCAGCCACTCTGTTGATCCTTGCTGCCGCTGCAGCGGTCTTCTGCCTGTTCCGCCTGTCTCAACCAGACAGGATGCAGACATCGCTTCTTTTGAACTGCACACAGACGAACCGGAACGGTTGGACCTTTGAGACAGAAAGCGGTCCGGTGGAACCTGTATTTGGCTTCGGCGGCTATCTGGATGGTATTCCGGTGGACGGAGACAGCCCGGTGGCGGCGGAGCGGGTCATGGAGGAACCTGGTCAACGGGATCTGCTGCAATTTTTTGGCTTTGGTGCGGGGATACAGGTGTTTCTGGATGGTGAACTGCTCTACACTGACTTTCCAAACAAAGAAAACCGTGCGGATGCCTTTTTGGAAGATGTGGATTTCAGCAGCATTTCCTATGACGGCCTGTGCATCCCACTTCCTATAGACTGTGCTGGGAAGACGCTGCGGATCGTCACCTACGGCGCAGCCCTCAACGGTTTACGTTACCCTGCTTTCCCATCTCTGGTCAGTCGCTTTTCCGACTCTGTGACCGCTGTTTCCAGCATTGTCTGGCCCATGGCAGCCATCACAGCACAGGTCATACTGGCGCTTTTCCTGCTGCTGGTTTTCCTTTTCAGTGCCCAGACGGGGCCGTATCTGTGGAAACTGCTGCCGCTGAGCGGCTATTTTCTGTTGGCGGCGGTGCCTGTGGCGTGCGGCTCATTCTTCGCGCTTTCTGCCGGATTGGATACAACGGGCAGCCTGACGGCCTGGCTCTGTCTCATTTATATTGACTTGCTGTTCTGCTTTCTGGCCATTTCCCTGCATGGTTGGAAGCGCCGGATATTGTTGATCGGAGCGGCGGCGCACATTTTGTGCTCGGCCCTGCGGTGCTTTACGTCGGTCACACTGTTTTACGGCAGGCTGATGGACTGGCTTGGCTTTGGCCTGTTCCTGCTGGCGGTTCTTTTGATGCTGCTCTCTCATGAACGGATGCTCCGTCGGACAAGCCTTTGCCTCTCCTGCGTCGCAGGCGCGCTGTTTGCCGCATGGTGCGTCAGCCGGTTCGTGGGCGTGGAATATCTCTATCCACTGAGCAATCCCATCACCTCCCTGCTCTACGGCAATCCGAAAGCGCTGTATACCCTACTGTGCGCTGTGACCGGTCTGCTCTGTGCAGTGCAGGTGGTGGCGGAGTTCATCCGCACCGCCTTCTCCCGCCAGCGGCAGATGATAGCCCTGCAAAGCCGCAGCCAACAGGCACAGGAGCAATACAAGCAAGCCCAAGAATCCCTTCGGAATGTATCGGCCTTCCGCCACGAGTGGAAAAACCACATCTCCGTGCTGTCGCTCTTGCAGCGCAAGGGGGATACCGAAGGTTTGACGGAATATCTTGCGCAGTTGGATGACCAGTTGGAGCAGCTTTCACCCCTCCATTATACGGCGAACTTCATTGTCAACACCGTTTTGCAGCGCTATGTAGCCAAGGCGAAAGAGATTGGCGCTGCCTTCCATGCAACGGCTCCGTTACCTGCCGAGCTGTCTATTGATGAGGATGACTTGTGCAGCTTTCTCTTCAACCTGCTGGACAATGCCGCGGAGGGCGCAGCCGGAACACCATCGGGCAAGCCGCGGGAAATTCGTTGTTCCTTGCAAATTCGCCAAGGCTACCTTGCCATCCGCTGCGAGAACACATTCAGCGGTGTGGTTGCCCTCGACGAGGAGAACAATTTGCTGACCACAAAGACTGCATCTGCCGACCACGGCTACGGACTAATTCAAATGCGCAGGATTGCTGCCAAATACGGCAGCACCCTTTCCGTCAGCTACAATGCGGAGCGTTTCACAGTCATGACCGCCCTCAAGCTGCCTTAAAACAAAAAAACGGACGCATGGGGAGACTTCCCATACGTCCGTTTTTTCATCGCTCATTCAGATATCGCACAAACTGTTCCCTGAATCGTTTGTCATACTTCCGCCCGATGGGCAGTTTCAAATGTTCAAGGGAAACAGTGCGGCTGCTGACTTCCCGCACACACGCCAGATTCACAAGAAAGCTGTTGTGGCAGCGGCAGAACTGCTCTGCCGGTAGATTTCCCTCGATTTCGGTCAGGCTCAGAGGGTAAAACTGCTCCCCGCTTTCCATATGAAACAGGCTCCCGTGGTCGCGGCTCTCCACATAGCGAATGTCTTCCAGCGGCAGCACCGCCATGCGCCCGCCCACCTTAATGGAAAAGGTTTTCGGTCGGTGATGGAGCCGCAGGTCGGTTTCAATGGCTCGTTTCAGTTCCGCTTTCGATACCGGCTTGAACAGATACTGAATCGGTCGGACCTCGTAGCCGTCTTTCAGATACTCCGAACTACCTGTGAGGAACAGAATACTGGTACGGTCATCTGTCATGCGCAGCTTTTTCGCAAGCTCCATGCCGCTCTCGCCGTCCATGAGAATGTCCAGGCAAAGCAGGTCAAACCGGTCGCCGGTCAGCAGCTGCGTTTCCAGTTCCTCTGCCGAGGAAAATGCAGCGATATGATGTTCGATTTCCAGGTCGGTGAGGACTTCGCCGCACAGTGCCGCCGCTTCCTCCCTCGTATCCTTTTGATCTTCGCAGACCGCCACTGTATACATCGCTCATCACCTCCCGGAGATCAGATAGATTTTAGCACAGATTTTATTTTTTTACAACAAAGCCGTTTGTTCGGACATTTCAAGCATCGACGGATCAGCGCGCAAGCGACATGGAGTAACGGCGACTGATTCAGTTAAGGAAATGATTGTCCTGGTCATGTTATGCCGCTAAGAAAACTATCTGGATGTGTAATGACTGAACACCGCTTTGTGTTGCTCAAAGTACCATATTTTCTTTTTCCATCGGCTCATTGTGCCGTTGGAAAATTTTTTTGAAA
>OBAI01002587.1_pt1 | contig 11206 bp, 9 predicted proteins | sample 1517461 | NCBI WGS metagenome assembly OBAI01 (sample SAMN04571696, study PRJEB22368) | human gut metagenome | biome: human gut; material: stool | host: Homo sapiens | place: Luxembourg | collected 2012-06-29
GAAGTTACAAACTGTAAGAGAATTAAGTCTTAAATTTATTTAGTGGACACTAGTGCTTTCCCTTATTGTCATAGGCATATAGTTGACGATTACAATCCTGTAGCAATTTGATGGTTCTGCCACTGGCATCACTATACTGCATTTCTGTTGCTAAAGTATAATTAGTAACTACTTGACCATTATACCTGTCTACTCCTCGCTTGGTGCTTATCCACATTGCACCATCCTCTGCCTCAACGATAGAATAGACACGAGAACTTGAAAGTCCATTTTCTGTATTAAGGTTAGTAACCATAAACATATTTCGACTAATCTGTTCTCGAGCATGAAGGGCTTTTGCCCACACCAATAAGATAATGAATAGTAAATAGAATTGGTTTTTTTTCATCTCAATATAAGTTTTTAAAAACCATATTATTTTAAAAATAATAAAAAGAAAATCATGGATTTCTTATTACACTCATAATTACACTCATAGCTACTATCGAGATAAAATCACGAAGGAAACTCTTATCTTTTGAAGATGCTACGAACCACAAACCAGGCATGAACAAAGAGCGTAGTGAGCAGCCCGTAATGGGTACGCATCACCTCGAAGCGCTCGCGAAGAGAAGCACGATGGTTCTGCACCGACATACCTCCATCGAGATAATGGGTGATGACAGCACCCACATTGCGCAATGGCAGGTGAAGCCTTGCAGACTCTTTCATCACACGTATGCACCAGTCTACATCGGCAGAGAAACGATAATCGAGATTATAATGGATGCCTTTTGCCAAGTCGGTACGGGCATAGAATGACTGATGGCAAACCAACATACCCCAACGAAACGAACGCCAAGACAGGTGAGCAGGCGGCTGCAAACGTCGATGATGCAGAAAGCGCCCTGTTGCATCTACAATGTCGGTATCGCCATAGAGCACACCAGGAAGCACTTCACCTTCACCCACACAACCTGCTACATACTCCAATGTTTCGGCAGATGGAAACACATCGCCAGCATTAAGAAACACTAAATAGTCGCCCGTAGCTCGGTCGATCGACTTGTTCATCGCATCGTAGAGTCCTCGGTCGGGCTCCGACACGACAACGATGTCGTGGGCATTCTCGCCCTTGCTTATCTTGTGCTGGTAGGCTCTTACCATGGACAGGGTCTTGTCGGAAGAACCTCCGTCCATGATGATGTGCTCGATGTTGCAATAGGTTTGTTTCTTCACGCTGTCGAGGGTTCGCTGCAGCACCCGTTCTGCGTTATAGGTACAGGTAATGATGGTGAATTTGATCATATACGGTAGTTTTTATAGGCCATCGCCTGATTGTAGACTTCGATGTACTTGAGTGCCACGACGTGCTGCGAATAGCTGGACGACACCTTGTGCAGACAGTTGCTGCGCACCTCGTCGGCATCGGCTTCGAAGAGCACCCAGTGGATTCCTTCCGCCAGATCGGCTGCATCACGATAGTTGGCCACATAACCGTTCTTGTGATGATCTATCATCTCGGGAATGCCGCCTACCTTGAAACCTACGCTGGGCACACCGCAAGCCATCGCCTCCATGATGGTATTGGGCAGATTCTCGGAAAGCGAGGGAAGCACAAAGACATCTGCCGAACGATAAATATCGGCGATGCGACGGTCGTCGCTCACGTATCCCAACGAGATGGACGGGAAGGGCAACTTGCCCTCCAGTTCCTCGCTATGGCCGCCAAGGATGGCGACACAGGTGTTGTCGCGCATCTCGGGATATTTGTCTGCCAGCTGTTGGCAGGCTTCCATAAGATAATTCATACCCTTGTAGGGATTGGTGGCTCGCTGGGCTATGAAGAGGATGATGCGCTTGTCGGCTGGCAGGATGGCACGGGTGCGGGCTTCCTGACGATCGGCTGGACAATATACTCGGGAATCGATGGGATTGGGGATGCTTACCACTTTCTGCCCGGAGAGAAGCAGACTCGACTTCGCCTCGCCTGCCAGCCACTTGCTGCAAGCCACAAAGAGGATGTTGTTCTGCCTGTAGAGATTCTGCTTGCGGTGCCACACCTTGGCTGCCAAATCGCCCCAAAAGTTTCCCGAAGGCAGATACTTGCACTTGGTGCAACCGCTGTGGAACTTGTTGCACCCCATGGTGAGATGACACAGCGAGGTGGCTGGCCACATGTCGTGCATGGTCCACACCACGGGCTTTCCGCTCTTGAGTATCTTGCGGATGGAACCCAATGAGAGCATGCCCTGATTGATCCAGTGCAGATGGATGATGTCAGCCTCCCTGAACTCAGGCAAGCCCGTTATGTCGTAACCCGAATTGGCGATGTCGACGTCGAAGAGATGAAGCTTGGAGAAGCGCATGTGCCAGAAGATACACCAACGCTCCCACAGGAAATGCCACTGTCCGAAGATGGAACGGGGCATTTGAGCCACCGTGATCGACTCTGTCTCCTTATCGCGCACCAACATCTTGGCCTTAACTCCATTGTTGTTAAGAGCATCCATCAGACGGTTGGCTGCTACTGCGGCGCCACCGGTCTGCTCGCTTGTATTTACTATGAGTACTCGCATCGTTTGCTTGTTTTAATATTCGACTGCATGCTTGCCCGGCTCGACACGGCAGGACGTATGCAATCTTACACATGTGCAAAGATAATGCTATTTGGGGAAAACACAAAACAAAAGACACTACAAAATGATAAGTGTCACTAAAAAAAACACGCTGCAACTCTCAACGAGCTGCAGCGTATCATTATGTTTAACTTTTAAATTTCTAATCCAAAGGCAATCTCACGATCCCCTTTGTTATCTGTTAAACAATCTACCTTAAAACCTAATAACTAAAAACCTAAATCTATTACTACTAACCTAAACAATCTATTAACCTTTTGACGATGCAAAGATACAACATTTTTTGCTATATCACCAAACATTTTGAAAGGAAAATGATAGATTTTAGTGTTTATTTGATATAAATCAATCAAATGTGCCCGAACACAACACATTTTAAGCATCCATTAACGGTCGTTAAGCTTTCACTATGAGAACCGTGGCATAAGCCGATATTCCTTCCATTCTGCCCGTGAAACCCAGCTTCTCGGTAGTGGTTGCCTTGATGGAGATATTGTCCTCGTCGGTGTTCATCACTTTTGCCAGACAGGCTTTCATGGCTGGCACATGAGGATTGAGTTTAGGGCGCTCTGCACACACCGTGGCATCGATGTTGCCCACCTGATAACCCTTGGTGGCTATCAGTCCGATGGTCTTGCGAAGCAATATCTTGGAATCGACATTCAGCGTATCGGCCGAAGTGTCAGGGAAATGATAGCCGATATCGCGCATATTGGCTGCTCCCAAGAGTGCGTCACAAATGGCATGTATCAGCACATCAGCATCGCTGTGCCCCAACAAGCCCAACTCGTAATTTAGTTTGATGCCGCCAAGCCAAAGCTCGCGCCCTGCCACCAACTTGTGGACATCATAGCCGAATCCTACTCGAATATTCATCATTTTGGGGTTTATCTTCTCTTGAACAGGTCCTTGATGCCGTCCATATCAAAGGTGAGCGAAAAGCGCAACGTCTGGTCGAGCGGATTGCTCTTGGCGGTGGCTACTACATAACCGGCATCGAGCTGGAACACACTCATCTTGAAACCGGCACCGACGGTAAAGTACTTGCGGTTGCCCTTGTTCTCGGCTTCGTGATGATAGCCTGCACGGAGCGAGAACTTGTCATTATAGGTGTACTCTGCTCCTACGCCATAGTAAATCTCCTGCAGCTCTTCCTTGAATCCGCCTGGCGCATCGCCGAAACTCTTGAAAATGCCTCGGATAGCTGAAATATCATTATACTCGCGATGCACGCGGTCTTCGTATTCTGAATTGTCCTCGCCCTCTTCCTGCTTGGGAACGGTAGGTACCAACAGCTTGTTGGCATCGGCTGCAATGGTGAGGCGGTTGTACTCGTCGATAGGAATCATCAGCGAGGCACCCAATCGGAGGTTGGCTGGCAAGAACTCGCTGTACTCATTGCCGCTAAACTTGATCTTACTACCGATGTTGGAGATGTTGAGACCGATACCCAACTGGCACTCACGCTGGCCGATGTTGATATAGTTCTGATAATAGGCTGCAATATCGGCAGCGAAGGCGGAAGCGGGAGAATTGTCCTCGCGCTCATCAAAACGCATGTCGGAATAAATCCAGCGCAAAGCAGCAGAGAGTGAGAATGTCTCGCTCAGCATCAGCGAGTAAGCGACATCGAGCGACATCTCGTAAGGATTGATAGTGGTTCCTTCTCCCGACTCGGCTCCCTCGTAAGAGGTGTAGACTTTACCCAGATTGAAATAGCGCAACGAACTCGACACGGCGCTGTGGTCGCCAATGCGGTAATAGCCTGCCAAATAGGCAAGGTTCATATCGTTGACCAACGAGCGAAGCCAAGGTGTGAAGTTGAGCGCCACTCCTGCACGCGAGATACAGAAAGGATATTTGGCGGGGTTCCAGTACTGAGAGTTGACATCTGGGTCGGTTGCCGCACCTACGTCTCCCAGACCGCCGCCACGGGCATCAGGAGCTATGGTCTGCGAAACGACCGCATAGTTGACTGGATTGAAAAGATCCTCCTTTTCCTGAGCACTCGCCTGCAGAGAGAGCTGCACCATGAGCACCGCCAGTAATATTCTGAATGCTTTGTTCATATCTTCTTTGTGGTTTATTATTCTGTTGCCTAAAATAAAACGCAGAAGCAGCCTTTTTATTTTGCCGTGCGCCTTATTTGTTGTTAATATCCTCTTATTTTCTCAACTTTCGCTGGGTTCTGAAGTTATAGAAGTTCTGTTATTGTTTTATCGCCTGTCTTATCTGTTGCTGATGACAATGAGCTTCTTCGTCTTCGACACATAGCTGCTGCCTTCCGACGACACTTTGACACGATAGAGATAGACGCCCGTCTGCAGGGGGCGGCCACCATCTACCGACAAATCCCAGTCGACCGTATAATTGCCCGTAGACGACACTCCGCTCTCGGCATGACGCCACATCTGTCTGCCTGCCGCATCGAAGAGTTCGATGACTACATCCATGTTGCTCTCCATACGGTCATGACTGATGATGAACGTGGTGGAAGTACGGGCTGGATTGTTGGTCACGCCGATGTTGAAGAGCTGCGGACGCAAACCTTTCACCACGTTGAAGTGAAGCACGGCTGTAGAGCTGTTGTTCTGAATGTCCCATGCGCGGAACTGCAGTCTGTGAGGTCCTTCCTCCAACTCGGGAATACTATAAAAGGTGGAGCCACTGGTATAGGTTCCGAAATCGTAGCTGAAGTTGTTGTTGAGCGTATAGGTCTTCGCCATGTCGCCATCGATGACGAGCTGAAGGTCGTGACCTATTCCGCTGCCGGCTGCATTGATGCCGTCCTTATCCTTGATCTCTGCCACAAAATAAGGCGTGCTGTTCACATTTCCACCATCAACAAACGAAGGCGAGTTGAGATAGCAATAGATGGAAGGGCCTACCGAATCGTTCTTTGCCTCGGCACTTCCTCCCACAATAAACTGGTCGCAGGAGCCATTGGCTCTGATGGTCTTATCGGTATTCAGGGCATAGAGATTGATCATTCCCTGACCATCGGCATAGTTGATGTCCTTGGGCACGGCAAACGTCAGCTCGAAACTGCTGTTGCGAATGCTGTCGGAACCATGATAGAGCGTCTTGGTGCGGTCTAAATACTTGAACGCCTCCTCTGCGCCGTCACCGCTGGTGTTGTTCAGCTTACAGGTTATCTCTTCCTGAGTGTCGCGCACCGTTGCTGTCACCACACCATTGAATCCTTCTACTCCTGCCACATGTCCTTTCATCTTGATCACAGATCCTGCCTTGACCGTAGGCATCGTTCCTGAACCGACAGCCACGCCGTCGATCTCGTCGACCACAACCTGGGCTGTAGGAAGATTGAGCGACAGGGCAGGATCGCCCAACAGCGAATACTGCAGGTGGTTCTCGGTATTGTCCTGTTCGGGACTCGTCTTGTTGGGGTCTTCCCGGGTAGGGGTCGGATAACGGTTGGTTCCCAACATCACATCGTTCTGCGCCAGTCGGTGAGCCTCGCCTAAAGCAATGGGCTTGCCGTCCTGCAGGGAGAGCACACGCTTCATGAAAGCATGGTTGATGTATTTGTTGGCGGATGTGAAAACGGTACGGGCCGTTCCATAGAAAGCTACGGCTCCGCCCTTCTCGTTGAGCACGGCTGCCTCGCCTATTGTTTCCGTTACGCCGTCGAAAGGCATAATGTCGCAGGCTGCTGTCACCCACAATGGCAGATTGGAGGTGCGCGACTCGCTAAAATCGCTCAGTCCAAGTACTGACTCGTGCGAGATGAGGGTGGCGCTGCCATGCCCTCCATAGTCCATGACCAAGGCTCCGTTGGCCTGTTGCTGACGGATGATCTTGCTCACCTCTGGATATGTATTGCCAGTGGCTGAACTCTCACGGGTATAGGCGTCCCACATCACTTTCTTGATCAGGAAATTGGGATAATCCCTGCCCACGCTATTGGCCACAGAGTCGACATCCTTCATGTGAATATTGTCATTTCCATCGTCACCCATGAACATGATGGTGTTCTGCCAGGCTCCGCCATTCTGATTCTTGCTGTAATTGATGGTCTTGTCGACCATGATCTTCGCCTCGGCTACTGTGGTTACCGGGAATCGGCCCACGCCAACGTCCTGCAGCTCACGTCGTGCGTCGGAACCTGCACCTTCGGCCAGGATGCCCATCCAGCTGTCACCTGCATAGCAGACTGTCTCGCTAAATGAGTTCTCGCTCTCATAGACGAGAAGGTAATCGTCTGGATCAAACCGCTTGCAGTCGGCTGTGAGCATGCGGTTGTCCCAAACGCAGTCGCCAAAGAGCAACAGATACTTAGGCATGTCGGCCTCTGTCGCAGCTCTGTCCTGCAACATTCTGAGATAGCGACGATAGGCATTGGCATCGGGTGTGCCACTCGAGAACTCATTGTACAGTTGGTCGGCGGCAACTATATTCACCCGCATACCGTCATGACTCTCATGAAATTCTTTAAGGCGCTGTGCCTGCTTGAGTAGTGTCCTTGAGGCAGGAATGATAATAACCAAATCGGCTTGTCCATCAGCATGGAGGTCCTGGTTAGCTATATTTTTCACATAGGTCGCAGCAGGATGACTTCCTGAGAGGTTGGGCAAAGGAATCGCCTTCTCCCAAGCCATCGACACATAGTCAAGACGGGCTGTCTCACCGCTCACATTCACGATGGTGACGGTGTCCTTGGCATCTATTCTAAGATTGTCGAGCGAATAGGTGCCACCTGCCTGCCCTGCCTTGCAATACTGCAGAATGGGCACATTCAGGGTTCCCAACTCCTTGCCGTTGAGCAGAATGCGTATTTGGTTATTTCCTCCTGCCGAGACATTGACGGTAAGGCGTCCTTTCTGACTGCCAGTGGTATTGGTGATCACTACCTGCTGACTGCCGCCCACGCTGATGGGCGTTGGGTCGAAGAGATTTCGTCCGCCATTATACCAGCTGTAGCCATCGACCTCGTAAAGCGAATGATAGTCATCGGGCGACGGATAGAAAGAGGAAACAAAGGCTGCCGAGTCGACCGTGGCAGGCTCCTCGTCGCTCTGGGTAATAAAATAATAACCGTAATCGGAATAAGGATTGCGTCGGCGGACAGTCGATGAGTTGGACGTCCAGCTGACAGGACCCTTGGCATAAAACAGATGTTTTCCGCCTACGACACACTGGGGCACTTCCTTCAAATCATCGGTGCGGGCCAGGTCGTTGGCATAAAGAGCCTCGTTCTGCAGATTGCCGCCATAGCCATAAATCTTCACCTTATTGATATTGGAGAAGCCTGCCTGACGAACCGTGGCATCGGTAAGTTGGTAAACACCTGAAGAGCTGACTCTTATCTTTGCCCACTTGCCCGAGGCAAGTAAAGAATGTTCGGCATAGATGTCGGCTGCCGAGGCATAAGCCTTGTCGTTCTTGCGTTGGCGCAGCACGCTGTTCTTCACGGCCTTTGCCTTGACATCGAGCATGAAACTCACCAGCATCTGATATTTATTGTTGCGGAAAACCAATGGGCAGAAGGAAGCCACAAGATATCCTTTCCTTCTGCTCACGGAGATATTCTGACTAAGAGGCACCTGCGAAGGCAGGGCTGCACCGGATATGCGATTGTAGTTGGCCACATCGCTCACGGTCATATCCATATATTCTGGATATTTCACCGAGACGGTGTAGACGGAGTCCTGATAGTTTTCGGGCAAAGGAATGGAATAGAGAAAATGCGGCAACACAGAGTCGACCTTGACCTCGTCGGCTGTCAAGTTGAAGAACCGCTGCTGTGCCTTTGCCGGCAGAGCGAGAACCAGCAAGGCTATCCACACGAAAAATATCCTAACTCTTTTATTCGTCATATCTTGGAATAACAAACTTGTTTCTTATGAGGTGGAAGATAAATTCCACCGCCCTGTTCTGTAAACCCGTACTGTTCTTTCGAGTGGCTTGTTAAAAGCACTTACTCTGAAAAACTTACGAACAGCTTTCATCGGGTTGTTTGCAAATGTAACTACTTGCAATTGAAGTCGAGCACCTTCCAGTCTTCAAGATAACCTTCGAGATGGTCGTCAATGCTGACAGGTCCGCAACCGGTAGGACAGCCTGTATAAAGCAAGTCGCCCGTCTTCAGCGTGAAGTACTGACTGATATAAGAGATAATCTCATCCACCTTGTAGAACATATCGCTGGAGCAACCTTCCTGTACTGTCTTGCCATTGATGTCGAGATGGAAATGAATGGCCTGTATGTCGCGAAACTTCTGCACATCCATCCATGTACCTATCGCGGCCGAACCATCGAAGCCCTTTGCAAGTTCCCATGGCTGGCCAGCCTCACGCAGCCTCTTCTGCATCTCACGGGCTGTGAAGTCGATTCCTACCGTCACCGCATCATAATATCTGTGGGCGAAGCGCTGCGGGATGGTCTTTCCCAACCTGCAGATGCGAACCACCAACTCTGTCTCGTACTCTATACGTCCCAGATGATCAGGGATGAAGAATGGTTTTCCATCCTTCAGCAACGCCGAGTCGGCTTTGGTGAAAATGACAGGTCTCTCTGGTTTAGATAACGTGTCATGTAGCGATTTATTGTGTTCGGCATAGTTCATGCCTATGGCAAATATCTTCATAACTTCTTAAACTTCTATAACTTCTGAACTTGCTAAAGTTCAATAAAAAAGAAATGGGAGTTAGAAGCAAAGCGTAAGCCTTGACTCCATAACTCCCTGATATTCTAATTTAACTATAAGTCAAATTAATCTTGCCATGCCAAGCATTTCGTCCGCAACAGCAGATTACTCAGCAGCAAGAGTGAAGCGCTTGTAAGCAACGATCTTGAGATCCTTGCTCTGAGAAGCGAGGTACTGAGCAACAGTCTGCTTGTCGCCATCACCGAACTGGAACTCCTGGTCAACGAGGCAGTTCTCCTTGAAGAACTTAGCCAGACGACCATTAGCAATGTTCTGGATCATAGTAGGGTTCAAAGTAGCAGCCTTCTCCTCACCAACAGTCTTCTTGATGTTGCGAGCCTCTTCAGCCTGCTCAGGTGTCAACCAACCCTTCTTGGTGTTGCTCTCGATGTGCTCCTCAGAGTCAACGTGAGCTGGGTTGATGCCAGCCTTCTTCAAAGCAGCGTTAACAGCCTTCTCTACGAGTTCTTCCTTAGTCTTGGCAACAGCAACCTCGAGCTCAGTCTTCTTAGTCTCCTCAGAAACAGAAGACTCGTCGAGAGCTACAGGGCGCATAGCAGCAACCTGCATAGCTACCTTGTGACCAGCCTCCTCGTTGTTCTCGTTGAGCTGAACCATAGTACACAAAGTGTGCTTGTTCATGTGGTCGTAAACCTCGATGTTGTCACCCTCGAGAACACAGTAGCCGTCGAGCTCCATCTTCTCGCCAGTGATACCAGAGCGCTGTGTAACAGCAGCCTGAGCATCAGCATCGCCAACCTTCAAAGTCTTCACCTCGTCGAGAGTGTGAGCCTTGGCAGCGATAGCAGCGTCGAGGATGTCAGATGTCAACTTGATGAAGTCAGCACCGTTAGCTACGAAGTCAGTCTCGCACTTGAGAGCGATGATAGCAGCGAAATCGTTAACCTTCTTAACGAGAACGCAACCATTAGATGTCTCGCGGTCAGAACGCTTTGCAGCGATAGCGAGTCCACGCTCACGGAGCAACTCCTTTGCCTTATCGAAATCACCTTCAGCCTCTGTCAGAGCCTTCTTTACGTCTGCAAGACCGGCACCTGTCATAGCGCGAAGTTTCTTGATATCTTCAATTGAAACAGCCATAATATTTTTCTTTAATTAAAATAGTTAATGTTCTATTTGTTGCTATTGCACTGAGCCACCCCTTTCCTGGAAGATGGCTCAGAGCTTATTAAGCCTTTGCCTGATTACTCAGCAGCCTCAGCAGCCTCTTCCTTGCGGGCAGCCTTCTTCTTAGGCTGATCCTTCTGCTCGGCAGCAGCCTTCTCATCAGCCTTCTCTGCCTTGCGCTCCTCAAGACCCTCAGCAATAGCACCGCAAACAGCAGAGAGAATTACCTCTACTGAATCCTTTGCATCGTCGTTGGCAGGGATGATGTAATCGATATTCTTAGGATCAGAGTTGGTATCAACGATACCGAACACTGGAATACCCAGACGGTTAGCCTCCTTAACAGCGATGTGCTCCTTCATTACGTCGATAACGAAGAGTGCGCTTGGAAGACGAGTCAGGTCGGCGATAGAACCAAGGTTCTTCTCCAACTTGGCACGCTGACGGCTTACCTGAAGCAACTCGCGCTTAGAAAGGTTAGAGAATGTACCATCATTCATCAGCTTATCGATGTTTGCCATTTTCTTGACAGCCTTACGGATTGTAGGGAAGTTAGTGAGCATACCACCTGGCCAGCGCTCAATAACGTAAGGCATGTTGACAGAGGCAGCCTTCTCGGCTACGATGTCCTTAGCTTGTTTTTTAGTAGCGACAAACAGGATTTTCTTACCTGACTTGGCGATTCCCTTAAGTACCTCAGCAGCCTCGTCTACCTTGGCTACGGTCTTGTTAAGGTCAATAATATGAATACCGTTACGCTCCATGAAGATGTAAGGAGCCATTGCTGGATTCC
>OBAI01002595.1_pt1 | contig 11183 bp, 9 predicted proteins | sample 1517461 | NCBI WGS metagenome assembly OBAI01 (sample SAMN04571696, study PRJEB22368) | human gut metagenome | biome: human gut; material: stool | host: Homo sapiens | place: Luxembourg | collected 2012-06-29
GTTTCTGGGTAATTGTTTCCGAATTGTTAAGACGCAAAAATAAGTAGAGAGTTCCGCTGCTCGTGTATGTTGATCACCGTTTGCTCCGAACGCAGTTCCTGCCCCTATTTTGTAGCGGCGTTGACGAAAAGTCGGTATCACGTCCGGTCGGCTCATGAAATTTTCAAGGTGCAGTTTCCACAAAAAGAGAAAACCGCCCACGCAGCGCAGCGATGATTTTGTCGGGTGAATCGGCGGCAAAATGAATCGGGTGTGTTGCGGGGCGGTTGATCTTTCAGGGATAATCCACGGTGAGGCAGTGTTCAAAATGAACAGGACCACATCTTGTGGATGGTTTTAGACCAATCCACAAAATCAGTGGGATTTGTGACAGAGAATATCATGGTTCGCAAGGCGCGTCAAGATGGTTTTGAAAAATTTATTGTGGTAAAGCGGTGATAGTAGGACTTATAGGAGGCTGCTTGAGCTGTTTTTTCTATTTACAGCTACAATGATAGCCATAGGGGGATTGTGATTGGTCAGGGCTGAAAAGGGCTTTCATAATTTGCTGCAGAGCATCATGTCCTCGACGCTCCCAGCGTCCTCAAAGGACGATTTGATGGGTGTGTAGGGATAAGCTGTAAAAAGAAGCATGGACGCCCCCGAAAAGGAGAGCGTCCATGCTTCTTGCTGTATCCGAATGGAGGAGATTGCGAAATCAGCGATTGTCCGGGCAGACGATTTCCAGCATCTGATCGAAAACCTCTTCCATCTGCCGCACCAGTGTGAACTGGGTGCGGGCGCGGTCGAGGTTGTGATCCGGGCGAGCAATATGGAAATAATGGTCGCCCTCCAGATAGTCAGTCAGAAAACGGATACCGCATTCCAGTGTCATGAGCCTTGCACCCCATGCAAGACTCTTTTTTTCTGCCATGCTCATAGATGCCCCGGCAGTGGAGAGATACCCTTTGGCGAACACTTCGTACAGATGCAGGTCAAAATGGACTTTGCTCTGGTCAGGTTCGTCCTCAGCGCAGTCGTTGGCACCGGTGCGGATGGAATCGCCGAAGTCGTAGGCCGAAAGTCCCGGCATCACGGTGTCGAGGTCAATGACACAGATGCCTTTTCCGGTAGCGGCATCGATGAGGACATTGTTGATCTTGGTGTCATTGTGGGTGACGCGCAGAGGAATTTCGCCAGCTGCCAGCTGATCCAGCAGGACATGGCAGTCCTGCTCCCTCGCATGGATAAATTCGATTTCCGACGTGATATTTTTTGCCCGGCCCAGTGCATCGGCGGCGAGGGCTTTTTCAAAATTGGCATAGCGGTTGGGCGTGTCGTGGAAGCGGGCGATGGTTTCGTGGAGGGTGGAGGCCGGGTAATCCTCCAGCTGGTTCTGGAATTTGCCCAGTGTCTCGGCCACGGTGCGGAAGTCGGTTTCGCTGCCGACCTGCTGCAAACAGATGGTATCTTCTACAAAGTCGTAGGCACGCCATGCGCCGCCGTCTGCATCCAGATAGTAAGTCGACCCCGACAAAGTTGGGATGACATTCAGCGTTTCCCGTGCTGGGTCGCCGCCCTCGGCAAGAATTTTCGCCCGCAGATGCCGGGTCACGCCGCAGACATTCTCCATCAGGCCCACCGGGTTAGTAAAGGTATCTGTGTTGATGCGCTGCAAAATAAAGCGTTTGGAATGATCTTCCCGCCAGACCACAAAGGTGTCGTTGATATGCCCCTCACCATAGTGGTGAGCATCGCAGAGCACAGGTCCGCCAAAATCAAAGGCATTTGCAACAGACTGGAGCAGAGAAAGGGTAACGGATTTCATCATAAATTCCTCGTTTTCGTTATACTTCATGCCGTTTTGACGGGGCAGGGCGTTGTCCCTGCCGCACCTGACGGCGGTATTCATTGGGGGTCAAGCCTTCCGCCTTGCGGAAGCATTGGGAAAAATAGCTGGGAGAGGAAAAACCCATCAACTCGCTGATCTGCGCCAGACTGTAACCGGTGTTGCCCAGCATATACTTGCTTTCCTCAATGCGGCGGCGGTTCAGATAGGTGATGGGAGAGATGCCATACTCTTTTTGGAAGGTATGGGCCAGATAGTATTTGTTGATGTGGGCGATTTCGGCAAGGGCATCCAGCGAGATATCTTCGCGGTAGTTGCTGTCCAGATACCGCTTGATCTCCACACACTCCCGGCTGTCGGAGCGGGGCGTTTCCTCTACCTGCAAAGAAAGCGTGGTACACCGCACCAGCCAGATGAGCAACACTTCCAGCAGATCCTGACAGACCGTTTCGCAGCCGTCCAGACTGCGGTCTGCTTCGGCCAGCAGCATATGGAGCAGCGTCACCATCCGTTCCCGATTTTCCCGGCAGTTGAATATGGCGTAGGAAGAATCTGATTTTCCAAATAAGATCTCGATGCCAGCAACGCCCAATACAATGTATTCCAGAGGTGAAGCATTCAGGCTCAACTCGGTATGCTCTACCTGCGGATTGACGATAATCATATCATCCGGTTTGACCGGATAAAGCTGACCGCTTAAATAAAACTGACCTTCTCCGCTCAGACAGTAGAACAGCTCTGTGCAGGAATGGGTGTGGGCAGTGCTGTTCCAATCGCCGCCAAATTTGCTTTTGCTGATGTACAGCAGCCGGAAGGATTCCCGTGGAGCGGGAGCATGGCGGATATCAAATCGCTCGGTACTCATAAATGGCTCCTTTTGAAGCAAAGAACAAAAAACATAAAAACAAAAGCAAGATACTAAAAATATGAGTCTAAAAACGATGCGTCGCTTCGTGCGTTTTTTCTTATTATAGAGGCAATGAAGAAAAAATGCAAGCCCTGATTTTTGGACGGGTTCAATACTTTTGCCTTCGATATAGTGCAAAAAATATGTCAAACTGGTTACAAGCGGGGAAAATGTACCAAAACTACAGTACAAATTTTATTGCTTTTGCTGAAAGAATTTTTCGAAAAGCAATATTTCTAAAAAACGAAACAACAAAGACCTTGTTGCGAACCGTAAAAACCTCTATATTGGAACCAGAAAAAACCACAGCCCTCTCGGACGAAGCCTGTTTGCCCCGGCTGTGTTTTGAACGGAATTTTATGATGGAGGATACACTATGAAACGCATTTCTCGTCGCAATTTTCTGAAAGCGGCTGGCGTGGGCGCCGCTGCACTGGGTCTGGCCGCCTGCGGCGGTTCTTCCAGCTCTACCGCTTCCAGCACAGCTTCTTCTGCCGTTGCATCGTCCGCTGCTCCCGCTGAGGACGTGACCATCAAGGTCGCCGCCATTGAGACCGCTTACGGTTCCGAGATGTGGCAGAAAGTCACTGATGCCTTTACCGCCCAGACCGGCATCAAAGTGGAGCTGACCACCGACAAGAATCTGGAAGATGTCATCGGCCCCTCCATGCAGGGCGGCGACTACCCCGACGTGGTCCATCTGGCCACCGGCCGTGAAGCTGCCCTGACCGAGCAGTTCATCAAGGGCAACCTGATCGCCGACATCACCGATGTGCTGAGCATGACCGTGCCCGGCGAGAGCAAGAAGGTGAGCGAGAAGATCGCCGGCGGCTTTACCGACACCTCCCTGACCAACCCCTACGGCGACGGCAAAACCTATCTGGCTCCCATGTTCTACAGCCCCTGCGGCCTGTTCTACAACGCCGGTTTCCTGAAGGAAAAGGGCTGGGATGTGCCTACTACTTGGGACGAGATGTGGGCACTGGGCGACAAGGCTGCCGCTGAGGGCACCTACCTGTTCACCTACCCCACCACCGGCTACTTCGACGCCTTCTTCTATGCGCTGATGTACGCCGCAGGCGGCCCCGACTTCTTCAACAAGGCTACCCACTACGAAGAAGGTATCTGGGACACCCCCGAGGCAAAGACCTGCTTTGATATCGTGGCAAAGCTGGCTTCCTACACCAACCCCATCACCCCCGCACAGGCCAACGATCAGGACTTTACCCAGAACCAGCAGCTGGTGCTGGACAACAAGGCCCTGTTTATGCCCAACGGCACCTGGATCGTGGGCGAGATGGCCGAAGCACCCCGTGCAGACGGCTTTGAGTGGGGCATGACCGCTCTGCCCGCTGTCAAGGCCGGCGGCGACAGCTACAGCTACACCTGGTTCGAGCAGGCATGGATCCCGGCGGGTGCTGAGCATCTGGATGCAGCCAAGCAGTTCGTGGCGTACCTGTATAGTGACGAAGCCTGCAAGCTGTTCGCCGAGAGCGGTGCGATCCAGCCTGTGCTGGGCATCGCCGACAGTCTGGAAGGCGACAACAAGATGTTCTACTCCATCTACGACAACGGCGCAAAGGCCGCCATGGGCAACTTTGCAGCCTTCAGCGCCATCCCCGGCGTGGAAGTGCGCACCGTGTTCTTCGACCCTGTCAACTCTCTGGTGTCCGGCAGCATGACCGAGCAGCAGTGGATCGATGGCATCAAGTCCGCCAGCGACCAGATGCGCGCCAACATCATCGAGTAATTAAGCCCTGCCCAGCGGGGGCGGTTTTTACCGCCTCCGCTTTTTGGGCTGTACAGTACCATCAAGAAAGGAGCGGTCAATCCCCTATGAGAACGGATAAAAGCCGCAAACGGTTCGTATTCCTCTGTGTGGCACCGGCTACCATCCTGTTTTTCCTCTTTATGATCCTGCCCACCCTCAACGTGTTCCGCATGAGTTTGTATGAGCGGGGTGCCTATTCTCCCAACGAGACCTTTGTGGGGCTTAAAAACTTCCAGCATCTGCTGCGGGATGCCCAGTTCATCCGCTCCATGCAGAATATGATCCTGCTGGTGGTAACGGTCACCTTGATTACCTTTGCCTTTGCGCTGGTGTTTGCCGCCATCCTCACCCGGGAGAAGATCAAAGGCCAGAACTTTTTCCGCATCATCTTCTACATCCCCAACATCCTGTCGGTGGTCGTCATCTCCGGCATCTTCTCGGCCATCTATAAGCCGGAAAACGGCATGCTGAACAGCATCATCGGCCTGTTCCGCAACATGAGCGACCCCATCCTGTGGAAGGGCGAAAAACTGGTCATCCCCTCCATCATCATTGCCATGGTGTGGCAGGCCATCGGCTACTACATGGTCATGTACATGGCCTCCATGTCTGCCGTGCCCATCAGCCTGTACGAGAGCGCCAATCTGGACGGTGCCGGGCGGCTGACCCAGTTCTTCCAGATCACCATCCCCCTCATCTGGACGAATATCCGCACCACCCTCACCTTCTTTATCATCTCCACCATCAACATGGCCTTCCTCTTTGTCAAGGCCATGACCAGCGGCGGGCCCAACGGCGCATCGGATGTGGCGCTGAGCTATATGTACAGCCAGAAAGACGCTGGCCTGTATGGTTACAGTATGGCCATCGGCGTGGTAATCTTCCTGTTCTCGTTTGCCCTGTCTGCCTGTGTCAACAAAGTCACCAACCGCGATACGCTGGAATTTTAAGGAGGGAAGAAGATGCAGAATACCACCGAAAAATCTTCCCGCTCTGCGGAAGGTCTGTACAAGTTTTTCATCTATTTTGTGCTGGTTCTGCTGGCTGTTACCATCATCGTGCCGGTGGCATGGGTGTTCATGGCCTCCATCAAGCAGAATGCAGAGTTCTACGGCAACCCCTGGGCACTGCCCGCCGGGTTCTATTGGCAGAACTTCGTCAACGCATGGAACGGCGCGAAAATGGGCGAATATATGCTCAACTCGGTCATCGTCACCGCGCTGGCGCTGGCACTGCTGCTGGTCGTTGCCCTCCCCGCCGCCTACTGCCTGTCCCGCTTCCACTTCAAGGGGTGCAAGGTACTGAACACTCTGTTCATGGCGGGCCTGTTCATCAACGTGAACTACATCGTGGTACCCATCTTTTTGATGCTGCGGGACAGCGATGTGTGGCTGAAAGGCCATTTCGGCAGCGGCTTTCTGCTGAACAATCTGGTGGTGCTGGCGGTGGTATACGCCGCCACCGCGCTGCCCTTTACCATCTACCTGCTGTCGGGCTACTTTGCCACCCTGCCCCACGATTTTGAGGAGGCCGCCTATATCGACGGTGCAAGCTATTTTTCCACCATGACCCGCATCATCTTCCCCATGGCAAAGCCCTCCATCATCACCATTATCCTGTTCAACTTCCTGTCCTTCTGGAACGAGTATATCATCTCCATGACCCTGATGAGCTCCACCAAGGCACCCCGCACCCTGCCGGTCGGTCTTTTGAACCTGATGCAGGCGCAGCAGAGCGCCGCCCAGTACGGGACCATGTACGCAGGCCTTGTGCTGGTGATGCTGCCCACCCTGATTTTGTACATCTGCGTGCAGCGGCAGCTGACGCAGGGCATGACCGTGGGCGGCCTGAAAGGTTAAGGTGACAGACGATGAAAGCATATTGGAAAAACCATCCCGCCCTGCGCATGATCCTGATGCTGGTGCTGTTCGTACTGGCACTGGTGCTGGTGGTGTCCGGCTGGAAAATGACCGGGCAGCTGGCAGGGCTTGGCATTATGCTGGTGGGCGTAGCGCTGCTGCTGGCTGTGCTGGCGCTGTATAACGCCGCCTACGATTGACCCCCTACGATTCAAAGAGAGGTAAAGGAGAGTTTCCTATGGACGAACTGAGAAAGACCGGGCGCGTGACCATTCCCACAGACTTGGACGTTGTGCCCGAAACATTGGAGATCTTAAAAAAGTGGGGGGCCGATGCTATCCGCGACTGCGACGGCACCGACTTTCCGCAGCAGCTCAAGAATGCGGACGCCAAGATTTACTCCACCTACTATACCACCCGCAAGGACAACGCATGGGCCAAGGCAAACCCGGACGAGGTGCAGCAGTGCTACATCATGACCGGCTTCTACACCGCCCCCGGCGACACCGTGACCATCCCGCTGATGAAGGGCATCAGCCCGGAGCTGATGCAGGTGAACACGAACGACGATATCACCCGCTGGTGGGAAGTCATGGACCGCACCACCGGGCAGCCCGTACCCCCGGAAAAGTGGAGCTACGCCGATGGCAGCGTGACCGTGCAGGCCGTGCCCTTCCATGAGTACACGGTCAGCTTCCTCGCCTACCTCATCTGGGACCCGGTGCACATGTACAACGCCACCACCAACGGCTGGACGAACTTTGAGCATCAGATCACCTTTGACGTGCGTCAGCCCAAGACCCACAAGTATTCCATGGGGCGCCTGCGCAAATTTATCGCAGAGCACCCCTATGTCAACGTCATCCGCTACACCACCTTCTTCCACCAGTTCACCCTGATCTTCGATGAGCTGAAGCGGGAGAAATTCGTGGACTGGTACGGCTACTCTGCCTCGGTCAGCCCCTATATCCTGAACCAGTTCGAGCAGGAGGTGGGCTATAAGTTCCGCCCGGAGTACATCATCGATCAGGGCTACTATAACAACCAGTATCGGGTGCCCAGCAAGGAATTCCGGGATTTTCAGGCCTTCCAGCGCCGTGAGGTAGCAAAGCTTGCCAAGGAGATGGTGGACATCACCCACGAGTGTGGGTGCGAAGCCATGATGTTCCTCGGCGACCACTGGATCGGCACCGAGCCCTTTATGCCGGAGTTCAAGACCATCGGACTGGACGCCGTGGTGGGCAGCGTGGGCAACGGCTCCACCCTGCGCCTGATCTCTGACATTGAGGGCGTGAAGTACACCGAGGGCCGTTTCCTGCCGTACTTCTTCCCCGACACCTTCCACGAGGGCGGCGACCCGGTGAGGGAAGCCAAGGAGAACTGGGTTACAGCCCGCCGCGCTATCCTGCGCAAGCCCATCGACCGCATCGGCTATGGCGGCTATCTGAAACTGGCCTTGCAGTTCCCGGAGTTCGTGGACTACGTGGAGAGCGTCTGCAACGAGTTCCGCGAACTGTACGAGAACATCAAGGGCACCACACCCTACTGTGTCAAGCGAGTGGCCGTGCTGAACTGTTGGGGTAAAATGCGGGCTTGGGGCTGTCACATGGTGCATCACGCCCTCTATTACAAGCAGAACTATAGCTATGCCGGTGTCATTGAGATGCTGTCCGGTGCGCCCTTTGATGTGAAGTTTATCAGCTTTGAGGATATCAAGAACGACCCACATCTGCTGGATTCGTTGGATGTCATTATCAATGTCGGCGATGCCGACACCGCACACACCGGCGGCATCTGGTGGGAAGACCCGGAGATCTCCTCCGCTATCCGCAAGTTCGTCTGGAACGGCGGCGGCTTTATCGGCGTGGGTGAGCCTTCCGGTCACCCGTATCAGGGTCACATTCTCCAGCTTGCCAGCGTGTTGGGAGTGGAAGAAGAAAACGGCTTCACCCTGAACTACGACAAGTACAACTGGGAAGAACACCCGGACCACTTCATCCTGAAAGACGCCGACCAGCCCATCGACTTTGGCGAAGGTAAGAAGAACATCTATGCGCTGGAAGGCACCGAGGTGCTGGTGCAGCGAAACAAAGAAGTGCAGATGGCGGCACACGACTTCGGCAAGGGTCGTGCCGTGTACATCAGCGGTGTGCCTTACAGTTTTGCCAACAGCCGCACCCTTTACCGCGCTATCCTGTGGAGTGCCCACAGCGAGGAGGAACTGCATACATGGTTCAGCTCCAATTATAATGTAGAAGTTCACGCCTACGTCAAGAACGGCAAGTATTGTGTGGTGAACAACACGTACGAGCCGCAGGACACCACCGTTTACACCACAGACGGCAGCAGCTTTGCTCTGCATCTGGATGCCAACGAGATCAAGTGGTATGAGATCTAAGTTCTCCTTTTCATAAACGAACACAACGGGCAGCTCTGTTATCAGAGCCGCCCGTTGTGTTTGCTGTATCTGCCGATAACTCAACCTGTGTCAATCGAACGCTGCAATGGAGATGGCTGGAAACGCAGAAATTCAGTAAAGCGAGCGTAATAGACCTGCAGAAAAAAGAAACTGCCCGTGCGAGTATGCGTAAGATGGTGAAACACTTACTGAAAAAATTTAAGTATCCACCAGTGGAATATGATACGGCAATCAGCACGGTCATTAGCCAGTGTGAGATGTGAACTGACAACATGATAGTATGAATTGTATGAAATGTCGTTGATTTGTGCTTGACAATCGGATTTCTTTTCTGTAAAATAATTTTAGAAAATACTATTATTGAAAATAAGAAAGGCTGTTTTATGGGAAAGATGATCTTAGATGACCTCCGCAAGCGTCTGGAACGTCTGGACGAAGACGCCGATCTGATGATCGACAATAACAACCGCTATCAGATGGTGATTGTGGGCGGCAGTGCATTCATTTTGATGGGTAAGCTGACCCGCGCCACCCATGACATTGATGCCTTGAGTGTTCCGAAAGAACTATACAGTTTGCTCGGCAAGTACGACATCAACACCGATGTGGAAGCCTACATCGACAATTTCCCGTATAACTTCCAAGACCGGCTTCAGCCGCTACCCTTTGGTGGTACAAAGGTGCAGTTCTATACACCCAGTCTGGAGGACTTGGTGATTGCAAAGCTGTGCTCTTTCCGGGATACCGACAAGGCAGACGTAGAGAGCGAGGCTGTGCGGAATTCGTTGGATTGGGACTTGCTGAAACACCTTGCAACGGATGAAGATGAACTGAAAGCCAGCATCTTGAACGATTGGCGGTATCGGGATTTTTATATCCGTTATCAGGAGTATGTGGAGAGGTGGAGACCATGCGAAAGCTGACATTTGAGGGTTTCTTGAAGCAGTATGTGGCAGAGCTTTCCGGGGTGCAGACGGCTAGTATTCATAAGCTGGCAGATTGTCTGAGCGAGAATCCCCGCCTGAAAGAACCGCTGTTTCTCTATGCTTTGGCCTATGATAAAGTAGAACTGCTGCTCCGCTACACCGCGAACAGCACTGTTGCTGCGGAATATGAGCAGCTTTCCAACCGCTATTCACTGGCGCAAATGCTGCTGTTTCTGAAAAACCAGTCGCCGGAATTGCCGGAGGGCTACTGGAAAGTCTGGCGCAGTTATTGTTCAGTACGAGATTCTGCTCTTGCAGACAATGACACAAAAGATCTGATCCATCGCCGGGTATTGGAACTTCAACAGAAAAAGAAACTGACGAATTATCGCCTTTACACAGACTTGAAGTTGAATCCGGGCAATGTGAATGCATGGCTCAAACACAACGATTCCAGCAAAATGAGCCTTGACTGTGCACGGCAGATTTACAAGTATGCAAAAAGCTACCCGTCTGTTCGATAAGAAAAAGGAAGTGAGCCTATGACCGCCGTAATCTACGCCCGCTATTCATCGGATAATCAGCGCGAAGAATCCATCGAAGGACAGATTCGGGAATGCACCGCCTATGCGGAAAAGAACGGCATCACGGTCATCAAGCACTACATTGACCGTGCATTCTCTGCCAAAACGGACAACCGCCCGGAGTTCCAGCAGATGATCAAAGACAGCGGCAAGAAGCTGTTTGATGTTGTTCTCGTCTGGAAATTTGACCGCTTTGCCCGGAATCGTTTTGATAGCGCAAACTATAAGATGATTCTGAAAAAGAACGGCGTCCATCTGATTTCCGTCATGGAGCCCATTGCCGAGGGTTCACAGGGCATTCTGGTGGAAACCCTTCTGGAAGGCATGGCAGAATACTATTCCGCAGAGTTGTCCGAAAAGGTGATCCGTGGTCAAACTGAGAACGCTCTGAAAGGGAAGTGTACCGGCGGAACGGGAACGATCGGCTATAAAATCGACGAGGACAAGTTTTATCACCTTGATCCGCTGACTGCTCCGTTGGTGCTGGAAGCCTTTCAGAGGTATGACAACGGCGATAAGATGGTGGAGATCGTAAACTTCCTCAACGACAAGGGTGTCCGCAATATGCTGGGCGGAAAAATGACCCACAGCAGCGTGAACACCATGCTGAAGAACCGCCGGTACATTGGAGAACTGTCTTTCCGGGATATCGTTGTGCCGGATGCAATTCCGGTTATTGTTCCGAAAGACCTGTTTGACCGGGTGCAGAAGCGTTTGGATAAGAACAAGCGTGCCCCTGCCTGTGGCAAGGCAGACGAGGAATATCTGCTGACCACCAAGCTGTTCTGCGGCAAGTGCGGTGCGCTGATGTTTGGTGAAAGTGGAACCAGTGCAACCGGACGCACTTACTATTATTATAAATGCGCCAACGTCAAGCGGCGCAGGGGCT
>OBAI01002598.1_pt1 | contig 11178 bp, 10 predicted proteins | sample 1517461 | NCBI WGS metagenome assembly OBAI01 (sample SAMN04571696, study PRJEB22368) | human gut metagenome | biome: human gut; material: stool | host: Homo sapiens | place: Luxembourg | collected 2012-06-29
GGTGTATGACGGAGTATCTGCATTTGATTATTCAGCTGGATATGTTGCTGAAGGAGTTAAGAATCGTACTGTCTTCCCATTGTGACTTGGTGGTCGCTACGGTTCCGCATCGTTCTTGCGGAACTTGTCAGCCGACAGAATGGGTGGCAGTGATGCATTGGGATGGAGTGAAATTGTGATTTCTACAGAAAATAGGGCATTTTTTCAATCTTTTTGCCCGATTTCTTTCTTTATTTAATTTTTTTTATATCTTTGCTTTCATATTGAGAAACACGGATAAAAACTCACTTATTTATTCATATAAATTTAATAAATTATGTTCAAAGCTCCTTTCTCTTTTGACGGGCGTATTCGTAGAATTGAATATTTCCTGTCGGGTATTATCGGTGGTATAGTTTCCAGTATTGCATGGGCACTTGGTGTAGGTACATTTATTTTGGGTGCTGCCAGCGGATCGGCCGGTGGATCAGTATTTGGTTTATTGATCGGTCTTGCTGCTATGATTGCTTCCATCTGGTTCTCTTTGGCACAGGGGGTGAAACGTCTGCACGACTTAAACAAATCCGGTTGGCTGATTTTGTTGTGCTGTGTGCCTATCATTGGTTGGATTTTTGCATTGTATATGTTGTTTGCAGATGGTACGGTAGGTCCTAATCCTTACGGAGCAGATCCGAAAAACCGTATGCCATATCAGGCACAGCCTGCTTCTGTAAATGTGACTGTAAACGTTTCAAGAGAAGAGGTGAAAGTTGACAAGCCGGTGGAGGATGCTCCCGCACCTGCAGAAGCTCCAGCGGAGGAGAATAAAGAAAAAGCTGAATAATCTTATTAAAGAAGAAATAAGAAAGCCTCTTGCAAAATTCGTTTTGCAGGAGGTTTTTTGTTACTAATCTGTTTGTTATTCAATATTTTGTATAAATTTGTAGAATAAATAATCAATCTATCGAATATGTATATGTTAAGCACAGTAATCTCTCAAACTGGTGAATGCAATGCACAGCACGCGACAGACCCTTGTTTTTTAAATCAATGGGGATATTCTACCCTTTTGTTAATCATTATCGGGATAGGTTTAGTATACCTGCTTTTTAAGAAGCGGAAATTCTTAGTGGATAACCTGAAATGGATTGCAGGTACAGTATTTATTGCAGGTTTCCTGATATATTGGTACGCTTTTAATGAGGGAGGGAGTGACAGTAATTCGATAGCGTTGGCGTTTAGGTCTGCTCTGTCTTCTATGGAAATGTTCGCTTCGCATTCCGATCTTTTGGAGGTTCCTGAAGATCTGCATCATGATCCTTTCTACATGACGATATTTTCTGTGATACATTTCCTGGCCGTTATAGTGAGTGCGGTTTTTATCATCAAACTGTTAGGATTCAGATTTATCTCATGGGTGCGGTTATGTATGGCGAATCTTTCAAGAAAGAAGAAATGCCGGCTGTTTATTTTCTGGGGTGTCAATGATAATGCGATATTGCTGGCTAACAGCATAAGAAAAAAAGCGGCAGAGCCCAAGGGGAAGAATGAAGAAGGATGGGAGAATTGAGGTTGCTTTCTGCTAATGAAAGCAGTTCTCATGGCCGGTTCACATTCAGTCATTTCTTTAATTCGTCTCATGACGGAACTGAAAAATTTATAGAAAAGATAGAAGAGCTTGACGGCATACTGGTTAACTCTAAATTTGGAATCACAGGCCGGGTTATAGATAAAGTCAAATCGGAATTTGATTTATACAAATATCTCGGATTGAGGAGATTGGGAAACCTAATCAAGAAGTACCCGCAGGCAACTTTCTATTTCTTGTCTCCCAATGAAGAACTGAATCTGGAGGCGGTGTCTGTTTTTAAGGAAATAGCGAAATGTAAAGAAGATAGAGTCCATAATCAGGTTCAGATTTATTGCCATGCGCGTAAGAACAACCAGAACCAGAAGTTGGAAATATGTGATGGGTTGAAACATCAGATTCATATCATCGACTCGTCTAATCTTGCTGTATTGCAATTAAAAAAGAATGTGAGGAATCACCCCGTGAATTTTGTAGATGTCGATACATCGAAGGCTTGTGTAAAGAAACCTTTTACGTCGATGATTATTGGCTTTGGAGAAACAGGACGTGATGCATTTCGTTTTCTATATGAGTTTGGGGCATTAATCGATGTAAATGGCAATAGGAACCCTCAAAAAATATATGTGGTTGATGAACATATGGATGAATTGAAAGGTGATTTTTTAATGAAAGCACCTGCCTTGAAGGAGAGGAAAAATGAGTTGGAATGGTGTGAAGAAATGTCTATCCATTCCGAACGTTTTTGGGAAAAGCTCTCTGAAATCATTCATGATCTAAACTATATTGTAATTGCTATAGGAAATGATAATGAAGGGATGGCATTGGCGATTGATCTCTACGAATATGCCTATCGATATAGAAAGGATTGTTTCAATGATTTTAGGATTTATCTGCGTGTCAATGGAAGTTGCAACACCATTCAGCTGAAGCAAATAAAAGAGTATTTTAATATTTATGGCAATACCCGGGATGTAATCATAACTTTTGGAGCGCAGGAAGAAATATTCTCGTACGATGTGGTATCGACAGATGTGCTTGAAGTATTGGCAAAGGAATTTTATTATGCATATCAGAAAATTATGATTGACGCAATGCCTGAAACGAATGAGAAGGAAATTGAAGAGAAGAAGAAAGCGAAGGAAAGCCTGAAGCAAACAGCGGAAGAAGAATGGAATGCGCGTAGAGAGGCATTGCAGGACAAGCATAGCTTGAATGCACAAATTAAATTGGCTTATCAGGAAGAGCAGGATAGGGCTAATGTATGGCATATCGATACCAAAAAGTTTTTAGCCGGGGCCATGGGAGAGGATGGCAAAGATAATAAGGAAAGATTGAAAGAGATGGTTGAGCTGACGCAGCGTGATGCCCATACATTGAACTATTCTAAGGTTTGTGACGTTGTTTCCAGTACATTATTTGATAATTTGAGTAAGTGCGAACATTTGCGTTGGAATGCATGTATGGAACTGCAAGGATTTGTAACGTGTGACGGAGATAAAGACTTTCAGCAGAAGAAGCATAAATGCATCGTCGATAATGATATTTTAAGAAGTAAATATCCGGAAACCATCCCTTATGACCAGTGTGTGGTTGAGCTAAGTTTTAGATTGAAAAAGAACTAACTATATGACAGATCAGGAAATAGTCGACGGATTAATCAATCGGGATGAAAAAATCACCGATTGGTTTTTCAACATAAAATATCGTCCGTTGTTTATCAATGTAATTAAGCTGATATTTGATTACCAGGTTGATTACGATGAATGTATCAGCGAACTCTACTCTCATCTAATGAAGAATGATGCTGCCGTTCTTCGTAATTTTGAGGGACGTAGCACCATTGGAACATGGATTAAGATTGTGGCAATTCGTTTTTTCTGTTCCCGGAAAAAACGTGAACAGATGACGAGAGTAAAGAGCCTCTTTATGAGCAGAATCATGAAGAAGAAATAGACGACTCTGAATCGAAAATAGCCGCAAAGATTGATTTGGAACGTTTGTTCGATCTGATGTCGAATAAGCGGTATGTGATGGTCATCAGGGAATTAGTACTCAAAGAGGTCGAACCTGAATTTTTAGCATTATCTATGGGAATAACTGTTGCTAATCTGTACAATATTAAAAAGCGTGCGCTGGCAGCATTGGCTCACTTAGCTATGAATGATAAGAAGAAGTATGAAAACAAAAGATAAAAATATGATAACCGAAGAATTGTTGGCTGCTTTTGAAGAAGGTAAGACGAATGCTGAAGAAACAGCTTTGGTACTTGAATATCTGGCGACTGATGAAAGTTTGCAAGAGGAATTTATCTTGTCTCAACAGTTGGATGCCATGATGGGAGCTGATGATGAAGAAACGGACTTCCTGCCAATGGCGCAGATGGCAGCCAAATCGGAAGGTAATCTTTGTGATTTCCAGTGTGAGCAGTTTATTTTGAAACGTAGAAAGATTGAATATAATTCGGATGAACTCTCGGAGGAGGCCAGGAATAACAGTTGGTTGAGGGAGAGGGGAACTCCTTTGCATAGTGTAGGCCGCCTGCTCGAACAACGCGGATTGATTGTGATGCGCAGTTATGGTTCCAGTATTGACAGTGTCATACGTGCCCTCAAGGCCGGACATGATGCGATTGTTGTGGTAAATAGTTGCCGGTTGCCGGAAAATAGCGAGGAGGAAATTGCTTATCATGCAGCAGTAGTGCTTGACGTAAATGAAGAGGAAGTGACGCTTTATGATCCTGCAACAGGAGAGGAAAGTATGGCCTATCCCAAGGATCACTTTATTGCGGCATGGAATGATGCAAAAGCATATCTTGCGAGGGTGAAAGTGCCTGATCTGGATTATAATCCGCGGCCCATTGATCTGGAAGATGTTGAATTGAGCACTGATTTGATTGAATTGCGTGAAGCCATTGCTGAAAATGCGCATGAAGTCTGGGCCGACCAGCGTCAGGAAGAAGGATGGACTTATGGACCGCAGAGGGATGACGAGAAGAAAGAGACTCCGGACATGGTGCCTTATTCCATGCTTCCTTATTCGGAAAAAGAATATGATCGACGTATGGCGTTTGATACGATCAAGCTGATGAAAAAGCTGGGGTATAGTATTATCAAACAGGGCGATACGGCTCTTCATAATGAGCTGATGAGAAAATTGAAGAATGAAGGTGATGCCAAAGTCTGTGAATGTGGTGCGTCTATTTTTATGGACCAAATCTATTGCAGTCATTGTGGTAAAAAGATAGATTGGAAATTGTTCCGCTAATATATAAATAATGAATCATAAAATGAAAGAGTATATTCCCAATCCGGTGGATACAGGACATATCCAACTCCCGAAGGAGTTGGAATACCTGGTAGAAGAAATGGCTAAGAATGTTCATGAAGTCTGGTCGAAAACCAGAATAGAACAAGGTTGGACGTATGGAAAAAAGCGGGATGATGTGTTGAAGCAGCATCCGTGCCTGGTCCCGTATGAAGAATTGCCTGAGGAAGAAAAGGTGTACGACAGAAATTCTTCGGTGGAAACCTTGAAACTGATTATGAAACTAGGGTTCAAGATTTCGAAGGATGAGGAATAGGCGATTTGCCTGCATCCAACAAGATAAATGGTGCCCAATATTTACTGTCTGCATATCCGTTCTCACGAAGGTACTGTTGCGCTTTGATAAGAGCCTGTCGTTCGGATAACCCTGAAATGATGTTCTCATAGAATTTAGTCATGAGAAGCATGGAGGCCTGGTCGTCAACAGCTGAAAGTGTCATGAGGATGGTTTGTACTCCTGCATTCTTAAAGCCTCGTTGAAGACCGAAAAGACCATCCGCACCAAGAGTACCTTGACCGGTGTTGCAGGCAGAAAGAACAACCATACGACAACCGCGGAGGTTTAGTGTACTGATTTCATCTGCACGGAGCAGTCCGTCGTTATTCTCTTCCGTGGCATTGGCGCCGGACATAATCAGGAAGCAATGCTTCATCGCATCATCGGCTTCACGTTGCTTCAATTCTTTATAGTCTCCGTGAGTAGCTATGTGAATCAACGAAACAGCTTTGCCGTCGAGTGCCCGGAACTGCTTTTCAGTTCCGTTTTCACCTACGAATAGATTGGTTTTAATCTTCTTTTCTTTCAACAGGGAATTTACGTTATTTACTTCATTGAGCGTATATGGTAACTCATGATACCCATTCTGTCCGTTACGGAATTTCCCGGAGTTATGATCTGTAGAAACAATATTGCGAACTTTGGTTGAAGCCATTTCGTAGTCTAATCCTCCGAAAAGTGCGGCTGATGAGTAGTTCAGCGAAGCTCTATCGAGTGCGATTTCTTTTGTTGACGATAAACGATAGACGGCTTTCTGGAATGCTAATGGCAGGTTACCCGCTCCATACGGAAGATATTCTACGGGTAGCTGATGAAGTATCCCGTCAGGTGAAAAATAAATAGTATCTGCTTTGCTGATATATTCATCCAGCGCTCTCCAGAAATGTGCCCCGTTTTCGGTTGCGGTGAAAGCCGTAGGCGATTGCATCTCTTTCGATAGCAATTTCTGACTCATTAACTTGATTGCGGTGGGAGACGTGTCGCCCGGACGAAGTACAAAAGCGGCCAGGTGTTTGTCCGGAGCTAGTAGTTCATCGTCTATGAGAGCAAATTCTATGGCGATGGAGTTTCCATGCAGATGCTTTTGTACGTCTTGCCATTTGACGGAAAGATAACGGGTATAGTCGCCGAAATCAGTAGATTTTCGCATCAAGTCTAGTTGCAACTGTTCATACTCCTCTTTCTGGCGGATGATATTTTTTCGTGCTTCCGTCTGATTGGTTGCATTCGGGAGTTCACTTTGCATGGATAAAATTTGTTCCGCCATAAGGGTAGCCTTGTTGTATTGGTTGAGCAGGGATTTATCTCCCGAAGCGCGGATCAGAGACTCCAGTTCAATAGACGAATTGAGCATAATACCTTTCGAAAACAATAATGCATCGTAACCTAACCGGGCAAAACGTTGTTTTTGTTCAGGTGTACCTGTTGCGGCGATATTGGCTGCACGGAGGGGAATACTGTCCAGTGAGGAACGGATATCCTTCCAGAATGCCAGGCGTTCATCGGCTTTCGAGAGACGGAAAAGATTACGCAGCGCGGTTGTTTCGCCGGAGAGGAAAGGTTCCATATAGGCTAATGCCTTGTCGGTCTGTCCTTGGGTATAGTAGATGTCAGCGATAGTCCCTAATGCGGAGACATACATCAAACCGTCTTCTCCCCATTGCAGGCGATAAGCGTCCAATTGTTCAAGATTCTCTTTCAATAGCCTGTTTAAAACCGCCATTCGTTGACGTTCGGCATCCTGTTCTGTCTGCTTGGCTGCTGTCTCATTGCCCATCATGGTGTGGCAACGATTCAGACTGCTAAGTGCATCCTGATATTTTACATCACTGCCGGGAAGAATTTTGTAAATGTCTGCAGCCTGTTGGTAGTTTGCTGCTGCTTCTGCATATTGTTTTTGTCGGTATAAGATACTGCCTCTGGAACGCAGAATTTCCCCCATCTTATCTGACTTATCACCCGTCGGAAGCTGTTTTTCGGCTTTTGCAAGTATTTCGAGGGCTTTTCCATATTCCTTGGTGAATCCGTAGTTACGGCACAATGCAATGGAGGCGTCTACATATTTGTCCAGTTTGTCCGGCAACATCTGTGCATAAACCGACAGTGCCTGATTGAGCATACGATTGGAGGCCTCATACTTGGCGGCAATGCTATAATTGAGTCCGCCCAGATAAGATTCCAATGCAAATTTAGCCTGTTCGGCAGGATTGTTGCGAAGGATGTCTGCTGCCAGTTCGTAGTATTCGCCGGCAGATGCGTGATCTTGTATTCCGGAAAGAAATTGCGCATAGTTGTGGCGTACTTTAAAAACAATCTCCTTATCAGTATTCACATCGCATTTCTTTAAAGCATCCAGAAAATGTGCCCTTGCCTTATCATTGTTACCTATGCTGGCAAAATACTGGGCACGCTCGGTCAGGCAATCAGGTTCGTCGCAAGGCTTTTCCAATTCTTTTTTATTGTGAGCTTCTACCAATTTCATGTATTCCAATACTTTCGGCTGATTGTTCAGTTCCACGTAGATGGATGATATCCAATCGAGAAGTTGCTCGTATTCTTTTGAATCGTCAGGAAAGATGTTGAAGGCCTGCTCATAATAAGTGACTCCTACATCTTTACGTCCCGACAGGTAGTACAACGAACCTATCTGCTGGAGTTGACGGGCAACTGAAAGGGACTTTTCGCCATACATCTTTTTACTGATGGCTATTTCCTCTTCTACGATGGCACTTGCTTTGTCCATTTCTCCTAAAGCTATGTAGCAGCGGGCGAGATTGATATGAAACATGAATGCCTGTTCAGGACGGGGCTGAATGCGACTGCACAGTTCCCATGTCTTGCCATGAATTTCTGCTGCTTTAGGATAGTCTTTTGCAACAGTCAGGTAGTAGAGTCCTGTGTTGTTCAGGGAGGAAATGTATTTGATATTTGTTTCGCCCAGTATGGTCTTGCGCATATCTGCTGCCATTTGTGTATAGGTTAGTCCTTCGGGACGTTCCATATTCAGATAACAACGGCCGAGAATGTGCAGGCAGGTAGCGCGTTCCGCACTCTGTGTCTTTCCCGTTTTGACATATAATTCGTCCGCTTGTTTCAGTTTGGTAATGGCAGTTGGGTAATCTTGTTTACTTTCTAGTTTTTGAGCTTCTTCAACCAGTAGGTCGGCTTGGCTTGTAGTCTGTGAGTAGGCTGTCAGACATAGACAGGCTAATAGAGATAGAATGAATTGTCGCATATAATAGAGATTTTAGTGGATTAAAATAAGATCAAGGCAAAGCTCCCGTCTCTCTTGCTTTTATTGGTGATCGAGACGATGATTTTATACCGTTCGTCCGAGCTAACCTTTTCTTTACGGAAAGGAAGACCTTTCCGGACACTGTCATTACATTTGTATTCCCGTTCACTTTTCGATTGATAACCGATTGTCTTTATTTCCCAACTGAAAGAGCGATTCACCTCTGCCACACAGCCTATCTGCGAGGTTCCCGAACAGCTCGGAATCTCGAAAGTACAGGTCTGACCGGCAGCCACCATTTTGGTATCTAATCTTACTTTGTTGGCGGAGTCCTTATCACCTCTCATCCTCGCTTCTGCTGCATACTTGTCCGCAATTTCATAGATTGTTTCATTATCAACGCAGGCTTGAATGAATTCGTAGTCAAATACCAGATGTCCTTTCAGGCTCAAGACATCGCCCTTGGTTTGTTTGACGGTTAATGGGATAGGGGCTGCATCACGCAGCGTTTTGCTTACTGCCAGCAGTTGTTCGCCACTGGCAAAGCCGCCGTCCAATGCTTCACATGCTTTCTTACAGGCGTCGAACACCGTTTCAAAGGGTGTCGTTGTCTGTGCATTGGCACTCATTTGCCCTCCGATGGAAAAAAACAGGAGGATGAATACTCTGAAAATAGTTTTCCTGCTCATTTTTATTCTGCATTCATAGTGTTATTGAATAGGATTAAGTACCACACGAAATCCGATATGTGGTTCTGATGTATCGTAAGTCTGTACGCTACGATGGCGAATGTCCATATCACGTTCGTTGGCCAGGTAGCTGCCTCCTCTCACTATCTTTTTATGGTGTCCGGGATTCTCTGCCGGACCTTGGGGATCTGTGACCCGTGTATTTTCATACCGGCTCATTCCAGTCTGTACACCATTCGGCGGCGTTGCCTGACATGTCGTATAAATCGAATCCGTTTTCGCGTTTCTCGCCAACGGGATGCAGGTGTTCATTAGCATTGGAGGCATAGTAAGCTACATCACGAATGTTGTCTGAACCGGCATAAGGATAGCTTTCGCCTCCGGCGGCTGCATACTCCCATTGCGCCTCCGTAGGGAGAGAAAAAGGTAAACCGGTGAGCTTGTTCAGCTTCTTGGTGAAGGCTTCGGCGTCATTCCACGTTATATGTGTCATAGGCAGCGTGCCTTCTTCCGTAACAATGGAGTCATTCATAATGGCATACCACAACGAACGTGTTACTTCGTATTTACACATATAATAATCGGAACTCAATATAACGGTGTGCTGCGGTGAGTCATATCCTTTACCCGTAGCCTTTCCCATGATGAATTCTTTGTTTTTGGCCGGAATCAGCAGCATATTATTCATCATGTCCACCAGGGAGCGGAGCTGGGGCAGTGTGATTATGGGATTCCATTTTACGTCTACCCATTCTTTCTCTCTGTCTTTTATATCCCTGTTTCCGGTGTTGTTTACGGAAGCGCGTCCGTCATTCCGGAGTGCATTGAATTCATGCAGGATGGAGTCGCATGTAGATTTCAAAGAACTGTCCGGGTGTTTCTTTATGAAACTACTATAATCGTCATAAGTGCGGCAATCCTTGAATTCCAGTTTTTGTTCTGCCGTTCTTTGGATGGAAGTATAAGTTTTGCTTCCTGCTACTATTAATGATAGAGCAATGAAAGTCATCACAAGCCATTTGGCAGATACATAAGAAGGTTTTGATAACATTTGTTTCAGGAGGTCACCCTTTATATCTTTGAATCGGGCTACTCGTGAGTTACTGTAAAATACAGCTTGAAAATCTTTTAATCCGCTAATGTCCGGTGGTAGTTGCAGGGTGGCGAAATCATAGCTTTCACTTTCCTGCGGAGCAATCGGAATGATATTTATCTGTTTGGGGTTTCTACTCCGGCGGTGTAACGCACGGCCTAATTCTATCCGGACAAAATCGATTTCTCCGGTATGGCTGATCTGCTTAATTTCCGTTTCAAACTCTTCATAGGTCAAGGATGCCATCCGTTCGTAGAAAGCCACTTCTTCCATGTCCCATGTTGCTTTTTCGCCTGTCTCGACCGCTTCTTCATTGAGCGGGCGGATCGTTGTAAACGTCTCCGGCACCATAAACATAATGAAGTCTTTGCACTCATCAATACGGCGAATCAACTCAACATCAAACCGACCGTTTAAATTGTCTTTATCAAAGCTCACCCTTTTGCGGAATCCGGATTCTTCCAGCATCAGTTGTAGCATTTCAGGCTTGTCGCCCGAACATCTTTTACGGTAACTTATGAATATGTCGTAATTATGCTTGCTCATCAGCTGCTAAGATAATAAAAAGAAACAGATTTGTCAATCTTACTCGAAATTTATTTTTATCTTTGAAATTCGGTAAACAGAAAAAAGAAATATATATGAAAAAAGTAATTTGCAGTGAGAAAGCTCCGGGGGCTATCGGCCCTTATAGTCAGGCGATAGAAGCCAATGGTATGGTATTTGTGTCCGGTCAGTTGCCTATTGATGCCGCTACGGGACAGATGGCTGAAGGGATAGAAGGACAGGCTCGCCAGTCGTTGGAGAATATCAAACACATTCTTGAAGAAGCAGGATTGACAATGGGAAACATTGCCAAAACCACTGTCTTTCTTCAGGATATGTCCCTGTTTGCAGGGATGAACGGTGTGTATGCCACGTATTTTGACGGAGCCTTTCCGGCACGTTCGGCGGTTGCCGTAAAAGCTCTGCCAAAGGATGCGTTAGTGG
>OBAI01002634.1_pt1 | contig 11034 bp, 9 predicted proteins | sample 1517461 | NCBI WGS metagenome assembly OBAI01 (sample SAMN04571696, study PRJEB22368) | human gut metagenome | biome: human gut; material: stool | host: Homo sapiens | place: Luxembourg | collected 2012-06-29
CATAACAGATCATTCCAAGAGCCATTAACACTTAAAATAACCAATGTTATTACCGCTGGTTTTACCTGCGGAAGCATAATTTTCCAGAATATTCCAAATTCCGACAGTCCATCAATTCTGGCTGCCTCTGCCATTTCTTTCGGTATCCCCGTAAACGCAGCTCTCATCATAAATATTGAACCAGCAACTGCCACTCTCGGAATTATAAGTCCCCAATAAGTGTCATACATTCCCATCTTGTATACAACAAGGAATAACGGAACCATAATTACCTGAAAAGGAACCATCATTGTTGCCAATGTCATCAAAAATGTTCCTGTTTTACCCTTAAATTCGTAAAATGCATATGCATATCCAGCCATACTATTTACGACAACAGCTAAAGCAGTTGTTACACCTGCATATATTACAGAGTTTGCAATATAACGAATAATGTTAATTCGCCCCTGCACGTCCACAAAGTTTTCAAGTGTAAATGTTTTAGGAATAAATGTAGGTGGCCATGAAATGATCTCTCTTTCTGTCTTGAAAGCACTAAATGTCATCCAAATGACCGGCACTAAAACCAGCAAAGCAATTATGATCAATATCAAAGCAACCGGTACATTAAAGAATACTTTCCCAATACTTATCGTCTTTTTCTTTTTCATACCGTTAGTCCTCCTTTACCATTCTTCTATACATCAAGACAGTAATGAACATAATAATAATGAAAAGTACTACCGACATTGCCGATGCATATCCCATGCTTGAATTTGATGAAAACGCTCTTGAATATATATAACTAACAGTTGACTCTGTAGTATAATTTGGTCCACCGTTTGTCGTTACATATATGATATCAAAAATCTGAAGAGCACCTGCAAATCTGGTCATCATGATATACCAGAATGTAGGCCGTATGGAAGGAACTGTTATATGTAAAAACTGAAGAATTTTTCCCGCCCCATCCATTTGAGCTGCTTCAAATAATGAAGGTGATACCTGCTGGATTGCAGTAACATATATTATTGTCGAAATACCAAAGCTTCTCCATATTGATATAAACGAGATTACAAATATTGTAAGTCCCGGAGTATTCATAAAATTAATTTTTCCTAATCCCATTGACTGTAAAGCAGCCGTTATAAAGCCTATATTTGAATGTAAAATCATTCTCCACATAATACCTATTACAGTTGCAGAACAAATAACAGGGAGAAAGTACACTGCACGTAAAAACTTATTTCTCTTATTATTTTTGCTAATAAATGCTGCTATTACCAAGGCCCCTAATACTTGCACAGGTACCTCAATGCCTGTAAAAATCGCAGTAACCTTTAAACTGTTTATAAAGCGTGGATCATGAAATGCTTCTACAAAATTATCCCATCCTACGAATGTAGCATGATTCATCGTAATAGGGACATCAAAAAAGCTTAAACCAAATGCCATAATTAAGGGAATTATATTGAATAATATCAATAAAATTATTGAAGGAGCGATAAAAACATATGCACTTCGGGATGGTCTATTCCAATACTTTCTTATTTTTTCCATCTATTACTTCAACCTTTCTATTGAAAGGGCGACCTTTTATTAAAGCCGCCCCTTCTTTTGCTATTTATGTTTCCTGCTATTTGTTGTATTTATCAACTATCTTCTGGGTCGATTTCTGAGCTTTTGCTAACGCATCTTCAACCGATGAATTACCAAATGCCACTGAGTTGATCATCTCTGGAATAACATCTGATAATACAGAATTAATGCCAGGGAAGTTTGAATCAACTATAAAATCTGTAGGAGCTTCCGGATTAGCTGCCGACATGGCGCTCAGTTTCTTATTAGCCTTATATTCTTTGTTATTTTGAACTGAATATGTATATGCCGGGAATCCATTCTGAAGAGACCACTCTAAAGCAGGACTGCTTCCATCTTTATCCTGGGTATTCCACCACTTGATGAATTTATAAGCAGCTTCTTTTTCGGCATCACTTGCTGCTGTTGTAATACCAAATCCAATAACCTCAACAGAATTCATATCTCCTGCATCGCCCTGTGGAATAAGCCCGATACCATAATCCACCCCGGCAGTGTCAAGTCCTGCTGTTACCCAAGGACCTCCAACAGTAATTCCAACCTGTCCAGCACTCATCATTGAATCCGTATCTGCTTCAAGAGGATTATCGCCATCGTCCACCATATCTTTGTACATGTTAAGGAAATTCTCATATCCCGCATTATTTTCAAAATTAGCCTTCCACGTTCCATTATCATCAGTAACAGCCAATCCCCCAAATCTCTGCATAATGTGTGCAATTTGGTAGGCATAATCATAAGAAATTCCTGAGCCGTAAATATTTTTGGTTGAATCAGAAATCTTTGCTGCATCCTGCTGCCACTCATCCCATGATGTAGGAGGTGTCTCAGGGTCAAGACCAGCCTTTTTAAACAGATCTTTGTTCCAGTACATATAGTATCCAACTACCTGGAATGGGACGAAATATGTTTTATCACCATCAGAACAATAATCCAAATATGACTGAATAAAATCATCCTTATTCAAATCTGTCTTATCAAACACATCACTAACATCCTGCAAATAGTCCCCATATGTAAATCTGTAAGCACTTGAGCTAAGAATCATTGTTGGCCCTTCGCCAGCTGCAAATGCTGTTGATAACTGGCTGTCAAAATCTGATGAAATATCCATCTTTACTTTGATTCCATCAGTATTTTCCTTATTGAATTTATCAACCATCTTTACCAGCATATCTCCATCAGCTCCGGTAAAGCTATTCCAGAAAGTAACTGTTGTCCCTTTTGATGAATCTGATTTCTTATTTTTTGCATTACCTGTTGATCCACCACAGGCTACAAGTGATGTAACCATCATTGCCGCCAATCCCAATGCCATAAACTTTTTAAACTTATTCATATATCCTCCATTCTGAAATATGTCCAATTATTCTGCTTCGTCAAGCAAATAACCTTCAACTATTCTTGCTGCGTCGTGTTGTACACGTGTACATTTATCTTGTAAATTAAATATATTACCTGTTCTTGTTAATGTCAATATTCTTTTGCATTTTTGTCTGTAGTGTCATATTTCCAATTATTTTTTTGTGCATTTTTACTATTTGCAATATTTGTACTCGTGTTCATTTCAGAAAATTAAAATTTCTGTGTAAAGTATTATATTATTCTTCGCAATATTCTAGGAAAATGCATCCATAATTGCCTGCTTATAAACATCATACGATTTTTGCTTCGACATCCACAGGTGTCAGTTTAAACAGCACACAATCAAAAACTATTATATAACAACTGACTGACCAAAAAAGATAGTACAAGATGAGTATCAGATGCTTCTGATTCAATAGTATAGTCTTATTTTCGTCACCACCACGCTTGAAATATGCCCTGACTTGAGCTCACGAAAACTGAAATGAAATTGATTGAATAATTATTCTCCTGAGAATTTCCTGATTATTTTATACTATATAGAAAACGAATATTTTTAGATTGCGGTTTGAAATTTTCCAGATGGTTTACTGCATACCTACAACAGGGAACGCTCCCCGTTTGCAGTAATTCCACTGGAAAAGTAACCGCCTGTTTACTCCTCGATTCCGGCAAGTGCCGTCAGTTTTTCCTTTGTAAAATGATTAAAGACCGCAATCGTACGCCCTACAAGGATCACGGCAAGCACTGTTCCGATCCCGATCCCATGCAACCGCCCGGTGCAGACCAGACTGATCGCAATCGTAATTGTCACGTTGAGCACATCAAAACAGTTCTTCGTAAATCCGACACTTCTGTGAATACAATCCGCAATCGCCTGTACGATTCCATCGCCAGAATTAATAATCCTGCAATATAGATCAATACACGATAGATCATTGATTTTTTCATAGAATAATTTCCCTTCCTTCTATAACCTATTATTCAATTTTTTATTTATTTTTCAATGCCTGAGATTCCTTCTTGTTTTACTTGACATTTTGTATTGTTTGTATTATTGTAGCTAATACAAAATACTGTATGATATTTACGGAAGGAGAAAACATGGTAATTTCCATCAATGATGCCTCCGAGATTCCGATCTACCAGCAGATCCGCAATCAGATCGTGCTCGGCATTTCGGACGGGCGGCTTGCTCCGGGCGAACAACTTCCCACCGTGCGGGCACTGGCAGAGGAGATCGGTATCAACTCCATGACCGTCAGCAAAGCCTACACCCTCTTAAAACAGGAGGGCTACATCTACACCGACCGCAGAAGCGGTGCCCGCGTGCGGCAGGAATTTGAAACGAATAAAGAATTGTCGGAAAAATCCCAGGAACTGCTGCGCCAGATCATTTCCGAAGCGAAAGTAAGCGGCATGACGCAGACAGAATTTTTCGACTTATGCAAACGCATCTATAAGGGGTGATTGTTATGATTATGATTATGAATATTATCTTTTTTGCAACCATGTATCCGATCGTCTTTATCATGCTGTTTTTATTTTCCACACAAAATAAGTATGAGAACGGACGCCTGTTTGCCGTAAACATGAAAAAAGAATGGATAAAAGATGCCACCGTCGCAGACATCCGGCAAAAATTTAAAAAGGAAATGCGTTACTACGCCATTCTCCTTGCGATTGTTCCATTTGTAAGTCTGCTGACCTCCCATATGTCCATTCAGCTTACCATCTGGATGTTCTGGCTTCTGGCAGCGATTTTTCTGCTTTCCCTGCCGATCATGCGTGCGAATCACCGGTTGAAAACATGGAAAACGCAAAACCATCTGTACGAAGACCGGCAGCCGGAACATTATGTGGAATTAAAACAGGCTGGCTCCGTAAGAAAAGTCCTGTTTCTCCCGTTTTTCCTGCCAAATATCATCAGTATTGCAAGTGCCCTGTTGCTGCTTCCAAAGTCCAGCGGGCTTGGGATTTCCTGTCTGATCGGTGCCTCCTGCGGGCTGGTCTTCTGGCTTGCAGCTGTATGGATAGACCGCCAGCCGGTTTCCGTCATCAGTACGGACAGTGACGTGAATATCAATTATGCACGCGCAAAGAAAAACCTCTGGAAGAACTTCTGGCTGATCTCCTGCTGGCTGAACACGGCACTGATCCTGTTTCTGGAGATCCTTACCCTGTCTGCCAGACACATGGGAATATGTTCCATCGCCGGCATGATTGTTTATACACTGCTTTTACTCCTGCTGTGCATTTTCTGCATGATAAAGCTGAAAAAAATTGACCGGAGCTATGCACAGAAACGGAATCTGACCAGCGATGAAAATGATGACAGAAACTGGATCGGCGGCATCCTCTACTACAATCCGTCCGATCCCCATACGATGGTAGAACAGCGCGTCGGCATCGGGACAACGGTAAATATGGCCACATCCCTCGGAAAAGGACTTACTATTTTCAGTGCCATTATGATGCTTTCCTGCCCTCTGTTATGCATATGGCTGATTCAGGAGGAATTTACTCCCATTGATCTGGTGATCCAAAACCACACACTATGCGCACAGCATCTGAAAACAGATTATCAGATTCCGCTTAGTGAAATCAAAGATCCCACACTTCTTACCGCAAGTGATCTGCCGGACTGGACCAGAACATACGGCACCAGCATGGATACATTGGAAAAAGGCACATTTACCATCTCCGGAGGGGAGGATGTCAATGTTTTCTTAAATCCAGAAAATGATGCGTTTCTCCAATTTTCCGCAAATGGGAAAACTTACTATATGGGCGGTGTAGACGATACCCAGACAAAGGGGATTTATGAAGAACTGCTGACCCATTAGGTCCGCAGTCTTTATTGGAAGGTCGCAAGACTTTTTATATCATACGTCCCCTGTATGACTGGATTTACTGATAAAAGAAGACATCTCTGTTCCGAAAAATTTAATTGACCGGTATATTCACAAAACGTCTGTTTCAGAATCTGCAGATGAAGAACTTGAGTTTGATTAAACCTTGTAAAAATGGTGGCTGATTTATTGACCATCGCAAAAAATTGAAAAACTTACACCATCACTTCACAAACTTTATTCAAATTTTATTTCAGGTAAACTTAAATAGGATGTGGGACATATGGAGCTTTTTCTTTCGACTATGTCCCACATTTTCCTTTTGTTGGGACATATGCAGATTTTCTTTTGACTATGTCCCACATTTTCCTTTTGTTGGGACATATGCAGATTTTCTTTCTGATTATGTCCCGTTTCTGGATTTCTGTGGGAGGCTTCCTCGCCTTTTTTTGCATATGTCCTGCTTTCGGATTTCTGTAGGAGGTTTCCTTGCCTTTTTTGGCATATGTCCCACCTTTTAATACCGCCACAAAATCTTTATCAGATGATACTTATTTGTTTATCAACATACCCTGTATATAAATTTCCAGAGCAAAATACTCTCATTTTCCTGCCTTTCAGAATTATTTAAAATGATAAGTAATTAACTTTTGCACAATTGCAGTATCCAACGGCTGCTCCATAGTCTCATATGTTGTAATCAGCCGATCTCCCGGATATATCCCATTTCTCGCATACATATGTAACTTATCCGCGGCATTCTTTGCATATTCAGGCAAGTCCATCTTCCCAAAATGTTCCCAGTAAATTTCTTTTCCTGTCAGCGGATGAAGAATTGTAAAATCCGGATAAAACACTGCCTTCCCGATTTTTAATTCGCACTCATAACGGTATGCAATTTTTTCCATATACAAATTCATTGCAATCAATGCTTCTGACTTGGATCGTACATATTCATTTTTACAGCTTTTATACTTCAATTGTTCGGGATAATTGGGATTTTTAGGATAGGAAGTATCACTCCATATAAGTTCTTCCTGCGTAACCATCTGATAGAATGGACAGAGCAATTCCTGATACGCCGGATCTTCTGAAAGAAACCTGTCCGACTTTTTATTTTCACCAACTGCATGTCGTTGATAAAGTTCTAATGCATACAGTTCTTTTTTACACTCTGTCTGTTTTTCCAATAAGAATCTTTTGTATGCCAACTGCTGTGCATATTCTCTGTGTTTCTTTGGAATATACGTCTGTGTGTGACCGTCACTGTGAAACCATTTCACCCGGTTTCCATTGTGAACACAAATAATTTTTCCATCAGGAAGATGCAATAGTTCTTCACTGATTTGTTGTAATTCTTTCGTAAGCCTTCTCTTCTCCGAAAGAATCTGATGATAAATTGTTATAAAAACCTCTCCTTTCTGTGCATTAATATGACGTTATTAAAACACAACTTCATTCTCATGTAAAGTAAATTTTTATATTTTTTTAACAATGGGATATATCGGAAAAAAGTAAATTCATATATCCCGCACCTCCCTTCTGTTGGGACATATAAAATTTTTCTTTACATAGATATCCCGGCAATTTATCTCTTCAGGATATATAGCAACTTTCTTTGCAATTATGTCCCATTTAGAAATCACTACGGGACTTTTTGTCTTATTTTTGGTGTATACATCCCGTTTTCAGTCTCTCAAGGGACTTTTTCATCAAATTTTTTACATATGTCCACTCCCCTGTTTCTCGCAGGATCTTTTCATAACTTTTTCCCACATATGTCCCATATTTTAATTTTTTCGTACAGATTTATATATTCGCATGCCGTACTTCTCTGCCGGAATCCGGTAATCCTTCAGCTGTTTGTTGGTCTCTGCCTGTAAAACTGCCTTCGCCAGTTCCAGATTTTTCGTTTTTTCTTCTGTGGAAAGTTTTAAAAAATGCATTGCTCATACAACTTCCTACACCCTATATAAGTTTATATAATTTTTCACAATAAGGTGATGAACTTTCTCTCTATTCTGTAAATAATCAACATGTATCCTTTTGAGTTTCTGATACCATTCTTTTTTCCACATCTTCCATACAAATTCTGATCCCCGTTATTATATATTTACAACTGCAATTCTTACAAATCCCACCATTGTTTTCGCATTTTGATACAAACGCATAATAGTTTACAAAAATTTTACTGTAAATTCGTATATCCTCACAAATGCGTTATTATGTAGATGATGTTATAATACGTAGAATAAATACAGGAGAAATTTAAACATATGTCAAAAGTGGTTCACAGGAAGAAAAGACTTTCCTCCTTTAAATTAATTGTACTGGGCTTTGCCGCTGTCATTTTTGTCGGCGCACTGCTGCTGATGCTTCCGGTCTCTTCGGTTTCCGGTACACAGACTCCTTTTCATGAGGCACTATTCACCTCTGTTTCAGCGGTATGTGTCACAGGGCTTGTTGTACAGGACACCGGCAGTTACTGGTCTTCTTTTGGTCAGACAGTTATTTTGCTGCTGATCCAGACCGGCGGGCTGGGTGTCATCACCGTTGCTGTTTCCTTTGCCATTTTATCCGGACGGAAAATTTCGCTCATGCAGCGCAGTACAATGCAGGATGCAATTTCTGCACCGAAAATCGGCGGTATTGTCCGCCTGACCAAATTCAGCGTACAGGGTACATTGTTTATTGAATTGCTCGGCATGACTGCCATGCTTCCGGTTTTCTTCCGTGATTATGGCATCAAAGGCATCTGGATGGCAGCCTTTCACTCTGTATCTGCATTTTGCAATGCCGGTTTTGACCTTCTGGGAACTTCCAGCCAGCCGTTTGTATCTCTGAGCAGATACATCGCCAACCCACTGATCAACCTCGTAATTATGCTTTTGATCATAATTGGTGGCATCGGCTTTCTGACGTGGGACGATATCTGCACCCATAAATGGCATATCAGACGTTATCGCGTACAGAGCAAAGTCATTCTCTGGACATCGGCTTTACTTATTATAATTCCGGCCGTATTCTTTTTTGTTGTGGATTTTACGGGTTCATCAACCGGCACCAGACTGCTGGCCTCCACGTTTCAGTCTGTAACAACAAGAACTGCCGGTTTTAACACCGCAGATCTTACAGCAATGACACCGACATCAAAATCTGTTATGATTCTTCTGATGCTGATCGGAGGATCTCCCGGCTCTACTGCCGGCGGCATGAAAACAACAACTTTTGCAGTCCTTATTTTAAATATGGTTGCCACGTTCCGCCAGAAAGAGGACATTGAAATTTTCGGTCGGCGGCTTGACAGTCATGCCATTAAAAATGCGGCCACCATCGTTGCTTTATATATCATTTTTTTCTTTATTGGAGGGATTGCCATCAGTTCCATCGAACACCTTCCGCTTCTGGACTGCCTGTTTGAAACGGCATCCGCTGTCGGAACCGTCGGACTTACACTTGGAATTACACCAACTCTCGGCATCCCGTCCCAGCTGATTCTGATCCTTCTGATGTTTTTCGGCAGAGTCGGTGGGCTTACCTTAATTTATGCGGCAATTTCCGTAAAACAAAATGGAGTAAAACTGCCGCTCGAAAAGATAACAGTTGGTTAAAAAGGAGTTGAAAATACCATGAAAAATATATTATTAATTGGATTAGGAAGATTTGGAAGACATGTTGCCATACAGCTGAACGATCTCGGTCACGAAGTGATGGCAGTCGACAACAACGAAGAACGTGTCAATGAGGTTCTTCCGTTTGTCACCAATGCTCAGATCGGTGACAGTACCAATGCCGATTTCTTAAAATCCCTTGGCATTGGTAATTTTGATGTATGTATGGTAACGATAGGTGGAAATTTCCAGAATTCCCTTGAAACTACTTCCCTGCTCAAGGAACTCGGTGCAAAAACGGTCGTATCGCGTGCAGAACGGGATGTACAGAAAAAATTTCTTCTGCGAAACGGTGCAGACGAAGTTGTTTATCCGGAAAAACAGATTGCAGAGTGGGCTGCTATCCGGTATACTGCCGATCACATACGCGATTATATTCAGGTGGATGAGGCACATGCAATTTTTGAAGTGGAAGTTCCGGAAAACTGGATTTCCAAAACAATCGGTCAATTGGATATCCGGAAAAAATTCGGAATCAATATTGTTGCCATCCGGGAAGACGGCAAAATTAATATGGCAATTTCTCCAAATACCGTATTCCGGTCTGGTACCACATTGCTTGTTCTCGGTGAATATAAAGAACTTCAAAAATGTTTCCGTATGTAGTTTCTATTTCCATAACAGATTCCACAGGTTCTGATAAGCAGCTGTTTCATACAGATTTATATAATTACATGCCGTACTTCTCTGCCGGAATGCCGGATATAAAAATCCTGCTTCCGGCAGTCCCGGCTCATATTCCCCCTCAAGCGGTCCCACGGCACACAGAAGATAATTGTATACTTCCTCGGAACCTTCCTGCCATTCCTTATCGGTTCCTTTCACTGGAACATCATACATTCCATGAAACAAAAAACAATAACTTTCTTTTCCCGGTGCAACACGTTCCCCGATCATTTCATAAAGTAGATCCAAAAACGCATCGTTCTGTAGCCCGGACTCTTTGATTCCATCCAGAAGCTGCCAGATACTTCCCGGCTTTCTCCCGGTTTCCGGAATCCGGTAATCCTTCAGCTGTTTGTTGGTCTCTGCCTGTAAAACTGCCTTCGCCAGTTCCAGATTTTTCGTTTTTTCTGCTATGAAAAGTTTTAAAAAATGCGTGTTGAATGTACCATCTATATATCCTTCTGCATCATAATATGCACCGGCGATCCGGTCAATGTGTGACCGCGCCGGAGTCATGCGCCGTGTCAGTTCGAGCATGTCTTCCCGATTAATCATGATTTCCTTCTCCGATCTTCATTTAAGAAAATTATACTGGTATTTTCCAGATTTTCCAAGAGAATATCAGATTATAATTTACATAATCCTGTTATTTTGTATATTTAATCGCATAATAGTATGTAAGTGTGCTGTTTCTGCGGAAATAGTTGAGTCTGCAGGCATTCCTGTGATATGATACATTTACACGGGCAAACGTGTAATTAGAGGAGGGTACTGCATGGGAAATTATTTAAACCAGGATGGAAAAAAATTTTACGAAATTACACATTCTGATATCTACGTGGATAAGACAGAATTATTGACCTATACAAATTCTGTCTTACAGACTCTGCAGAAATATATAT
>OBAI01002643.1_pt1 | contig 10985 bp, 7 predicted proteins | sample 1517461 | NCBI WGS metagenome assembly OBAI01 (sample SAMN04571696, study PRJEB22368) | human gut metagenome | biome: human gut; material: stool | host: Homo sapiens | place: Luxembourg | collected 2012-06-29
TCTGGTGGAATGGAACAAAGTGATGAACCTGACGGCCATTACCGAATACGAAGAAGTCATCACCAAACACTTCCTGGACAGCGTAGCGTCTGTCAAAGTGTGTGATTACAGTAAACCGATGAAAATCCTGGATCTTGGAACAGGCGCCGGATTTCCCGGCATACCGTTAAAAATCGCTTTTCCGGAGCAGGAGATTGTCCTTCTCGACTCCCTGAACAAGCGTGTTAAATTCCTGAACACCGTCATTGAAACCCTTGGTCTCACCGGAATCCGCGCTATCCACGGAAGAGCCGAAGACTACGCACGTCATGCAGACTACAGAGAACAGTTCGATCTGTGTGTCTCACGTGCTGTAGCCAACCTGAGTACGCTATCCGAATACTGCCTGCCCTATGTAAAAACAGGTGGTCACTTCATACCGTACAAGTCCGGCAGAATCCAGGAGGAACTGACCGAAGCCAAAACCGCCATCAAAATCCTTGGCGGCAGCCTGGAAAAAACCGAAAAATTCCAGCTGGCAGACACCGACATGGAAAGATCCTTCGTAGTCATCCGAAAAATCCAACCAACCGGAAAAAAATTCCCAAGAAAAGCCGGCCTTCCATCAAAAGAACCGATTAAATAATAAAAGAACTCAAGAAAACCCCGTGAGAAGCCGAAAAACGGCTCAAAACGGGGTTTCTTTGCACAAGTCAACAAACATATCGGATCACATAGTAAAAACACCAATATAGGGAAAATACGAGAAAAGTAAAAAATAAGATCATTAGAAATTGGTGGAAGAAAACAAAACGTTATATACCATAAAATTGAAAACTGAAATAAGGCATAACCCCGTGATCGGATCTGAAAATAACTATGAAACAATAAAGATAGAGAACAGATGTAAAGCGTCAGGTATGCAAATCTGAAAACAGACCAGAGAAAAATCACTTCCATGAATACTCTTCTACTACGCGCATCTAAAATTCATACAAATCATATAAGATATTCTTTCGAAAATGATTTTAAAATATCAACTCTGAATGTAGGCCATAAATGTCACCCCATACCACACATTTTAACTCGCACATTTCCTGAGCTATTCTCCAGTTAAAAAGCCAAAAATCTCCGTCCCCAACAGCTCCCATAAATATCAGCCAATAACGTTCCCCATACACCTCCTCTCCAGCTTTGAATACCCAGCTCAAATCCCTCGTATCTTCCACAGATGAGCCGCTTGTCGAGCACGAGTTTGAGACTACAGGCTCAAACCGAGCGCAGACCCGGCCATATGGGGAAGATACGAGGGATTTGAGCGTCCGACTATTCAAAGTCACACACATTTCACAAAGAAAACACAAACATTTCGAAACTTCATCACACTTTTTATATAAAATAATACCAATAAAGGAGGTAACAAACTGTGATAGAAGTGAAGAATTTAGTAAAGAAATACGGTGATCACACCGCTGTCGATCACCTGTCATTTCACGTGGACAAAGGTCAGATCTACGGTTTCTTAGGCCCAAACGGTGCCGGAAAATCAACAACCATGAACATTATGACCGGCTATATCGCGTCCACATCCGGCGAAGTCCTGATTGACGGACACAACATCCTTGAGGAGCCGGAAGCTGCGAAAAAATGCATCGGATACCTGCCGGAGCAGCCACCGCTGTACTTCGATATGACAGTAGCTGAATACCTGAAGTTCGCTGCAGAACTCAAAAAAGTTCCGAAAAACGAAAGAGAAACCCAGATCGAACAGGTCATGGAACTGACAGGCATCACCGCGATGGCAAACCGTCTGATCAAAAACCTGTCAAAAGGATACAAACAGCGGGTAGGACTTGCCCAGGCGATCCTCGGCTATCCTGAAATCATCATCCTTGATGAACCAACCGTAGGACTTGATCCAAAACAGATCATTGAGATCCGTGAACTGATCAGGAAACTCAGCGAAGAACATACCATTATACTAAGTTCTCATATTCTGTCAGAAGTAAGTGCTGTATGTGATTACATCATGATCATCAACCACGGTAAACTGGTTGCGAGCGATACCACAGAAAACCTGATGAACCATTCACTGGGAAGCAACACCCTGGAGCTTACCGTAAAAGGAGAAAAACAGGATGTTGAAAAAATGTTGCGCGACGTAGAAGAAATACAAAAATTAGAGTGGAAACCGGGAGAAAACGAAAAAACAGTAAGTATGGTGATCACAACAGAAGAAAAGACGGATATCCGTGAAAAACTGTTTTATATGATGGCAGAAGCCAAGATGCCGATCCTGAATATGCAGTTTACGAAAGTATCCCTCGAAGACATCTTCCTTGAACTGACACAGAACGAAACAGCCCCTGTTCCGGATGAACAAGACACCAAGCCGGAGTCTGCACCGGAAGATGAGACTGGTACAGATACGGAAAAAGAGAATGAAACAGAACAGGAGGCTCATGATGAAAGCAATTTATAAGAAAGAAGTAAAAAGTTATCTGACCTCTATGATCGGATATGTATTTATATTTTTCATTCTGCTTCTGGAAGGCATCTATTTTACTGCCTATAACCTGCAGAATGCCTACCCGTTATTTGGAACCACATTAAGTGCCGTTACCTTTATTTTTCTGATTCTGGTGCCGGTTCTGACGATGAAAACGATTGCAGAAGAACGGAAACAGAAGACTGATCAGTTGCTTTTGACAGCTCCGGTATCAGTCAGTGAGATTGTTCTTGGAAAGTTTCTGGCAGTAGCTACGGTTTATGCGATCCCGGTACTGATCATCTGTCTGTACCCGATGATCATGGGAAAATATGGTACCGTATCTTATGCGATGGCATATACGGCAGTGCTCGGGTTTGCCCTTCTTGGATTTGCCCAGATCGCAGTCGGAGTCTTCTGGTCCTCCGTTACAGAAAATCCGGTCATTGCAGCAGTCGTAACCTTTATCGTACTGTTTGTCTGTTATATGATCACGGGTATCGGATCTCTGATCCCGGACAGTTCCATGGCGTCTCTGGCGTGCTATATGCTTCTGGTGCTGCTGGCTGCTGTGTGGATATACCATATGATCCGGAATCTGTGGATCGCAGCAGTTATCGGTATCGCAGGAGAAGCGGCACTTGCCATCACCTATGTGGTAAAATCCACACTATTTGAGGGAAGTATTCAGAAATTCCTGTCTGTTTTCGATATTACCAGTCACTTTGATAACTTTACCAACGGTATTCTGGACCTGCAGGGAGTGGTATATTTCCTGTCTGTGATCATTATTTTCCTGGTTCTTACGGTTCAGACCATTACCAAGAGAAGATGGAATTAGGAGGCTGGAAGAATGAAAATCAATATCAAAAAGAAATTAAAATCGGCGGGAAGCACCATCAAAGGAATGGGAAGCATCGATAAAAAATCCCTGAAAAACGGTTCTTACAGTATGGGAATCACTGCTATTGTGATCGCGGTGCTGGTCGTTATAAACCTGATCGTTGGACAGATTCCGGAAAAATATACCCAGGTGGATGTAAGTACCCAGAAGCTGTATACGATCTCTGATACGACAGTGAAGTATCTGAAAGATATGAACACGGATGTTACGATCTACCATATCGTACAGTCAGGAAAAGAAGACTCGGTACTGGAAAAAATGCTGACCAGATACGAAGAGGAGTCCAAACATATTAAAGTAGAGAAAAAAGACCCGGTGTTATATCCGAACTTTACTTCACAGTATACCAGCGATGATGTGGCAGATAACAGTCTGATCGTGGTTGCAGGGGAGAAGAGTAAGGTGATCAGTTACAGCGATCTGTATGAAACAGAAATGGATTATACAACCTACCAGACCAACACTACAGGGTTTGACGGGGAAGGACAGATTGACAGTGCGATTTCTTATGTCACTTCCGAGAATCTGCCGGTAATATATACGCTGGAAGGTCATGAGGAACTGGAATTAAACAGCAGTCTGACAGACAGCCTGCAGAAAGCTAATTATGATGTACAGAGTCTGAATCTGCTGACACAGGATGCGGTTCCGGAGGACACCGGATGCCTGCTGATCGCGGCACCGCAGAAAGATCTTTCTGAAGAAGAAACACAAAAGATCATTACCTACATGGAAGCCGGCGGAAAAGTGATGATTTTTACAGAATATACCGGAACAGATATGCCGAATCTGAAGAGTGTACTGGAAAATTACGGTGTAACCACAGGGGACGGTGTGATCATGGAGGGAGATACCGGACATTACATTATGCAGAGACCGTACTATATTGTTCCGACTATTGACAGTTCTGATATTACTTCCGACATTAAGAGTAACAACCGCTATGTGCTGGCACCGATCTCACAGCCGGTAAAAACACTGAGCGATTACCGTGATACGCTGCAGATTTCTTCTCTGTTATCAACATCTGACGAAGCGTATATAAAGACAGATGTACAGAATATGACCACATATGAGAAAGAAGACAGCGATGAAGAAGGCAGTTTCCAGGTTGGTGTTTCTGTAACCGAGCAGGTGGATGATGATAATACCACACAGCTGGTGTGTTTCGGCTGTGCCAGCCTTCTGGACGAAGCTACCGATCAGCAGGTATCCGGAGGCAATACGGATCTGGTGCTGGCAGCGCTGGGCTGGATGTGTGAAAACGATGCACCGGTCATCGATGTGACGAGCAAGAGCCTGACCATGAGTTATCTGACTGTTCCACAGTTTGATGCGGCATATTGGAGTATCATCGTGTGCGGTGTGATCCCGGTGGTATTTCTGCTGATCGGTACGGTGATCTGGTTTAAGAGGAGAAAACAGTAATGAAGAAAAAAAGGGGCTTATTTGTAATTCTTGCGGGGGTTGTTCTTCTGTGTGTCTTGAGCGTGTGTTATTTTGCACTGTTAAAAGCGAACAGCAGTGAGGAAGAGACAACGGAAGAAGAGACCACGGAGGAAGAAGTGGCGGCAATCGCCAGTGATGATATCAGCACATTGACTTTTGAGGCGGGGGATCAAACAGTCACCTTCCAAAAAGCGGAAGACAGCTGGACACTGGAAGGTCAGGAGGATTTTCCGGTGGATGCTTCGAAAGTAGACAGCGTAGTATCCTGTCTGGCATCCGTCAAAGCGGATCGTACCCTGACGGATGTGGAGGATCCGGGAGAATACGGTCTGGACGTTCCGACCAATGTGATCGAGGTGGTAAAAACAGACGGAAGCAGCGAAAAGATTACAGTTGGTGACAAGAACAGTTCCACCGGTAATACGTATATCTGTCTGAATGATGATGCTTCAACCGTGTATACGACCAGTACGGATTTTGGAAGCACTTTTTCAGGCGGCCTGTACAATTATGCAGAAAGTGAGAGTTATCCAACCATCACATCTTCAACGATCAGCAAGATTGTTGTGAAAAAAGACAACAATTCGTATACGGTTACGAATAACGGAAAGTCTTCTACAGGCTGGTATGTCCAGGAAGAGGATAACAAGAAACAGGAAGCGGATTCCACGCAGGTGGGAACCCTGCAAAGTACCGTTGCCGGCCTTAGTTTTGCCGGATATTACAACTACAACTGTACGGACTGGGAAGCATATGGCCTTGAGAAGCCGAAAATGACCCTCACAGTCGATTATACCGAAGAAGTGGAAGCAGAATCCACAGACGACACAGAAAGCGATTCTGAGGCAAATACGAACGATACAGAAGATTCCAGTGAAACGACCACACAGGCAGAGGACAAAGAACTGGTTCTGTATGTGGGAAATGTCAATGAAACCGATGGAAATTATTACGTGAGACTGGGCGATTCCAGTGAACTTCACGGAATTTCCCAGGCATCTCTGGAGACATTACTGAACGGAAAAGCATTTGATTACTGGAAAACATCGATTGATTCGATGACGATCAGTGATCTGGATCATCTGGATGTGACCTATCAGGGAACCACTTATACGCTGAAACGGGTTGTGACAGAAGAAAAAGTGGAGAAGGGTGAGAGCAAAGACACAGACGCTGATGCAGATGCGGACAGCGAGGACGCAGACGAAGAAGAGACAAAGACCGTGACCACTTACTATGTGAATGATCAGGAAGCAGACAGTGATGCTTTCACCGCATTCTACCGGGCAGCGGCAGGTATGACATGCCAGAGCCGTCTGGAAGAAAATACAAACAAAGGCGACGCGGAACTTACACTTTCCTATTACGGAACAGATGGAAGTGAAATCACGATCTCCTACACGCCAAGAGATTCCAGTTTTTATGTGATGGAAGATCAGGATGGAAACTGCGGTCTGGTTAATAAAATGAATGTAAAAGATCTGATCGATACGTTCCTGACACTGACCGAAGGTGAAAAATAGTTGTAACAAAACATAAAATAAAAAAAGAAACCGGATGGTTTCTTTTTTTATTGCGTTGCATATCAATAGTTGGTCCGGTGGACCGATTTTGATTGAACTGATTTAACTGATAATACGACTCATGTTCTTTACTGCGCTTTCAATCAGTGCATTTGCGTTATTGACATAAATAACATCTTGAATATTGTTATCTTTTACAAGATCGACCAGGTTGCCACTGAAGTAACGGTAGTCGACAACGTGTACGGTCTGGTAACTGTTGACCAGGAATGGTACGAAAGCGTTACCGTAAGATTCCTTGATAACTACGCAGGATGATCCGTCGGTGATGTTCGGGTTATCGATGCGTTCGTACGGCTGATCACCGCAGATGAAGCACAGATATTTGTTGGCTTCGGAGTACTTCGTTACATCTGAGACTACATATCCCGATACCTGTTGTCCATCTGTATTGGTGTAAGTCAGATCGTTGCAGGTCGGTGTGTAGGCAACAACCGTATCCGGATTATTTTTCAGTGTTTCAGACTGATTACTGTACTGATAGAAGGAACCGACGAATCCCGGATATTCGCTCTTCGTGTAATCGGTCAGAGGAGAAGGCGTCATGCCTTTGGCTTTCATCAGCTCTTTGTAAGCATAGTAGGCACCGTCAGCGGTCCAGTGATGGTCCGTCTTAAAGTAAAGATATTCACTGTTATGATTCTTTAAGGCATCCAGAACAGCTACCTGGTTGATGGAAGCATCCAGATGTCCGTTTACATAAGCGAATGTGTCTTCCTGGCTGTTGGAGCCGACTTTCTGCTGATTTTCCTGATCGATATTGACTGCTGGTAGGAACCAGAATATCATAAATGGTTGCGATATCTTTTAACTGGGTGGCAGCAGAGTTCATCATGTTGATGTAAGCGTCTGCCCCGGCCCGGCTGAAGCCGTAAAGTTCGAAACCTCGGTTATCAGCGATATAGATTTTTCCCAGTCTTTCAGGCTCGGCATGGATGGTTCCATCTTCTTCCTGAATGTCATCTTCTTCCGGTGTTGGCGTCGGGGTGGTTTCCATCTCGGCATCCGCGTCAGGAATTTCATCACCCTGTGCAGCATCACCATAGATTTCCTGTGTCGTAATACCATAGAATTTTTTCATCTTGGCATTGGCGCTCATCAGTGTCTCACGGAACGGAAACGTATCCGCGTACCAGGTGCTGATATCGGAGAAAAATTCGCCGTTTAACACGGTAGAAACAGTTGGTTTCGGGAATTTGGAAAGTTCACGCTTCTCCAGTTCCGATTCTTTCGGTCTAAGAGGAAGCAGAAGTCCGATAAAAGCGATCACAAAAAGGAACACGAAGAAGGTTCGGATTCCGATCTGCCAGAATCGCTTGTGGACGGCATTGTTTTTATTAATAAATTTTTCTTTTTTATTTGTATTCATGTTCAGACAGATCCTTTAAAACTGGAAGTATAAAAATGGATTGTAACTGTTTCCGACCAGCGCAAGGAGTGAAAGAATCAGCAATACAGGAGGTATTACAATCTCATATGCGTAGGTCAGATAAGGAATCCGGTAATGCACAAGGTCAAGTCGTTTGATGTAAGTGCCTATATTTTTCAGCAACGGTGTGGAAGCGATGATACAGAAAATCAGCAGATACAGATTATTCTGGAAAAGAACAGAGGTCGAAAGATCGATAAAACCGTTGTGGTTCAGACCAAACATTCCTTTCAAGATAGCTCCAAGATTACCCAGAGACTCACAGCGGAACAGCACCCATCCGAAGTAAACCACGACCATGGCATACAGATGGCTCACAAAGCGCGGAAGGTGGGAAAACTTTTCCAGAAGGAAGGTGTTCTCCATGTAGATGAACAGGAAGAAATACAGTCCCCAGAAAATAAAGTTCCAGCTGGCTCCGTGCCAGAATCCGGTAAGTCCCCAGACAATTAACAGGTTGATGGTACGTCTGCGGGCACCTTTTCGATTACCACCGAGCGGAATATAGACATAATCACGGAAGAAGGTTCCGAGGGAAATATGCCATCTGTTCCAGAACTCTTTAATGGAACCGGAGATGTACGGGTAATTAAAGTTCTCGTCGTAGTGAAAACCGACCATAAGCCCCATACCGATTGCCATATCGGAATAGGCAGAAAAATCAAGATAAATCTGCAATGCATAGAACAACATACCAATCCACAGACCGGCTGCAGGAATCTCGGTGATGTCCTTGGCGAGTGTTGGAACCAGGGTATCTGCTACAGATGCACAGCCGTTTGCCAGAATAGCTTTTTTGGCAAGCCCAATGGTAAAACGTTTGATACCCCTGTATAATTCATCCGTTTTCACTTTACGGTTCTCAATCTCATCAGCAACCAGCTGGTAACGAACGATTGGTCCGGCGATACACTGATGGAACAGGGAAGCATACAGCAGCAGATTTACGAATTTGCGCTGTGGTGCCACTTCCTCGCGATATACGTCGATGACGTAAGAGAGCAGCTGGAAAGTGTAGAAAGAAATACCGATTGGCAGAGCAATCTGAGGAATTTCTTTTGGAAAATGGAAGATCGTGTTTGTGATGGATGAAAAGAAAGTCAGATATTTGAAAATACAAAGCAGACCTAACATAAATACGCAGTCACAGATCAAAAATATTTTACTCAGTCCTTCTTCCCGGTACTGATCAATCAATAAGGCGAACAGCCAGGAGGCAAAGACCATGCTGAGCAGAAGCAGAAGATATTTCGGTCCTCCCCAGGAGTAAAACACCAGAGAAAAACCGAGGAGAACCATATTTTTCCGCTTAATACCATCAGCAAAATGATAGGCGATCAGATTTAACGCCAGAAAGAAAAAAACAAAAAATAAGCTCGAAAAAACCATAAAACTCCTTTTGTATTTGCAGATGTAAGCATAATGAAATTGTGTGCAGAAAAAAATTCTGCGCTGGGTTAGCGGGTAAGATTTTCAGATCGTTTAAGAAAGGCATATACATTCTTGATACCGTCTGTCGGGCACTGTTTTGCATGGAAAATCGTGTGTAAATGATATAAGTAATCAGTAAAATAGATATCAGTTGAATGTAAAAACATATGTATCTATGCCATGATGCGACGAAATTCCACATAAACCAACAAAAAAGTGCTGTACCTATTATAATATAATAACAGTGTAAGCATGTCAACAAAATAACAGGTGAAAAAGATGGGAAAACCGTTGATTTTAAAGGGATTTTGGAACGTTAGAAGATTGAAAAAATATCGACAGAAAAAATTAAAAATTGGCAGGGAATGTGGTAAAAACAAAAATATTATGTAAACTTTCAGGAAAATATAAAATGAAAGCAGTGAAAACGACAGAAAAGCAAGAATACCTTTTCGAATATTCTTGCTTTTTCTTTAAAAATAGTATATCGTTTTCGAAATAACTGTATCATTCGCGTAGGATACAGTTATTTACGAAACAATATACTGGATATTTTAGCATTGGACAATAGAATTTATGAGGCAAAAAAGATGTTAACAGCTTCCAGTACCTGTTCGGGTGCTTCTATCTGAGGCAGGTGTTTGGTGCTTTTTATCATCTCGGATTCGATTGCGGGATTAATAGAAGTATATAAAGCAACACTTTCTCTGGCACGGGGTTCAGAATCACCCTCCAGAATATAGATACTGTTGTCAATGGTCTTCAATGCGTGACTGATATTACAGTAAATATACTTCCCGGTAATGCTCGCGAGCAAGTACTTTCCGGCACCATTTTCCAGGTGCGAGGACTCATAATAGAGATCTTCCAGTTCTGTATCCACATGAAATGGGTTATGAAGATACTTTTCGGTAAATGCCAGATCAATATTTGGACGGGAATTCAGAATGTTATAAACCAAAGTACCGATCAGAGGAAGTTCAAGCAGAAATTTAGATGCTTTGGATTGTCTGTCAGGAATCTGATTCAACACTGCGAGATCTTCCGGGTTGATCATCATGATTCGGCGGATAATGGATGAATCATTTTTGCATGCCATGACAGCAAAAGAACCGGATAATCCACTGGTCAGTACATCCGTTGGCTGTTTGATGACAGCTTTGATAAAATCGGTGATCAACTGAACATAAAGAAAGTTTGTATAAGTGATTTTCGGACGATCAGAACATCCACAGCCCAACAGATCCATGCAGTATACTGTGTGGTCTTTTGCAAGCTGCTTTTTGAGAAATTTCCATTCGACAGAGCTGCTTGCAGGGGAAAGATCATGTAAAAGTAACAGTGGAGAACCGGAACCTTCAATCGTGTAATGAATACGTCCAAATTTCCAGTCGTAGAAATACTGAGATTTATTATGCAACGCATTGCGGATTACAGCGGAAGCGTTGATCAGTTTATTTATAGCAAAAATACCAGCACCGGTCATAGAAGTCAGAATGCTGATTGTTAGTAAGCGCTGAACATTTTTCTTCATGATAGATTACCTCCTTGTTTGAATGGCAATTGTTATATCTATTATAATTCATACGGAGAAAAGATACAAACATTTTTTAAATCTCTTAGTGGAAAAGCAGATGATTTATAACTGTTTACAGGTAATGTTGGGAGAGACATTTTAATATAAATATGTCGTAACTGTTCAGTACCTTCACAGTTACGAGC
>OBAI01002664.1_pt1 | contig 10881 bp, 7 predicted proteins | sample 1517461 | NCBI WGS metagenome assembly OBAI01 (sample SAMN04571696, study PRJEB22368) | human gut metagenome | biome: human gut; material: stool | host: Homo sapiens | place: Luxembourg | collected 2012-06-29
CCCGGATCTGCATATCCGCCGGACAGATCACATGATACCGCAAGGTATTGGTCAGACTTTGGAGATTATCCGGCTCCATCAGCCATTTTGCATAAAATTCATTTTCCATCGTCAGGATCAGCTTGTGTCCTTCTGTACTGACTTTTTTAATGGTCTTCAGGAACTGCCCGCCTGCCTCGCCATTTTTGACCACGGCATAACAGACCTTCTCCCACTCATCCGGCAGATTGAAGAAAGAAAATTCTTTCCGGATCACAGGCTGTGGCTCTTTGATATTTTTCTTCAGATAAACCGGCGGTTCGCTCTCTTCCAGAAGATTATCAAGTCCCCACAGAACCGTCTTCTTATCCAGATTGTAGTCACCTACGCATGCCGGACAGCCATCCTCACACGGACAGCCGCTGACCATTTTAATCGCACTTTCCAGAATTTCCGGAATCAGATCATAGATCTTCTCCGAATAACCAAGTCCGCCCTCATATTTGTCATAAATGAAGAGGGACACCTTTTCCTCCCGGAACTCATCCGGAATGGTCGCATTGTTGGACATGGTCACATCGATATCATCCCGTTCCGTCATCGTCACCATCATTACCGCATTCTTGATCGCATACTGCATTCCGTCAAAATGATTGTTCAGCACCAGCTCTCCCATCCGATTTGGCAAAAGAAGACTCCGGTAGACTCTGACAACATTCTCCGGCATCGTAAGCCAGGTGCTTTCCGTGCCATAATCCTTCTGAAGCGGCTGTGTCAGCGTCACATAGCCCAGATTCTGATGGTTATGGAACTGCAGTTTCTTGTACATGGCAATGATTTCGTTTACATTGATATCTCCAAAACGGATTTCCGTCCTCTGATACGCGTCCTCCTGAAATACATGCAGGATACGCGTCTCTTCCTGTCCTGCCGGTACCGTATAATAATCCCCTGTAAACGGAATGGCGTAAGCTGTCCGGCTGACCAGATCCATCTTCGTGATCTCATAGGATGCACCATCATGCATATATACAGCACCCGGATGGATCTCATGGTATGCCTGGGATTCGTCCATCTCCGTGATCTCATGTCCATCCTCCTGCGCGAGCAGCTTGAACCTGGTCTTGTCCATATTACGCAGGCTGTAATCCCCTGCCGGAAATGCAGGTCCCGCCCAGGCAAATCTTCCGGCAAGGCTTTTTACTTCTCCGGCGCTTAAAAGCACCGGGATCATTTCTCCAAGATCCGGAAAAAGCGCAATATCATCCAGTGAAAGTGGCATCTCAGCAGCCGCTGCGCGCAGATGTGCAAGCTCGATCAGAAGATTGTCCGGATCCACGATCGCATTTTCACTTTCTCTTGAGAACAGCCATTCCGGATCGATGGCAATGTACTGGTCAAACGGTTCATTTTCCAGGATCAGATAATTGACACAGGCACTGCCGCTTCGTCCGGCACGTCCACTCTGTTGCCAGAAGGACGCCCTTGTCCCCGGATAACCGACGATCACAGTTGCATCCAGCTTTCCGATGTCGATCCCAAGCTCCAGTGCATTCGTCGATACCAGCCCGGTCAGTTCTCCCTCCGTCATCTTCCGCTCAATCTCTTTTCGCTCCAGCGGGGTATAACCGCCACGGTATCCTGCGATCAGATCTGCCGGATTCTTGCCGCCCACCCGCGCCATTCCAAGAAATCCGGCAGCATCTAATTTATCCTTTGCTTCTTTTAGAATAACTTCTACATTTCTTCTGGATCGTCCAAAGGTGATAAAATGATGATCCTCTTCCACCAGCTCCGGTATCAGTCCGGCTGCCACGGTTGACGCCGCAATCCTTCCGTATACTTTGTCATTATTCCCCTTGATCTCCGGCGGCTGGATAATACAGTATTCCTTCTCCGGTGCCGGCGATCCATCCCGATCAATCAGCGTAAATCCGCTTCCACAGATCTTTTCGGCAAGCTCTACCGGATTGGCGATCGTCGCGGAACTGCACAGAAAATGCGGATTCGAATGGTAATACCGGCAAATCCGGTGCATTCTCCGGAAAATATTTGCCAGATGTGCTCCAAAAGCACCGCGGTAAGAATGAAGCTCATCGATCACTACATATCGTAAATTTGCAAAAATCGCGTCAAACCCGTAATTGCTGTGATTCGGAAGGAATGCCGAGTTCAGCATCTCCGGATTGGTCAGGATAATATTTGCACTCTTGCGGATCCTTGTCCGCTCGGCAGGTTTGGTATCTCCATCGTACACGCCTGCTGAAACTCTTCTCTCTCCGAAAAATTTCAAAATCGACTGCATCGCGCGGTACTGGTCACTTGCCAGTGCCTTGGTCGGGTAAATAAAAATCGCACGTGTCAGCGGGTCTTCCAGAATTTCCTGCAATACCGGGAGCAGAAAGGCAAGCGTCTTTCCACTTGCCGTCGAAGTCGTAATAACCACATTTTCTCCGGCTCTGACCTTCTCAAACATCTCAACCTGATGTGCATAGAGTCTGGAAATATGGTTGCTTTCCAGATATCCCCGGATTTCTTCCCGGAACTCCTCCGGGTAGTCCCGGTACAACGGCTCCCTTTTCTTCATTTTTCTTGTATAAATGATCAGCTTTTTAATTTCTTCCGTCATGAATTCCTCCATAATTTAAAAAATGTGCACCTATGGCACGCAATACCTTTTATTTCACAGGAAGTTCCCGTAGAATAAAAACCAAACACATATTCGTATGTACAGTATAGCATGGCTTTCCCATTCCTTCCATAGATATTTAGTGTATAGATATATTCTATATCATTCATGTAAATTATCTATAAAAAATGTTGTCCATGCAACATACATTTTATTAAAAGAATGTTAAATTTATATTTTGGATATGTAAATTTTATTCAGGGAGGAATACATACAATGAAAAAGAGATTTTTATCAATCGCTCTTACACTTGCTATGGTATCATCTATGGCAGTAGGATGCGGAAGCAGCAAGTCAGATTCTGCTGACAGCAAAAAAGAAGAGGGTGCAAAGACAGAAGCTTCTGCCGATACAGAAAGTAACCAGATCTTATTTAACGGATCTTCTACTTTAGCACCGGTTATCACTTCTATGGCTACTACTTTCTTTGATACTTATGGAACATGGGATGCATATGATTCATCTCTTCCAAAAGAAGATATCGCAATCTACGTTTCAGCAGGCGGATCCGGACAGGGAACCAAAGCCGTTATCGATGGAACTGCAACATTTGGTATGGTTGCAAGAAGCGTAAAGGATGAAGAAAAAGAAGCAATCAAAGATGAAAAAGAATACCAGGTTGGTATCGATGCTCTGACGATCGCAGTAAACCCGGCTAATCCGGTAAATGATGTTCTTGATAACCTTACAACGGAACAGATCGTAGGACTTTTCTCCGGCGAATATGCTACATGGAAAGATCTTGACTCATCTCTTCCTGACGAAGAAGTTGTTGTTATTACACGTGATATCAACGGTGGAGCTCACGAAGTATTCCAGAAGAATATCATGGGTGACACAGAAGTAAAAGCGGATGCGATCCAGGCTTCTTCTATGGGTGAACTTGTTCAGGATATCATTGATAACCAATACGCAATCGGATATGCTTCATTTGGTGTTGCTAACCAGAATGAAGGAAAAGTAACTCCACTGAAAGTAAACGGTGTTGCTGCAACAAAAGAAAACATTCTTGATGGATCTTACATCATCCAGAGACCACTTCTTCTTGTAGGTTCTGGTGATCCGACAGATGTACAGCAGGCTTTCCTTGATTACGTTCTTGGTGATGAAGGACAGAAAACTGTAGAAGATATGGGATTCATTCCTATGAAATAATCTTCCGATATTGAAGGGGTGTGCAAAGACACACCCCTTTTTCTTGCTATATGTCGCTGGTTAATCCCAGGGGTCAATTTTGATTTGTATCCGGACAGCGCTGTCTGTCCTGCATCATACCTAGAAAGGATTTACTATGTTTAAGAAACTTTCAGATAAATTCAGCAAAGGAATCATTTATCTGGCTGCCTTTCTCGTAACGGCACTGATGGCAGTCATGATGATCCATATTGTGAAGGAAAGTATTCCTGCCATTTCACAGCTTGGAATCAAAATGTTCCTGCCTACCACTGAATGGCGCCCTGTCAGTCAGAAACCGCAGTACGGACTTTTACCTGCGATTGCCGGTACCCTTTATGTCTCAGCGATCGCAGTTGTCCTCGCACTCATCTTCGGCGTTGCCTGTGCCTGCTTTCTGGACTATTACCTTCCGAAAAAGGTGGCATCCTTATTCCTTGCGTTCATCGATCTGGTTGCAGGAATCCCGTCCGTCATCTTCGGATTTATCGGACTTACGGTTCTTGTAAAAGCCTTTGCCACCCACCTCCATATGGCAGCCGGTCAATGTATCCTGGCAGCCGGGATCGTGCTGGGGATCATGCTTTTACCATTCGTTATTTCCACCTGTCATGAATCTTTACAGACTGCACGAAAGACTTACGAGTTCAGTGCGATCACACTTGGATTCTCCAGAGAATTTACCCTGCTGCATTTTATTCTTCCGGCAATCCGGCCGGGAATCATTGCAGGTGCAATGATGGCATTCGGCCGCGCACTTGGCGAGACAATGGCCGTCATGATGGTAATCGGTAATTCCCCGATTTATCCCAAACTCCTTGGACGTGGTCAGACACTTCCTGCCCTCACCGCACTGGAAATGGGAAGTATTGAATACGGAAGCCTTCACCTCTCCGTACTTTACGTTGCAAATGCTGTGCTGCTTGTGATTCTTTTCATCGTACTCGGTATCAGCTATCTTCTGAAAAGGAGGCTTGCCACCCATGAGAACTAAACTGCAGAAATTTTTCACACGCCTGATTCTCAGTATACTCGGACTTTGCGTGATCGTTGTTACACTCTTCCTTTTCCTTTATGTCTTCTGGAAAGGGAAAAAAGTATTTAGCCTGTCCTTCCTTCTGGACAAGCCTGCCGGTGTTCCACTTGGAACTGCAGGCGGTATCTATCCTGCACTGATGGGTTCCATTTACCTTGGCGCACTTTCTGCACTGATCGGCGGTATCCTTGGTATCGGCGCTGCCATTTATCTTGTATTTTACAGCACCGGAAAACGATTTTCCGTCCTTGTAAATATGGCGATCACCGGACTTTCCGGAATCCCTTCGATCCTGTTCGGGCTGGTTGGATATACGCTTCTGATCTACCGTTTTGGACTTAACCGCAGCCTTCTTTGTTCGGCACTGTGTGTTGCAGCAATGATCATTCCTTTTGTTGCAATCCGAGCAGAAAAGATTCTGGAAGAGAAGGGGCGTGAATATATGAAGAACTCCCTAAGTCTCGGACTTTCCCGTGAGTATGCCCTCCGGAAACTGATCCTTCCGGTCTGCTTTGTAGAGCTTCTCGGAACCGTTGCGCTTGGCATACGGCATGGGTGCCGTTGCACCGATTTTATACACCGGAGCTGTCATGCAGGCAGATGTTCCGCATTCTCTCTCCGATCCGTTCATGTCACTTCCATATCACCTGTATATCCTTGTGAACAACGGATTTTCTCTGGATTATGCTTATGGAACCGCATTTGTACTGATGCTCTTCCTACTCATCATCCAGTTAATATGTAAATTTATCACCTATCTACGAAAGGACAACTGATATGCTGAATATAGAAAATCTAAAATGTGGATTTGGAAAACACGAAATTCTTCACGGAATCAGCCTGACGATCCCGAAAGGACAGATTACAGCCATCGTTGGTCAGTCCGGCTGCGGAAAAACAACTTTTCTGAAAACCCTGAACCGGATGGTAGAAGAAGAAGGCGGCTATCTCTCAGGAACAATTACTTTAGAAGGAACCGACATCAAATCTCTTCCGAAAGAAAAACTCAGAAGGCGTGTTGGCATGGTTTTCCAACAGCCGATCGCTTTCCCGCACAGTATCGAAAAGAATTTGTCTTATGTACTGAAATACCACGGTGTCCGTAATAAGAAAGAGATTGCTGAGAAAATTACAGAGTCTCTGCAGAAAGCAAAACTCTACGATGAGGTCAAAGATCAACTGAAAAAATCCGCCCTCAAATTATCCGGCGGTCAGAAGCAGCGTCTTGCTATCGCACGAAGCCTCTGTGCCGGTCCGGAGATCCTGCTCCTTGACGAGTCGTGCTCCGCACTGGATATGAAGAATACAATTGCAATCGAAGAAACGCTTTTGGAATTGAAAGACCAGTATACTTTCGTCATCGTCACACATAATCTGGCTCAGGCAAAGCGAATTGCCGATCAGGTGATCTTCATGGATCATGGAGAAGTACTGGAAGTGACGGAAAAAGAGAAATTCTTTGAAAATCCGGCATCGGAACCGGCGAAAGAGCAGATACAGTATATGTAATAAAAAACGTCCGATTATCACTTTTTACTCCGTGATAACCGGACGTTTTTTTATTTCTATTTTTCTATTTCAGCATCTCTCTGAGCAGTTCATTAACCATACCCGGATTTGCTTTTCCTTTCATTGCCTTCATGATCTGTCCAACCAGTGCGCCAAGTGCTTTTTCTTTTCCACCCTTGAAATCTTCCACTGCCTTTGGATTCTTTGCAATCACTTCTTCCGCAAGTGTGCGGAGTGCACCTTCATCGTTGACGGTCTTCAGTCCGTGATCCTCTACATATTTTTCCGGATCCACATCCTCTGCAAATACCCTTTCAAATACCTCTTTTGCTACAGAACTGTTGATGGTTCCCGCGTCTGCAAGTTCGATCAGTTTTGCAAGGTTCTCCGGTGAAAATTTAATATCTGCCGGCTCCTGTCCGTTTTCATTTAACAGACGCATGGTTTCTACCATCAGCCAGTTGGACACCTTTTTCGGCTTGTTGCAGATTGCACAGGTCGCCTCAAAGAGATCTGCCATCTTCTTCGTTCCGGTAATCTCCGCATCATAACGTGGAATATCATAATCTTTCTCATAACGTGCAAGTTTTTCACTTCTCAGCTCCGGCTGTTGGTCTTTGATCTTCTGGATCCATTCATCACTGATCACGATCGGCACCAGATCCGGTTCCGGGAAATAACGATAATCCTGCGCATCCTCTTTGGAACGCATTGCATAAGAATATTCTTTATTATCATCCCATCTTCTGGTTTCCTGAATGACTTTCTTTCCTTCTTCGATAAGTTCGATCTGTCTCTGTCTCTCTCCCTCGATCGCATGTGTAATCGCTTTAAAGGAGTTCAGGTTCTTCATCTCGGTACGTGTTCCAAACTCAGAAGCACCTACTTCACGAACCGAAAGATTGACGTCTGCTCGCATGGATCCCTCCTGAAGCTTACAGTCCGATGCTCCCAGATACTGGCAGATCATACGCAATTTTTCCAGATAAGCAATGACTTCATCTGCCGAACGCATATCCGGCTCCGATACAATCTCGATCAGCGGAACCCCACTTCGGTTATAATCTACTAAAGAGCAGTCCTCCCACTCATCATGGATCAGCTTTCCGGCATCCTCTTCCATATGCATCTCATGGATCCGGACTTTTTTCTTCTGCTCTCCGACTTCAATCTCTACATAGCCGTCTCTCGCGATTGGCAGATAGAGCTGTGAAATCTGATAGTTCTGCGGATTATCCGGATAGAAATAATTCTTACGGTCGAATTTGCACACCTGTGTGATCTTACAGTTTGTCGCAAGTCCTACTGCCATCGCATATTCTACTACTTTTTTATTTAATACCGGAAGGGAGCCCGGCATACCGGTACATACCGGGCAGGTATGTGTATTCGGTGCGCCCCCGAATGCAGTACTGCATCCACAGAAAATCTTTGTCTTTGTTGCCAGTTCTACATGAACTTCCAGACCGATTACGGTTTCATACTGCTTTGACATCTATGCTTCCCCCTTTCCGGCTGCTTCTGTTTTGTCGTACATAGATACCCATTTTTTCTCTGTCAGGCACTCATAGGTATAAGCTGCCTGAAAAAGCTTTTTCTCCTGGAAGCAGTCTCCGATGAGCTGCATTCCAACCGGAAGTCCTTTCGCATCCCGTCCAACCGGAATACTGATCCCCGGAAGTCCTGCCAGGTTGACGGAAATCGTATAAATGTCGCCCAGATACATTTTGATCGGATCACTTAAGGAAGCTCCAAGCTTCGGTGCTGTCGTCGGTGCTGCCGGCGCCAGGATCATATCATATTTTGCAAATGCACTGTCAAATGCCTTTTTAATCAGTGCTTTTGTACGGAGTGCTTTCAGATAATAAGCATCATAATATCCGGAACTGAGTACGAAAGACCCAAGCATGATACGGCGCTTTACTTCCGGTCCGAAGCCCTCGGAGCGGGTCTTTTTGTACATCTGGTGAAGCTCTTCATAATCCTTTGTGCGGTATCCGTATTTCACACCGTCAAATCGGGACAGGTTGGAACTTGCCTCTGCTGATGCGATGACATAATAAGCCGGAATCGCATATTTTACAAGTCCAAGATCAAATTCTTCAATCTCAGCTCCTGCATTTTTCAGAACCTCTGCGGCTTCCAGAATCGGTTTTTTCACTTCTTCGTCCAGACCTTCTCCAAAATAATCTTTTGGAATACCGATCTTCATCCCTTTTACATCGTTTACCAACGCACTCGTAAAATCCGTGTCCTGGCGTTCTACCGAAGTGCTGTCTTTTACATCATGGGATGCGATGGTCTCAAGAACCGTCGCACAGTCGGTTACGTCCCTTGCAACCGGTCCGATCTGGTCAAGAGATGATCCGTAAGCGATCAGTCCATAACGGGATACCGTTCCGTAGGTTGGCTTGATTCCAACGATTCCGCAGTAAGAACTTGGCTGACGGATCGATCCGCCGGTGTCAGATCCAAGAGCATATGGTACTTCCAGAGTCGCAACTGCCGCACAGGAGCCACCGGAAGATCCACCCGGTACATGCTCCAGATTCCACGGATTCTTTGTCTCTCCGTAATAAGAAGTCTCAGTCGTGCTTCCCATCGCAAATTCATCCATATTAGTCTTTCCGATCACAACTGCACCTGCTTTTTCCAGGTTCAGAACTGCTTCTGCTGAAAATGTCGGTACAAAATTACTCAGAATTTTTGAACTGCAGGTGGTCGTCACACCTTCCGTACACATGTTATCCTTGATCGCAACCGGTACTCCTGCAAGCGGTCCGGTCAGTGTTCCGTCATCGATCAGCTTCTGCACTTCTTCCGCTCTTTTTAAGGCAGCTTCTTTTTGAAGTGATACAAAACTGTTGACTTCTTTTTCTACTTTATCAATCTGCGCGAAGCAGGCTTCCACTGCTTCTTTTACTGTAACTTCTTTTGCCTGAATCTTTTTTCCAAGTTCAACGGCAGTAAGACCTTTCAAATCCATCTTTCGATTTCCTCCTATGCGAATGTTCTAGGTACTTTGTAGCTCTGTTCTTTCTGCTGCGGCGCATTTGCCAGCATTGCTTCGTGATTGTCTCCATTTGTCACTACATCCTCACGGAATACATTATTTACCGGAAATACATGTGACATCGGTTCAATTCCTTCTGTATCCAGTTCATTCAGGGTATCAATATAATCAAGCATGGTTTCCATATCTTTCTTTGCCTGCTCTTTTTCTTCGTCAGAAAGCTCCAGCTTTGCCAGGATTCCAACGTATTCGATTGTTTCATCCGAAATCTTGTTTGCCATTGTACTCGTCCTTTCTAATAATAATTATCGTAAAAGCTTTCGTACTCCTCCGATTCAATCCACTCACTCGGTGTAAGTTCTACTGTAAGTCCTTCCAGATCAACTTCTGTTCCATCGATCAGGACAATATTTTTCAGCTCCTGTGGAAATCCCGACTCTTCATTACCGATCAGCATTCCCATATAATTTTCGTATCCGGCGCTTACTGTCACGTCATAATCAAAAATCCCAAAACCTTCCACACATTTCACATCATAGACACCTGCAGGTACGTCTTTTCCTACTGTAAATTTATCCGATACGGTTTTCGATTCTGTAAGCGGATTTGCAATTGCTGTCAGATTCATCTGTGCATTCTCTGCTGTCATGTGAAGCTCCAGTGTATCCTCTACTATCACATAACATCCCGGAAATACTTCAAAGTCACTGACTTCTTCTTCCGTATTATCGTAGTCATCACCAAAATTGTACTGCACCCAGATATTATTTTTGCTGTCTGTCAGCTCTACCTGACCACTTCCACTTTTGCAGGTCAGTGTATAGGTTCCCTGCGGAAGATGTACACCGCCTTTATAAATTCCGGCTGTCAGGTCTGCTTCATAAAGTTCTCCTTCTTCCGGCATCACTTCCTGCAAATCACTGTATGGATCTTCCTCGGTGTAGCTGTCACTGTCATCATAAGTATAGTCATCAAAATAATGCTGAACTTCATCGCTGATCGTTCCGCCAAGCTCACCTGCAAATGCTGCAATGATCACAAAACCGATCAGAAACTTTCCAAGCTTCCTTTTCTTTTTTATCGGTCTGCTGCTTTGTTGCATTGAAGATGATGTATAACTGTAACTCTGGTTTCCTGTCTGGCTATAGCTTGTGCCTATGGTATTGTAGCTCGCATTTGCTGCAGAATATCCATTCCCCGCCGGATTTACTTTTCCTGCTGCCGCATTCTTTGACGCCTTTTTTGCAGCTGCTTTCTTTGCATTTTTATCTGCATTCTTCGCCTTACGCACATTTTCCCGAGTCATGGTCTTTCCTTCATACGGCTTTTCCGCTTCCGTATGTATATGTGTCAGCGATTCTTCATGACCGGAATTTCCAAGTGTCACATACTGATCGTCATTCTTTGAATTGTCAAGCCCACACTCTGTGCAGATATTTCCGTTTAATTTTCCTCCACATAAGGAACATCTTCGTCTCATTT
>OBAI01002687.1_pt1 | contig 10827 bp, 1 predicted proteins | sample 1517461 | NCBI WGS metagenome assembly OBAI01 (sample SAMN04571696, study PRJEB22368) | human gut metagenome | biome: human gut; material: stool | host: Homo sapiens | place: Luxembourg | collected 2012-06-29
TTTCATCTGTTTTTTTGTGATAGAACACACCGTTGATGTTAAATGTTACTTCTTTATTTACTGCTAAAGATCCGTCTTTGTTGTAGACAGTTGCTTGGAACTTAGAAGCATTTAAGTAATATTTGGTTAAATCGTTTTGCATGATTAATGATTTTACAGTTATGTTAAATCCTTTTTCTTCACCTGTTACTGGGTTGTAAGCAGTTAAAATGTAGGATCCAGGTCTTAACATAATACCTAAATCAGCTACACCGTCTTTGTCAGTTGTTTTATTGTAGAATACACCATGAATGTTAAATTTAACAAGAGTGTTAGCCAGTGCTTTTCCTGTACTGTCAGTGAATTTAGCATAGAATCTGGTAGCGTTCTGATACATTTTAACTAAATTATCAGCTACAATAGTTGGATTAATAGTTACAGTGATGTTTTTAGAAACTGCATCAAATTTATCAGAACCCTTATAAGAAACAGTAACCTGATAAACATTAGATACTAAGTTTAATCCCATTGAAGCAGTGCCGTTAGCATCAGTTGTTTTATTATAAGTTTGACCATTAATGGTAAAGTACACAGTTGCATTAGCTATAGGATTACCTAAATAATCAGTTAATTTAGCTATTAATCTTGTGCCATCTTTGTAAATCATAGTAATATTTTCAATATCCAAATTAACTTTTGGATTATGAACAACAGTTATATTACCATTTTCCACTTTAGAAGCATATTTATTATCACCAGAATATGTTGTGGTAATCATAACTACTCCTTCTTCTAAAGGATCAATAACTATTTCTGTTACATCACCAGTAACATTAACAACATAAGTTTTATTGTTTATTTTAACAGTTATTGTTCCTGTTGCTCCATCAGGTAAGGAAACATAGATAATTCCATTTTCACCAGCAATAATACCAGGTGTTGCAACAATTATTTGATAATCATCAATTTTAGAAACAACAAAAGAAGTACTATTACTACTTGCTAAATATTTATCATCACCACTATAATTTACAGTAACATTATAATTACCAGCAACTAAATCATCTAAAACTAAACTAGCAACACCACCAGTTAAATTTAAAGTTTCCTTCTTACCATTTACAATAATTTCCACAACACCAGTAGCATCATTAGGCACTACAATTGTAATAATTTCTTCATCACCAACACGAATATTAGAAACATTAACCAATACAGTTGAATTAAACTTATTTACAGCAAAAGAAGTATTATTACTACTTGCTAAATATTTATCATCACCACTGTAAGTTGCAGAAATATTATATACTCCTGCAGTTACTTTTGATAATGTATAACTAGCTAATCCATTAACAACAGTTATAACCTCTTTCATATTGTTTATTGTAACAGTTACTGTACCAGTTGCATCTTTTTGTGTTTTGACATTTATTATTACATCCTCACCCAATTTAACTTCCCCAATATCAATAACTAAATTAGATTCCAGTTTATTTACTTTAAATGAAGTACTATTACTACTTGCTAAATAGTTATCATCACCAGCATAAGTTACACTAATGTTATACTCACCAGATTTTACTTTTGGTAATGTTAAAGTAGCTACTCCATTTTTTAAACTTACAGTTTCAATTTTACCATTAACATCAAAAGTAATACTACCAGTAGCATCTTTTAGAGCATTAACAGTTATTATTACATCTTCACCTATTTTAACATCACTTACTGTGATTTTTAAACTGGATTCAAGTTTGTTTACTTTAAATGAAGCAGTATTTTCACAAGGGTTATAATTATTATCACCATCATACTTAGCAATAATATTATATGTTCCACTTGTTAAATTACCTAATTCTAATTTAGCAACACCATCTTTAACACTAGCAGTGTAATTTTTATTATTTATTATGAAAGTTACATTTCCAGTTGAACTAACTGGTAAGTTAACAGTTATAAATGCAATTTCGCCAAAATTAATATCTTTTACATTAATATTCATAGTAGAATTTACTTTACTTACATTAAATGAAACTGTATTAGAAACACTAGTACTATAAGTAAGGTCTCCTAAGTATTTAGCAGATACATTATAACTTCCAGCACCTAAATTATTGATAGTTACTCTAGAAACACCATCTTTAACACCAGCAGTGTAATTTTCACCATTAATTGTAAATGTTACATTTCCAGTAACTTCACTTGGTAAATTAGCTACTAAAGTAACATTATCACCATACTTTATACTGGATACATTTTCTAATGAAATATTAGAAGCTAATCTAGCATGCAAAGCACCAGTATAAATTAAAGTATATGGTACAGTCTCACAAACCGCACTAATAGTAATTAAATCAGCTTTAGTTACCTTATAATCATAATAAAATACACCAACTCCCCAGTCGCTAGGGAAACATTTTTCATTGTTAATGAGAAAGTAAAATTGATATGAAGTAATATTAGTAATTGGGGATAATAATTTTAATGTTGCATTAATTCTAACAGTATCTCCAACAACACAATCAACAGTTTTATTATCTAAAACCACAGTATTAGTTGCAGATAAAAGCCTAACACCATAATCGAAATTAGCTATTCCTATTCCTTTATCAAATGTATTATTCTTTAAATAACCCTTAGTCTCAAACTCTACATCATAACGACAAGAATTATTTTGAAAAACACAATTAGTGAGATAGGATTCACCTGGGAACGGATAATAAGGAAACATCTTAACTATGGCTCCACGATCAGTAGTCCCTTGATTATATATCCTTATAGAATTGTTTATAAAAGTACAATTTTCTATCACAGCCAGACCCTTCACATATAATAGTGTTCCACTCCTGTCATAAAGAGAAATATTCTGGAAATTACAATTAATTACACTAACATTAGATCCAAATACAAAGCATGGAGTTACTGTGGAACGGGTCTTTGTTGTATCAAGGTTTTTGAAAGTACAATTATTAATCGTAATATTATATGCCTCTCCATCACAACTTACAAAACCGGCTGTTTTAGAATTTTCAAAAATACAGGAATCAATTAGAATATTACTTACAATGTTCGTCTTAACCATAGCTCCTGTGTAATAAGTATTTGGAGCTGTAAAAACCAAACCTTTAATAGTAAAATTACTTGACAGTCCAATTGACGTTCCATAAAAATTCACAGGGGAATTTAATATTGCTTTACCAGGGTTGTCTGCTTGAAATACAATATTATTTTGGCGTGTTATATCAATTTTACCTGTCTGCGCCTCATTCAATGTATAAAAACCATCAGCAAAATGAACTATAGTATTACTAGATATTTCCGTTACATTTTTAAGAGCAATAGGATTATCTATTGATGATCCATCACCAGTACCATTTGGTGAAACATAAATATTTTTATAAGTTATACTACCTAAAACCTGTTTATTACTAACAGATAATACACTACTCATAATAATATTATTTTTAAGCAAAGATTGAACATTTAAACTTTGAAAAGTGTTTGCAATAGGTAAAGCATAAAAAGTACCATTAGAATTTCCAGCATAAATAGTATTACCATTTATTGCAAAACCTCCAACAATAGCAGAACTCGCATTAAAAGCCCAAATAACATGATTTTCATTATTGATTGCCCAAACAATACCTTGATCATCACCAACATATAAAACATTATTTGCCCATACAATAGCTGATGAAACAGGATTAATGCTCTCATTATACCATAGTTGAGCTTTATGAGTATCAATATCAATTTTATATATATACCCTTCAGCACTTACAGTATATAAAGTATTATTAGTATTATCAATTATTAAAGTAGTTCCAGAAGTACCATTAATATTTACATTCCATAGTTCTCCAGCAGCATTTCTTGCATATACCTTACTATTATTACTTAAATAATAAATTACACCATTACTACCTACAACTGGAGTACCAATAACTCCAGTAATATTAGACACAATAGTTTGACCATTTGAAAGATTTACACACATAAGACCATAAATAGTATTTACCCAAATATTACTTTGACCATCTAAAACAGGAGCAGAAAGTAAAGCTTGAGTACCATAAGGCACATTATCAATTTGACAAATACTACCGGCATAATAATAAGTATTAGTTACAGAAGCAGTATTACCAAATTTCACCATAGCAATCCAAAGATTATTATCATTACCATATCCATATTCGCTTGAAATATAAATTGTTCCATCCTTTCCAAATACAGGAGCAAAATAACTAGAAGCCTGATAATTATTTGTGAAATTTGCAACTAAAGTTCCATCATTAATATTTAAAATATATAATGTATCTCCAGATGCTGGAGCAAATAAAAGATTATTATAAATAGCTAATTCATGGAAATAACCCCATTGAGTAGTGAAATTCCATTTTAAAGTACCATTACTATAATAACAATATACATATTGACCATTAGGAACATAAATATTTCCATCAGCACCAATTACTGGAGTACCCGCTAAATTATCAGATAAAGTAGCATTCCAAGTAGGAGTATTTTTATCTGCATAATCCGGTGGAACTACAACAGAGGAATTTCCACCAGTACTTCCATTAGTATCATTTGTTTCATTACCAGTTTCATTAACATAACTTACAGTGACATTTGTAACAGAAACATTAACATCACCATTAATAGCTATTGTACCGTTTTCACCTTTTGGATCAACAATCTTACCATTATGATATATAAAAGTAGTACTTGAAGAACCGTATACTGCAATAGTTCTTCCTATTGCTGCATCATTATTTGTGAAATCAGTATTATATATTTGAAGTTTACCTGCACCTAAAGTAGAAATAGCTCCACCTCTACCATTATCTTTGCAGGTATTATTATTATCCACAAAATAACAATTGTCGATTAATATATCAAAGTTACTTCCATAATTATATGCACCTATTGCTCCACCACCGTTATTTGTAGTACAATTATTACCGATGAATGTAGAATTAAATATACTTAAAGTACTGTAAGTATATAAAGCTCCACCATTCCATCCAGCAACATTGTCTTTAAAAATAGAACCTACAATAGTAGTGTTTGCTCTATAATGAGTATGAATTGCTCCAGCCCACCAATATGCACCATTACGTGTGAAATTAGAATTATAAACTTCTAATTGACCACAGTTATTAATAGCACCAGGTTCAGTTGTTGCATAATTATCTTCAAAATTACAATTACGGACAACCATATGAACATTTGTAGTACTTGCAGCATTATGATTAGTAACAGTACCAAAACTTGTAGTACATTTAGTAAAATTACAATTTTCAATAATTCCTTCACCTAAGTTTAAGTAAACAACAGATTGATGAGAATTTGTTGCATTTACATTGTAAAAACTACAGTTATCTAATATGTAATTACCATTTCCATTAAATTGCATGAGAATATTTCCACCACAATTCTGGAATTTGAGGTTCTTCAAGGTTATATTAACATTACTCGCAGTTGTGTAAAAAGGAACATAGCTGTAAGTTGCTATATTACTTTCATCACTTCCACCAATATATGTACCGGTAGAACCTGTAATAACCACATTATGATTTATTAAAATTTGACTTTCAGGAGCCAAATTATTATTTAATTTAATATTTTGACTACCATTTTCATTCACAGTTAGATTTTAAGTCTGCCCAATTATCAACTAGTGTTACACTATCAGAACTTGATGTAACATCAACATTGGAAGTATAGACACTAACTTCAGATTCATCGACACAAGCATCTGTATCAGAAACATCACTAGCACTAACCATGCTTATACTAAAAATACATATTAATAATAAGGATATTATTAATAATTTCTTAGACTTAAACATTAAATCATTACCTCCGAATTAAATCTTAGTTTTTTATAACCAAATTTTAAAGGAATTTTAATAATTAATTCATTTTTTACCCAAAAAAGAATTTAATTTAAAAATTCCATTAACATGTACTCAAATATTAATTATATTTTATCAAGCACAATTGTATATAAATTAATAACTTATATTTAAATATTTTCAATTATTTTCGCAAACACTGAATAAATATATTTAACAAATAAATTAAAAATAATTATATATTCATTGAAAATAATAAAATACTAAAAAATATTAAAAAGAATTAAAAAAATATTGAAACAACTAATAACCAAACAACCACAAATTATTTAACTGTCCAATATTCAAAATAAAAATAAAATTATGGTAACTTATTCATTTTAATTCAAAAACAAAGTATAAATATAAATAAAATCATAATAAAAACTGAAAATATTATTAAAAAAGGAGTGTGAAAAAATCATGATTAAAAAAAGAATCATATTAATACTACTGATTATTGGAATAATATTAACAATATCAACTGTAAATGCAACAGAAGATATACAAGACCCTTATAATCAAACAGTAATAAATATGAATGAAAATATAGAAATAAACGAATATAATCAAGAGAATATGATAATCGGGAATAAAGAACATGAACCGATAATACAAAATAATTATATTTATTCAGAAGAAAATGATATTTATAGAACAAAACTTACATTAACCATTAATGATACCACTACATTTAACACCACTGGAAATATAACACTAAACATTCACATGACAAGTCACCTTAAGTGTGATGAAAAATATTTTAATAATACTACACTAAAGATTTATGAGAATAATACTCAAATTGGCCAATTAATTTTAGGACAGCAAAATATACCACCATACAAATATTACGATGGTAATGAAGCAAACATTTACACATGTGATATTACATTTCCATACCATGTACAATATAAAACTGGTTTAACAGTATTTGTATTTGGAGTATATTCAAATGTATTATCTTTCGATAAATTGCAGACAACACAACTAACTAATTTAACCAGTAATTCCATTAATATAAATAATAGAATTCATTCTAATAGTTCATGGACCAATTCTATAAAATCAATACAAAAAGCAATAGAATTAGCTCAAAATGGAGATACTATATATTTATCCAATATAAACATATTATCTAATTTAAAAGAAACTGTAAGTATAAATAAAAATATTACAATAATAGGTAATAATGCTACTTTTAATGGATTAGAACAAGAAAGCATTTTTAAAATAGCTTCAAATGCACATGTAACTTTAATAAATTTAACATTTACCAATACTACAAATTGTGTAATCGATAATGGTGGAAACTTAAACATAATTAACACTACTTTTAAAACAATGATAGGAAAAGCAATAACTAACACAAAAACATTGAAAATAACAAACACAACAATTGAAGATATTGACCCAATATACTGTCATCCTAAAATCATTCCACAAGAAACAACACTTGAAAATGGAATAATAGAAAATACAGGACAATTAGAAATAACTGACAGTATTTTTAATAACATAACACTTCCAACAGAAATACAAATAACAAAAAATACTATGTGGTATGGAATAATATATAACCTCAAAACAGGGACAACAACAATAAACAATGCTAAATTTACAAATATACAAACAAGAGCTATTAAAAACGAAGGACAACTAGAAATAACCAATACACTATTTGAAAACATAACTTCACAAAGTGTAAAATTAACAGTAAACTCAACAAATTACCAAAAAATAAACCCAACAACAATATACCAATCCTATATACAAACAAAAGCAACACTTGATGGAGGAGCAATACATAACACTAAATACATGAAAGTAACCAATTCCATTTTTAACAATGTAAATGGAAATGATGGAGGATCAATATACACTACAGGAACTGGAATTATAACCAACTCTAAATTTAATAATAATACAGCACTTAGAGCATATGGTGGATCAATATATAATTCTGGAAATTTAAATATAAACAATATAACTATTACAAAATCAAAAGCAAAAAGTATTGAACAAACTATGCCTAATTTATATGTATATACTTACTCACGTGGTGGAGGAATATATAATAATGGAACATTAATCATGACTAATTCTACAATAACACAATGTAACTCACAATATATTTCATCTAAAAGTAACGGTGGTGCAATATCTAATGATGGAGTAATGACATTAGATACAATTACATTATTCAATAACACTGGAACCGGTATTGTATATAACGGTGAAACTGGAGAAGGAACAATAACTAACTCATTATTTAAAAATAACAACCTTCCTATACACAGTGGTTATCCATCATATTACTATGGAGCTCTTTTTAATGAAGGAAAACTTACAATAACAAAATCAATATTTGATGCTAATAAAGTATTAGGTTGGAAACAAGCTCTAACTGGAGCTACTGGAAGCTTAAGCATATATAATTCTGGTGAAATCACCATAAAATATAATTTATTTATAAATACACCACAATTACCTAAACCTTGGAATGGAGATAGCCCTGCTCATACCTGGGCACCATATAGTTTTATTTATAGTGAAACGGGTAAATCAAATGTGGATTATAATTATTTTGGAATAAATAATGATCCATTTTCCAATAATATGATTGGAGTAGGACCTTCTTATGCTGTAAATGTAAATAATTATTTTATTTTATGTTTTGATTCAGAATATTATACAACAAATATTAATGACATAATAAAAATCAATGCATCACTACAATTGAACACAGCAATTAAAAACTACCAGAACACAACATTTAATGATTGGAACTTATTACCAAAACTAAATGTCACAATAACAACAATAATCGATGGAAATCCAACTAATATTACTAAAGAATTAATAAATGGTAGTACAACCATAGATTATAATTTCACTGATAAAAAAGGTCAACACCTTATCTCTGCTTATTGTGGAGGTCAATCAACCAATGTAATAATTGATATTGGAAAAAAATATGCAAATATGACAATAAACATAACAGACATTATCTACAAAGAAGATGCAGTTATTACAGTTAATGTTGCTGGTGTTGATAACCTACACACACCAACAGGAAACATATCCTACATCATCAATAATGAAAAAAAATATACAAATTTAGTTAATGGACAAGCAAAAATAACAATCTCCAACCTTAAAATAGGAAATTATATTATTAAAATAAACTATGAAGGAGATGATGAGTATTTCAAAATATTTACAAAAAATTCCTTAACTGTTCGTAAAATACCAACAACATTAAAAGCAACAATAGATGACTTTAAAATAGGCGAAACAGGGAAATTAATAGCTAGATTAACACCCGAACATGCTAGATTACATGGAATAATATTAATTGATGGAGAACAAAAAGGCGATGCTCTATACATATATGGTGATAAAGACACTGAAATACCAGTTAAAAATATGGCATTGGGAACACATAACTTTAAGATAATAATATATGGGAATAGTGAATATGAATCTACAACAGCAACAGGAATATTTAAAGTAACAACTTATGAAACAAATATGACTGTTAATGCCAGTGATGTTAAAGTAGGGGAAAATGCAACTATTTCAATTAAAATAAATCCTGGAAATGTGAGAGGAGAAGCTATAATATCCATAAACGGAGTAAATCAGACAATATTTATAAACGACACAATAACCAATGTTACACTAAGCAATTTAAATAACGGGACTTATAATATAACTGTTTATTATCCTGGAGATTCCAAATATTCTCCATGTAATGCTTCTACATCATTTAAAGTGCTTAGAAATCCATCAAAAATTACAGTTAATGTAACATACGATGAAATTAATTTAACAGGTACAATAACAGTAATCACAACACCAAACAACTGCACAGGTACAGTAGGTGTTTATATTAATAATAAATTCTACCAATTAAACTTAACCAATGGAAAAGCAGTATTTAACGTTGAATATTCCAGAGGAAACAACTACATATACGTATACTATCCTGGTGATAGCTACTATGAATCTGCAACATGGAATACTACAATAACACTTGAAAGTAAAGTTAAACTAACTGGTGAAAACTTAACAATATCAGAACAAGACAACTCCAACTACACAATACTTATAACAGATTTAGATGGAAACCCATACGAATACGCACTCATAACAATCATATTAGAAAACAAAAACTATACTTTACAAACAAACTCTAAAGGAATTGGTAAATTCCCATTAAACCTTAAAGCAGGAACATACACCATACTCGCAATATATGGAAAAACAGCAATAAAAAACACAATCACAGTAAAACCTGCAAATATGAACATAGATATTAAAGACATACTTGCAGGCGAAATAGAAGAAATTAAAGTCACACTACCAGAAACTGCAACTGGAAGTATTACATTTGTTTTAGATGGTAAAACCTATGTAAAAACACTTAAAAATGGAGAAGCAATATTAGAAATTCCTAATCTTGAATTAGGAAAACATACATTAAAAGTAATTTACTCAGGAGATGACAAATACACAAATAATACAAAAACATTAGAATTCAATATTAAAAACTCCTTATCAAAAACAGAAATCACAATTAACAAAAACAACACCATCTACGGTGAAGAAATAACAGTAACTGCAAAAGTTACACCAGGTGCAACAGGAAACGTAACATTTAAAGTAGACAATCAAGAAATAACCACTAACTTAATAAACGGAACTGCTAAAGCTACATTTAATAAAATTAATGCAGGATTACAAACAATAACTGCAAGATACAATGGAGATAATATTTATCAAGGATCCGCAAACAACATCCAAGTAAATATCAACAAAGCACAATCCAACATTACCATCATAACTTCAGAAATTGTAGAAGGAGAAAATATCCTAATATATGCTGTAGTTAATGATGATGCAACTGGAAATGTTACTTTCAGGATTTTAGGATTATATTCACCAA
>OBAI01002690.1_pt1 | contig 10819 bp, 6 predicted proteins | sample 1517461 | NCBI WGS metagenome assembly OBAI01 (sample SAMN04571696, study PRJEB22368) | human gut metagenome | biome: human gut; material: stool | host: Homo sapiens | place: Luxembourg | collected 2012-06-29
AAGTAATTATTTTATATTATATATTATTATATATATATAATAATATATAATATACCTTCTATGTAGAGGATGGTAATAACAGCGAAAAAAACTGAATACTGAATACTGAACACCCTTTTTAGGCATTATAAGCCTGTAAAGGCAAAAGCTTTCCAGCCTGCCCAACCTTGTGATATATCCATTAGCCACGATTCATGGTCATAATGAATTTGCCAACAAAGCCTGTCCCTGCTTTGATGTAAAGAAGGAGTGGGGGAAGGAGTAGACACAAAAAATAGCGGATCTTTCACAGACCCGCTATTTGATATTTAATAAATACTCTGGAATGAATTTTAATCATCACCAAAAATAAAAGATGTCTTATACAATGCCCTGAGCCATCATAGCCTTAGCTACCTTCAGGAAGCCGGCTACGTTTGCACCCTTTACGTAATTAATATAACCATCTGGCTCAGTACCATACTTCACGCAGTTTGCGTGAATATCGTTCATGATGTCGTGGAGCTTAGCATCAACCTCCTCACGAGACCACTTCAGACGCTCTGAGTTCTGGCTCATCTCAAGACCTGATACTGCAACACCACCTGCGTTGGCTGCCTTACCTGGAGAGTAGAGAATCTTAGCATCCTGGAAGACCTTGATAGCCTCTGGAGTAGAAGGCATGTTAGCACCCTCGCTTACTGCGATTACGCCGTTGGCGATGAGAGCCTTAGCTGCCTCCTCGTTGATTTCGTTCTGAGTAGCTGATGGGAGAGCGATGTCTGCCTTCTCAAACCAAGGCTTAGCACCTGCAACATATTTTACACCATACTTCTCTGCATATTCCTTGATGCGGCCACGCTCTACGTTCTTGAGCTCCATGATGTAATCGAGCTTCTCGCGGTCGATTCCGTCTGGGTCGTAGATGTAACCGTCTGAATCTGAACATGTAACTGGCTTAGCACCCAACTGGAGCAACTTCTCCATAGTGTACTGCGCTACATTACCTGAACCTGAAACCAAAACAGTCTTGCCCTTGATGTCAATACCCTTGGTAGCGAGCATGTTGCAGAGGAAGTATACGTTACCGTAACCTGTAGCCTCAGGACGGATCAATGAACCGCCGAACTCCTGACCCTTACCGGTCAAGACGCCCTGGAACTGGTGTGTCAACTTCTTGTACATTCCGAAGAGGTAACCTACCTCACGGCCACCTACACCGATGTCACCAGCTGGAACATCCTCGTCTGGACCCATGTGACGGTAAAGCTCTGTCATGAAAGCCTGGCAGAAACGCATTACCTCGTTGTTGCTCTTGCCACGTGGAGAGAAGTCGGAACCACCCTTAGCACCACCCATTGGGAGAGTAGTAAGAGAGTTCTTGAATGTCTGCTCGAAAGCCAAGAACTTCAAAATACTCAAGTTTACTGACTTGTGGTAGCGAAGACCTCCCTTGTAAGGGCCAATCGCGTTGTTGTGCTGAACGCGGTAACCCATGTTAGTCTGTACGTTGCCCTTATCATCTACCCAAGATACGCGGAACTGGATGATGCGGTCTGGAATGCAGAGACGCTCGATGAGGTTTGCCTTCTCAAACTCTGGGTGCTTGTTGTACTCTTCCTCGATAGTACCGAGAACCTGACTAACTGCCTGAATGTACTCAGGCTCGTTTGGGAATCTTCTTTGGAGATTCGCGATGACTTCTGATGCTTTCATAATCTTTAATCTTTTATTGAGTTTAAATTCTTATTTTTTATTTCTGATTGCAAAGATACATGTTTTTCTCGAAAACACCAACAAAAAGAAAGAAAAAATGCAGAAAAAGTAGAAAAAAGTTATTTTTTAACATTCTTAATCACGATTTGTAGCGCTTTTGTGTACGCACACCTTATTATATAAGAGACGTTTTTCGGGGTTTAAGCCTTTATTTCTGTTTCAGGGAATCTTGCATTCTGACGACTTCTGTTTATCTATCCTGCGCCATAGGGCATAAACAAGCAGGATGACAGCGTAGAGACCGATTACCTGAGGCAGACTGATTCTTACATTTTCGATGCTTGCTCCAGGCAGCATGCTGATCAGTTTTATGGCTGTATTCAAAAACTGGGTGATGCTGGTCAGGGCGCCTGATGTAAGGCTGATGAGTGGGGCGACAACCGGTGCTATGGGCGCCCATAACGTGAGTGGGGAGAACAGGATTAATGCTGCCCCAAGATATAGGATGAGGGTTGCTGCGGGAATGGCGATGTAATTGGTGAGAAGTGAATAGCACGATATTCTGCCGAAGGTGTAGACGATGACCGGAAGGGTTCCTATCTGGGCTGCCAGTGAAACGCAAAGGAGTCCCCATGCCCAACGGATGAAACGGCTGCGGATGGGGAGGAGGGTGTAAAGGGGTGTAAAGAACAGCAGAATGGAGGCTACTGCCAGGAACGAAAGCTGGAAACTCAACTCGAAAAGATAGAGCGGACTGATGAAGAGCATAAATATATAAGCTGAGGCTAAGGTGTTGAGTGGCAGACCGGTACGATGAAAAGCTAAACTTAAGCTGTAGGCTGAAAGCATGATGGCTGCACGGACTGCACTTGCCGGCAATCCTATGAGAAAAACGTAGGTCCAGATGGAGATGAGGGACAGGATGATGGTGTAAACTGAGTACTTTCTGCCGCCTAGCAGAAAGATGAAAAGCTGGAAGATAATGCCTATATGAAGTCCGCTTACTGCCAGGATGTGACTGGCTCCGGAAATGGAGTAACTGTTTCGGGTGTTCGAGTCGAGTGCGCTCTTGTCGCCCAGCGCCATGGCTGCGATGACTGCATAGTCTTGCTGTTTTACGTGAAGGGAAACCAGTTTGCTTTCAATATTGCTTTTATAGCGTTCGGTATTGATTTTTGCCCGTGTGAGGTAAGACAGTTCCTGCCAGTTTTTCAGTTGTGTAGAGGTTTGGGAATCAGCTATTTGCTTACAGGTAAGAAAAGTCCCAAGGCTCAGGATGCATAAATGAATCATCACGCATTGGGAGAAGATGAGAAACTGGCGGTTCCTGCTGAAGTAAGCTTTTTGGCTTAAGAACTCAGTAAGGAAAAAGATGATGCTGCCAAGGGCGCATGAAATGATGGAGATGATGAGCCAGAAGCGCATGTTGAAATCATCATAGCCCCATTTGGCTATGATGATTCCGATCGTCAGTGTGAGGCTGATGGTCATGAGCGGGGTGAGGGGTAGCTCTTTCATCATTCCTCTTTCCTATTTAAAAAGATAATTTATTTCCTATTTCTTGAATCCGAAGATGCGCTTGATGAATTTCTTCACAGCGTTTTCTTGCTTCTGTGGATTTACGATAGGGGTGTGCTTGCGTGCAGCCGGCTTGTCGCCTTTTTTCTGGGCTACGCCTCTGCCACGGCCGTTGCTGCCTGGGCGAACATTGTTCTCGGTGCCTGGGCGCTGCTGGTTGCTGTTATTGCTGTTATTGCGGCGCTTCTGGCTGTTGCTGTTCTTTGGCTGCTCGCCTGGCTGGGCTGGCTTTCTGTTCTGCTGCTTTGTGTTCTGCTGCTTGTTGCCCTGCTGTGGCTGCTGCTTTGCGTTCTGCTGCTTGTTACCCTGCTGAGGCTGCTGTTCGTTGCTGCGTGGTGCTTTTTCCTGACGCTCGTTTGGCTTGTTTGGCTTGCGCTTGTGAGAAGTCTGGTCGCGGTCTTTCTGTCGGCGGTTCTTGGCACTGTTCTTTCCGGCCTCGCCGTTTTTGCCGTTACCGCGTCTGTTGTTTCTTCCGTTTGCGCCTTTCTTCTTCGGCTTGTTAAGCTTGATGTATTCAGGACCTTCGCCGCATCCCTCAGGGAGAGGCATTTTGTCTACCACCTTCTCCAGGAACTTCTCTATCTGCTGGAACCAGTACTGGTCTTCTTCGCTCACGAAGGTGATGGCTCTACCATCGCGGTTGGCACGGGCAGTACGGCCGATGCGGTGAACGTAATCTTCTGTATCGTGAGGAACATCGTAATTGATGACCATCTCAATATCATCGATGTCGATTCCGCGCGCCACAATGTCGGTAGCTACGAGAACATCATACTGTCCGCTCTTGAACTTGAACATCACATCATCGCGTTCAGCCTGTTCCAGGTCGCTGTGCATGGCTCCGCAGTTTACTCCAATCTGCTGGAGAGAAGCTGCGAGTTGCTTCACCTTGAATTTGCTGCCGCTGAAGACGATGACACGCTTCAGGTCGCCTGCCTTGAAGATGTCCTTGATGATGGTCATCTTCTGGGTTTCGTAGCATACGTATGCTTCCTGCTTGATTTTCTCGGCTGGCTTGCTGACGGCAAGTTTGATTTCTACCGGATTCTTGAGCAGGGTCTTAGCCAGTTCTTCTATCTTCTCAGGCATGGTTGCCGAGAACATGATGGTCTGGCAGGTCTTTGGCAGTTTTGCCGCGATGGTCTTGATGTCTTCTGAGAAACCCATATCGAGCATGCGGTCGGCCTCGTCGAGGATGAAGAAGCTTACCTTGCTGAGGTCTACATTGCCCAGAGAGATATGGGAGATGAGACGGCCCGGGGTGGCGATGACAACATCGGCGCCCATGCGGAGGCTGCGCAACTCCTGATCGTAACGGTTGCCGTCGTTGCCGCCGTATACGGCTACGCTGCTCACGCCCTGCAGGTAATAGCCGAAGCCTTGCATCGCCTGGTCAATCTGCTGGGCGAGCTCGCGGGTTGGTGACATGATGACGCAGTTGATGGCGTCTTTCGGATAACCGCCGTCATCGAGCTTGCTCAATACTGGCAGCAGATAGGCTGCGGTTTTGCCGGTTCCGGTCTGGGCTACGCCCAATACATCGTGACCTTCTAATATCTCTGGAATGCACTTTTCCTGTACAGGAGTGCATGTGTCGAAGCGCATGTCGTATAATGCGTCGAGCACGTTGTCGTTTAAATCTAATTCGTCGAAATACATTTTTTTTTAATGTTGAATGTTGAATGTTGACTTTTTACCTCAAAATCCAATTACCGGGTTATGATAACCGGTTCTGATTTTACCTCGGTGCCTTGCGGTAGCAGAAGTAGGCTACGATGGCGAAGAGGAAGTTTGGAAGCCACGCTGCCAGAACAGACGGGAAGTTGGCCTGGATGGCGAAGGTGGCAGAAACCGTCTGCAGCATGATGTAGCCGAAACTCAGCGCAAGTCCTACGCCCAATGCTGCTCCCATGCCGCCCTTGCGCTTGCGGGCTGAGAGGGAGACACCGATGATGGTGAGGATGAACGAGGCGAAGGAAGAGGCGATGCGCTTGTGGTATTCTACCTCGTACTGCACTACGTTGCCCGAACCGCGGTTGATCTGCTTGGAGATGTAATCGCGGAGCTCAGGACTGGTGAAGGTTTCCTGCTGACCCTTGGAATAGACCAGGTCGGTAGGTTCCATCATGATGATGGTGTCCTTCTGCGCTCCGCTAGTAATATGCTCCTTCATGCCCTGGAGCTTGCGGATTTTCCAGTTGCTCAGTTGCCAGTGATACTTGCTGTCGGAAATGGTGTCGTACTGGATGTCCATCGCTGTAAGGTGGCTTACGAGTTTCTTGTCCTGGAACTTGTCGAGACAGAATCCGTAGCCGCGTTTCATGCTGTTGTCGTAATGCTGCATATAGGCAATCACTCCCTTGTCTACCTGCAGCTGTACATTCTCGGCACTGGTATTCTTCTTCTTGTTCTTGTACATCGTCTCGAAGTTCTGCCTGATAACGGTTCCGTGGGGAATGACGTAGGCTGAGAGCCCGAAGGAGAGGGCTGAGAGCAGCACGCAGGTAATCATGTATGGGCGGAGGAGACGCTTGAAGGATACTCCCGACGCCAGGATGGCGATGATTTCGGAATTGCTTGCCAGCTTGCTGGTGAAGAGAATGACCGCCACGAACACGAACAGCGCACTGAAGAGGTTGGCAAAATAGGGCACGAAGTTGGCGTAGTAATCGAAGATGATTGCGCGCGCCGGTGCATGGTGCTCTGTGAATTTTGACAGGTTCTCGTTGAAGTCGAAGACGATGGCGATGGAGATGATCAGGGCGATGGAGAAGAAATAGTAGCCCAGAAACTTCTTGATAATGTACCAGTCGAGCTTCTTGATGTACCTGAACGGGTTGAGAAACCGGAAGATGCGCAGGAACCGGAACTTGTGAGCCAGCCAGCGCACAGCCCTGATGAGCCACCCGAACTTGCGGGAAGCCCATCGGCCAGTGCGGTAGAGCCGGCGGTGTTTTCTTATTTTCTTAAAATCTTTCATGATGCTTGCTTACTTAAATTCTTCGGCCAAGCTGGTCGATGATGGAATTCTTCCATGCCACGAAATCGCCCTGCTCGATATGATGGCGGGCATCGGTCACGAGGCGCAGATAGAAAGAGAGGTTGTGGATGCTGGCTATCTGCATCGCCAGCAGCTCCTGGGCCTTGAAGAGGTGGTGGAGGTAGGCCTTCGTGGTTACGAGGTCGATGTCGCAGCCGTCTGGATCTACCGGACTGAAGTCTTTCTCCCACTTCTTGTTGCGCATGTTCATCGTGCCCTGATAGGTGAAGAGCATGGCGTTGCGGCCGTTGCGGGTCGGCATTACGCAGTCGAACATGTCTACGCCGCGCTCGATGGCTTCGAGGATGTTCTGCGGGGTTCCTACGCCCATCAGATATCTCGGCTTGTCTTTCGGCAGGATTTCGTTCACTACTTCTATCATCTCATACATCACCTCGGTAGGCTCTCCTACGGCAAGTCCGCCGATGGCATTTCCGTCGGCTCCCTTGTCGGCAATGTATTTGGCTGCTTCGCGGCGCAGGTCCGGGAAGGTGCAGCCCTGAACGATAGGGAAGAGGCTCTGCTGATAGCCGTAGAGGGGCTCGGTCTCGTTGAACCGCTTGATGCAGCGGTCTAGCCAGCGCTGGGTGAGCATGAGGCTGTTCTTGGCGTACTGGTAATCGCTCTTTCCCGGTGGACATTCATCGAAGGCCATCATGATGTCGGCTCCGATGATGCGCTCGGTGTCCATCACATTTTCCGGTGTGAAGAAGTGCTTGCTGCCGTCGATGTGGGAGCGGAACTCGCAGCCTTCTTCCTTGAGCTTGCGGATGCCGGTGAGCGAGAAAACCTGGAAGCCGCCGCTGTCGGTGAGGATAGGACGGTCCCAGCCGTTGAACTTGTGCAATCCGCCTGCTGCCCTGATGACGTCAAGACCTGGGCGCAGGTAGAGGTGATAGGTGTTTCCGAGGATAATCTGTGCCATGACCTGCTTCTTGAGTTCCTCGAAGTGGACGCCCTTCACACTTCCTACGGTTCCTACGGGCATGAAGATTGGGGTCTTGATCTGTCCGTGGTCGGTGGTGATGATGCCTGTACGCGCATCGCTTGCTTTATCTGTTACTTGTAATTCAAATTTCATTTCTATTCTTTTTTATCATTTTCCTCAATGCTGAAGTCTGTAGGGTTTTTCACCTTCTCGTCGGTCAGCGCGAACTGCCAGACGTCAGCCACATTCTCTACATAGTGGAAGTCTACGCCCTTGAGATATTTCTCCGGTATTTCCTCTACGTTCTTCTGGTTCTCCCTGCACATCACGATGTGTTTGATTCCTGCCCGCTTGGCTGCCAGAATCTTCTCCTTGATTCCGCCTACCGGGAGCACTTTGCCGCGGAGGGTTATCTCGCCGGTCATGGCTGTGTTGGCACGCACCTTGCGCTGGGTGATGGCTGAGGCGATGCTGGTGGCGATGGTGATTCCGGCAGAAGGACCGTCTTTCGGGGTGGCTCCCTCAGGCACGTGGATGTGGATGTTCCACTGCTCGAAGATGCGGTAGTCTACCTGGAGCAGGTCGATGTGCGACTTGACGTATTCCAGTGCGATAATGGCTGATTCCTTCATCACGTCGCCCAGATTTCCGGTCAGGGTGAGCTTGCCAGCCTTGCCCTTGCTGAGCGAGGTTTCGATGTAGAGAATTTCGCCGCCCACTGAGGTCCAGGCGAGTCCGGTTACCACTCCTGCATAGTCGTTGCCCTGATAGATGTCGCGGTTGAACGGCGGATTGCCCAGCAGGTCTTTTACTTCGGCAGGGGTGATGGTGTAGTTCTTCAGCTCCTGGTTGCAGGCAAGTTTGTAAGCCATCTTTCGCAGACTCTTGTCAATCTGCTTCTTCAGCTGTCTTACGCCACTCTCCCGGGTATAGTGCTCGATGATGAATTCGAGGGCATTCTTGTTGAAGCTTACCTTCGGCGAAACCTTGTCGAGTCCGGTGCTTTCCAGCTCTTCCGGTACGAGATGGCGCTTGGCAATCTCTGTCTTCTCTTCGGTGATGTAGCCGCCTACTTCTATCAGCTCCATACGGTCGAGGAGCGGACGCGGAATGACGCTCAGGTCATTGGCTGTGGCGATGAAGAGCACCTTGGAGAGGTCGTAATCCATATCGAGATAGTTGTCGTGGAAAGCATTGTTCTGTTCCGGGTCCAGCACTTCGAGCAGGGCTGATGCAGGGTCGCCGTTGAAATTGCTCTGCGCCACCTTGTCAATCTCGTCGAGGATGAAGACCGGATTGCTGCTGCCTGCCTTCAGCATGTTCTTGATGATGCGACCCGGCATGGCTCCCACATAGGTGCGGCGGTGACCGCGGATTTCGGCTTCATCGTGCAGACCGCCCAGCGACATGCGTACATACTTGCGCTTCATGGCTGCTGCGATGCTCTTGCCCAGACTGGTCTTTCCTACGCCCGGAGGACCGTAGAGGCAGAGGATAGGACTCTTGCCGCCGCCGTTCAGCGCTCTTACGGCGAGGAATTCCAGGATGCGCTCCTTCACATTCTCCATGCCGTAGTGGTCGTGGTTCAGGATGCGCTTGGCACGGGTCAGACTGAGGTCGTCCTGGGTGTAGGAGTTCCAAGGTAAATCTACCATGGTCTGCAGGAATCCTATCTGTATCGAATAGTCAGGACTCTGCGGGTTCAGGGTGTCGAGCTTGGCAATTTCTTTCTTGAAAATCTTGGCTGTCTCTTCGCTCCAGTTCTTCTGTTTCGCCTTCTCCAGAATCTCCTTCTTCTCCGGACTGGCGTTGCCTTCTCCCAGTTCTTCCTTGATGTTCTTGATCTGCTGCTTGAGGAAGTATTCCTTCTGCTGTTCATCGAGGTCGTAGTGGGTTTTGTTCTCAATCTCAGTCTGTATGCGTAGCAGATGGCGCACCTTGTTCAGGGATCTGATGGCAATCATGATGCGCTCGCTGAGTTTTTCCTCTTTCAGCATCTTGATTTTATCCTCGATGGAGAAAGGAAGGAGGGAGCACATGAAGTTGCATTGCATGTGAATGCTCGACAGTTCGTTGATGGCCTGGATAGCATCATCAGAATAGTTGGCGCTCGATTTGATATAGTCTGTCGCTTCGTAATGGAAGTTCTCATAGAGCATTCTGAAGAGTTCATCGTTGTTCTCGTCAGGCCATTTCTCCGGAAGACTTTTTACGTCAATTACTGTGTAAGGCTCTTTTTGAACGAGATGTTTCATCTGACATCTGCCCAGACCCTGGATGATGATGCTCATCTGCTCTGTGCCAGGCATCTTGATCACCTTGATGAGTTTGGCGAAGACACCTACAGGGTAGAGGTCTTCTTCGTAGGGCGATTCTGTATCTTTGTTCTTCTGGCAGAATACGCAGAATATGGTGTCTGGTTTCTTTTCCAGCATCCGGACGAGATTCAGACTTTCCTTTCTGCCCACAACGATAGGGGTCATGTTGGTAGGGAAAACTACAATATCTCGCATGCAGAGGGTAGGGTACAAGCCTTCTTCCTGGTCTTCGATCAGGGTTTTCGGGTCGCCCTCGTAATCTGCAATCATTTGTATTCGGGTACTTGTTCTTCTATTATCCATTTTGTTATGATTTCTATTTTCCGTGCAAAGGTACTCATTTTTTGTGAAATATCGTGGAAGATAATAGATTATTTAATAATAAAATTGCTTTTTCTATATATTAGTACCCGTTTTTATAGATGTAAGCAGCTGCTTTTGCAGGTGGAAGTGGCAATTTCTGCTGCTTGCGATAAAATAAATCGGCGGCGCATTCGTTTTCTTCTGTAAAGAGACAGAAGAATTTATGGGTAATTTTCGATTTAAACAGTTTGAGATAGAGCAAGACCGTTGTGCCATGAAAGTGGGAACTGACGGTGTTTTGCTGGGTGCATGGGCGCAAGGTGGCAGGCGGATTCTGGACATTGGTTCCGGAACAGGACTGATTTCGCTCATGATGGCGCAGCGTTTTCCTGAAGCTGAGGTCGTGGGGATTGATATGGATGCTGATGCCTGCGGACAGGCGAGGGAGAATGTGATGGCAAGTCCGTTTCGCGACAGGGTGGAAATAGAATGCTGCAGACTGCAGGATTTCGGGGGAACTTCGGAAACTGCTGAGGCTTCTGGAACTGCTGAAGGTTTTAAGTCTGCCGGTGTTTTTGATGCGATAGTGAGCAATCCTCCGTTCTTTGTAGATAGCTTGAAAAATCCGGACAGTAAGAGGACGATGGCGAGACATACGGACAGTCTTCCGTTCCGCGATTTGTTTGCGGGTGTAAAACGGCTGCTTTCTGATGACGGTATTTTCTCTGCAATTGTTCCCGTAGAAGTAGTGGAGCAGTTTGTTGCAGAGTCTTGTATATTAGGTTTTTATCTTATACGGAAGTGTGGCGTAAAGACGGTAGAACGCAAGCAGCCCAAGCGCTTTATGCTGAGTTTTGCCAAGCATCGCATTTCGCCTTATGAAGAGCATGTTGAAACGATGATGGATTCGCAGGGAAACCGCTCGGAATGGTATAGGAAAATAACGGAAGAATTCTA
>OBAI01002692.1_pt1 | contig 10812 bp, 9 predicted proteins | sample 1517461 | NCBI WGS metagenome assembly OBAI01 (sample SAMN04571696, study PRJEB22368) | human gut metagenome | biome: human gut; material: stool | host: Homo sapiens | place: Luxembourg | collected 2012-06-29
CCGGATCGTGCGGCGGAGGCGACGTGCCAGTACTCGTCAGTTACGGATCGCGAGAACCGTATGGGAAGGGCAGCGGCATCGCCGAACCTAAAACTTTTACTTGAAAAAGAAACAAGGCGATGCCGCCGCCCAAAACTTCCGGCTCAGACGATACGCGCCTCGAAGGGCGGAATCGTTCCGTCCGTGAGGTCGCGGTTCACCTGCGCCAGCACCTCGTCGTAGGCTTCGACGTCGAAAAGGTCGAACCGACGCAGTTCGTCCGCCGCATCGATCATGCGCAGCGTGAAGACATAGCTCAACAACGCCTGAAATTTATAGAACGTTTTCGTTAAGCCAAATGAGCAGAACCGCGCTTGCGCGAGCTATGCCGTGGCGAGAAAACGACTGTTGAAAACGAACGAATCCTTCGATGAAGGCGAACGCCTGCGCACGGTAGTCGGCATCGCCGGCCAACTGCGCCTCCACCGCGGCCGCGGCATCTTCCGGCCCGACCGCACGGTCGTCGGAGAGGAACGACGCCATCCCTTCGGCGTGCTCGTAACGCTCGTAGTAGGCCGTCATGAAGATTTCCAACGGGATATGGAGCGGCGACTCCTCGTCGGAGCGGAGCTCGCGTTCGAGGCTGCGCCGTTCGGCTTCGTCGCGCCCGACGGGGCGCATCCACCAGACGAGAAACCGGTCGGGCAGTTCGGTCGACCAGACACGGTAGTTGCAGGATTCGAGGTACTCCTCCGAGGAGGCGGAGCGGTAACGGTAGAGTTCGGGGTCGGTGCCCGACGAGCTGCCGGACGCAGCGAGGATACGTTCCTGAAAGGTAGACATGGGAAAAAGGGGTTGAAAGATTCGTGAATCGCCCTCCCTCCGGCCGATAATGCAATATAATATTGATAATAGCAAAATAATATTGCATGTAGGCAAAAAGAAAAGGGGCGCGGTGTCAGCCCCTAACGACAGGTCATAGGAAACCCGAAACCGGAAGCTGTCCTGCGCCCTTGCCGCCCTGCTCGCAATACGCAAGCAGGACATAACAAGGACTGGCAACTTTTATACCGGTGTCAAACCCTCTCTTTCGAAAGGTTCCTATGTTTGTCGTTAGGTATAAAGAGTTGTGTACCCTTTATAAGTTATGTCCGTCGGCTATGCCGAGTCGTCGATATTCCGTTTCATAATCTGCATCGTCTCTTTCAAGCGGCACCCGCCGCCTCCGTCGGAAACTTTTGCAGACTATTTGCAGGACGATAAGCAAATATAGCTGTTTTTTATGGGATTTGCAAAACGCCGTGCCGGAATTTTCCATAATTTTGCGATGATGAAACGAAGCACCCGGTTTTTACCGCCCGACAAGCGACGGGATTTGCAGCAACTCGTCGCCCTGATCCGCGAGCAGATCAAACAGGTCGAGATGGTGATCCTGTTCGGCAGCTATGCGAAGAACAGCTACGTCGACTACGACCAGCGCATCGAGTTCGGCACACCGACCTACTACATGAGCGATTACGACATCGCGATCGTGACGCGCAAGTCGATCGGAGCGGTGGAGTATTCGTTGTACGAAAAGATCAAGGATCGCTTCTTCGAGAACAAGAACCGACCGTTCCACACCCATCCGCAGTTCGTCAACTACGGTATCGACGACTTCAACCATGCCCTGTCGAAAGCCCACTACTTCGAGACGGAGATCAAGCGCGACGGAATAATTCTCTTCGATTCGGGAGCATATAAGCTGGCACGGCGCAAGAAGCTCAATTTTAAGGAGATCAAGGAACGAGCGCAGAAATATTACGACGATAAATTCGGGAGGGCAAAACAATTTTTGAAAGGCGTTACTTTTTATTGTGAAGATGGTGATTATAATATGGCTTCATTCCATCTTCACCAATCGGCCGAAAATTTCCTGCGGACGATCCCTATAACCTTTATTCTCTACGGCCATAAGAGCCACGATCTGTCGGAGCTGATGAATGCGGCCAAGAAACATACGCCGGAGATTTTCAAGGCGTTCCCCCGTGACACGCCGGAGGAAAAACGGCTGTTCGACCTGCTGCAACGCGCCTACATCGAATCGCGCTACAACCCCGATTTCGAGATCACGAAGGCCGACATCGACGCCCTGCTGCCCAAGATCGAGCTGCTGCGCGACGTGGTGGAGCAGGTCTGCAACGAACGGCTGGCCTACTACGACAGCCGGATCGAGAAATAAACGAATTCCGCAGGTATCCGGAAACGTCTGCCCGTCCCTACTATCACCCGACCATTCCTCAGCACCCGGCCAGACGAAACTCCATCGCCGGCATTATCGTTTTCCCCGACCGAGAATACAATATAGTATTTGATAATAGTAAATATAATATTGCACCACACAAAACAAGCCCGACCAATAATACAACAAAACATTGTACTGATACAAACTAACATTGTATAATATGAATGATCCCGACCGAGAATGCAACACAATATTGCACTATGCAAAATAATTTTGCACACCGGCCCTGCCGAGTCGCCGATATTCCGTTCAGAATCTACATCTTTTAAGCGGCACCCGTCACCGTCGGAAACTTTTGCGGACTATTCGCAGAACCATAAGCAAATACAGCCGTTTATGGGATTTGCAAAGAAATCCGCGTCAAACCGATCCTGCCGGAACGCGCCGACGAGGACAACGCCCCGCGGTAAACGATCTTTCGGAAGATATGCCCGAGAAGCCGGACAACCTTTACGAGGCGATCGCCGCGCGCGGCGAAGGCGCCGCAGGAGCCCATCCGGAAACGCCGTCGTCCTTTGCGCGACGATCCGCATGAAAAAACCGTCTGCAAAAGATTTGCGACGGTTTTCGTTTCGTTCCTGCGCCTGCGACGCTTTCGCAGTTTCGAGCCGAAACCGAGATTTAACTTCGCTACGCTCGTTTTATCTCTTCTGCTTGCCGCAGGGGCGCTATCGAAAATGCGAAAGTCGCTATGCGACAAACGGACCGAAACGAAAAAACCGCTTTCAAGCTACCTTGAAGCGGTTTTCCCTTTCGTTCCTGCGCCTGCGGCGCTTTCGCAGTTTCGAGCCGAAACCGAGATTTGAACTCGGGACCCCTTCATTACGAGTGAAGTGCTCTACCGCTGAGCTATTTCGGCGATTCATTTCTGAATTCGGGTGCAAAGATAGTACTTTTTATTATTTTTTCGCTATTTTCGCAAGAAATTTTTATCGCCGATGCTAACTTTCCTCGTCTGTCTCACGGCGCTCGTCATCGCCTATTTCACCTACGGCCGCTATCTGGAACGGGTCGCAGCGATTGATCCGGCCCGCAGCGTACCGAGCGAAACGCTCTTCGACGGCGTAGATTACGTGCCCATGCCGCGCTGGCGGGTCTTTCTGATCCAGTTGCTCAACATCGCCGGTACGGGTCCGATCTTCGGCGCGATTCTGGGAGCAGCGTTCGGTCCCGTGGCTTTTCTGTGGATCACGCTGGGCGGCATCTTCATGGGTGCGATGCACGACTTCCTGTCGGGCGTCATGCTCGTGCGCAACGACGGCCTGAGCATCCCCGAAGCGGCAGGACGTTACTTGGGCACCGGAATGCGGCAATTCATGCGCCTCTTCTCGGTCGTGCTGCTCGTACTCGTCGGTGCGGTCTTCCTGCTCAGTCCCGCCGACATCCTCAGCGGCATGGTGCCTTCGGTGCCGCACACGGTGTGGGTCTGGCTGATTCTGGCCTACTACTTCGTCGCCACGCTGCTGCCCATCGACAAGATCATCGGCAAGATCTATCCGATCTTCGGCGTGGCCCTCATCCTCATGGCGCTCGCACTGCTGGGCGTGCTGCTCTTCGGCCCCTACCGGATCCCCGAACTGACGACGCTGACCAACGCACAGCTCGACCCGCACTCCGTGCCGATCGTCCCGACGCTCTTCATCACTATCGCGTGCGGCGCCATTTCGGGCTTTCACGCCACGCAGTCGCCGCTGATGGCCCGCTGCGTGCGTAACGAGCGCGAGTGCCGCTCGGTCTTCTTCGGCGCGATGATCTCCGAAAGCATCATCGCCCTCATCTGGGCCGCCGTCGCCATGGCCTTTTTCGGCGGGGCGCATGCGCTGGCCGAGGCACTGGCCGCAAACGGCAACAGTGCGGCATGGGCCGTCAACATCATCTCGAACACCACGCTGGGCATCGCGGGCGGTATTCTGGCGCTGTTGGGCGTCGTCGCGGCCCCGATCACATCGGGCGACACGGCCTTCCGTTCGGCACGGCTGATCGTCGCCGACATCTTCCGCATCGAACAGCGCACGCAGTGGAAGCGTTTCGCCATCGCCCTGCCGCTCTTCGTCGCCGGCTACCTCATCACGCGGGTCGATTTCACCGTCGTGTGGCGTTATTTCGCATGGACCAACCAGACGCTCGCCACGATCGTGCTGTGGGCCGTCGTCGTATGGCTCTTCGCCGCGAAGCGCAACTATTTCGTCGCATTGCTGCCTGCCGTGTTCATGACCTTCATCTGTGCGTCGTTCGTCTTCGTTTCGGGCCAGTTCTTCGGCATGGAGAACCGTCCGGCAGCCTACGCTCTGGCAGGAGCAGCGACCGCAGTCGTCCTTTGTTTCATTCTGTTAAAACTCCGCCGCAATGGCCGAAGCAATCCTTAACCCCACCCCCGACCAGACATTCCGGATCGAAGGACGGGGCGACTACGATTTCTCCCGCACCCTCCGCCTGTCGGACGAAGCGCAGCGGCGCGGTGCGGTGGACGAAGCCTGCAACCTCCGTTTCCACGCCTTCCAGCACCTCGCCGATCTGATTCCCGACAACGAGGAGGTGATCCTCGAATGGGAGCATCCCAATACGCAGGCGGCGCTGCACCTCCTCTACCGTTCGGCCGTCGACCACTTTCTGATCGACGACTTCGAACTCTCGGCCGCCATGCTGGAATTCCTGCTCGACCTCGACCCCGAAGACCACGAGGAAGCGACATGGCTGCTGGCCTTCGACTACGTGGCGCTGGCCGACTACGACGCCTTCGACGAGGTCATCAACGACGTCTCGGACAAATACCCCGAAAAGCCGCTGCTGACGCTCTGGTCGGAGTATCGGCGCCACGGGTCGCTGCCCGCCGGCGAGGCGATCCGGCTGCGCAACCACTTCGCACCTTATTATAAGGAGTTCACCGCCGACAGCCATCCGGCCGACGACGCCTACCTGCGCGACATCGAAAGCGAGCGGCCCACGCCCCAGGCGCAGGCGCGCGAGCTGTGGCTCAAAACCGAAAATCTCTGGACGGCGTTCCCCGGCTTCATCGCTGCGCTCAAAGCGCTGTAATACACTCACGAAAGAGCGGGCGGCCGTCGCAGGGAATGCGACGACCGCCCGCTCGTCACCGAAACGGTCACTCCTTCCCTGCGCGAAGCCGGGCGAAGCAGTGGCGGCAGATCGGTTCGTAAGAGTCCTGCGCGCCCAGCATCACCTGCTTCTCGTCGGCCGTCAGGCGGTGCGAATGGTGCGCCAGATTGCCGCACCGCACGCAGATCGCGTGCACCTTCGTGACGTACTCCGCCGTGGCCATGAGCGCCGGCATCGGACCGAACGGTTTGCCCGTATAGTCCATATCCAGTCCCGCGGCGATCACCCGCACGCCGCTGTCGGCCAACGCCCGGCACACGTCGACGATCCCCTCGTCGAAGAACTGCGCTTCGTCGATCCCCACCACGTCGACGTCGGAGGTCAGCAGCAGGATATTCTGAGCCGATTCGACCGGCGTCGACCGGATGGCGTGGGCATCGTGCGACACCACCTCCTCGTCGGAGTAGCGCGTATCGACGCAGGGTTTGAAAATCTCCACCCGCAGGTTGGCGAACTGGGCGCGGCGCAGGCGGCGGATCAGCTCCTCGGTCTTGCCCGAGAACATCGACCCGCAGATCACCTCGATCCACCCCTTCTGACTGGCATTTTCCAGAAACATAAGTCGTTAAATTGGTTCTCGTCCGCCGTACCGCCTTTGAAGACATCTCTATGCTTTTCGCCCGGTCGCAGCAGACTTATGTTTAAGTATTTACATTCCCTCCCCTCTGTCCCCTCCCTTTGACAAAGGGAGGGGCTTTTTTTCCGCAAGGTAGTTCGGTTCTCGTCCGTCCGATCGTCTGCGAGGACGCCTATATTCCTTCCCCGACGATCGCAGCGGACTCATTTATGTTTGGCCCCACCGACAAAAAGCAGGGCTTTCCGAAGACATCCCAACCATCGGGATACTACCCGCACTCCTCGCAGCGGGTGATGCGGGCGCCCAGCGCGTTGAGCCGGCCGTCGATATTGCAATAGCCGCGGTCGATCTGGTCGATGTTCTGGATCGTACTGCGTCCCTCGGCGCTCATCGCGGCGATCAACAGCGCCACGCCGGCGCGGATATCGGGCGACGTCATGCGCGTGGCGCGCAGGCGGATGCGGTGGTCGTGGCCGATGACCGTCGCACGGTGCGGGTCGCACAGGATCACCTGCGCCCCCATGTCGATGAGCTTGTCGACGAAGAACAGGCGACTCTCGAACATCTTCTGGTGGATGAGCACCGAGCCCTTGGCCTGCGTGGCCACCACCAGAAAGATCGACAGCAGGTCGGGCGTCAGCCCGGGCCACGGCGCGTCGGCGATGGTCATGATCGAACCGTCGATGAACGACTCGATGCCGTAATGGTCCTGCTGCGGGATATAGATATCGTCGCCCTGCTGCTCGAAGCGGATGCCCATGCGGGCGAACTGCGCAGGAATGATTCCCAGATCGGCATACGAAACGTCCCTGATGCGCAGCTCCGACTGCGTCATGGCCGCCATGCCGATGAACGACCCCACCTCGATCATGTCGGGCAGCAGCGTGTGTTCCGTCCCGTCGAGCGCCTCGACCCCTTCGATCGTAAGCAGGTTCGAAGCGATACCCGATATGCGTGCGCCCATGCGGTTGAGCATCCGGCACAACTGCTGCACGTAGGGCTCGCAGGCAGCGTTGTAGATCGTCGTCGTCCCCCTGGCCATGACGGCGGCCATGACGATGTTGGCCGTACCCGTCACCGACGCCTCGTCGAGCAGCATGTAGCAGCCGCGCAACTCCTTGCCGTCGACCGAGAAGAACTCCTCGGCGGCGTCGAAATCGAACTTGGCTCCCAGTTTCTGGAAACCGATGAAATGGGTGTCCAGCCGCCGCCGCCCGATTTTGTCGCCGCCCGGCTTGGGGACGTACCCCACGCCGAAACGCGCCAGCAGCGGCCCGATGAGCATGACCGAGCCGCGCAGCCGTGCGCAGCGGCGGCGGTAATCCTCGGTCAGCAGGTAGTCGAGGTCGATCTCGCGGGCGCAGAACGCATAGGTGTCGTCCGCCAGCTGCTCCACCTCGACCCCCATCGCCCGCAGCAGATCGATGAGCTGCATGACGTCCAGAATCCGGGGCACGTTGTGCACGACGACCCGCCGGGGCGTCAGCAGCGTGGCGCAGAGGATCTGCAACGCTTCGTTCTTGGCCCCCTGCGGGGTGATCTCGCCGTGAAGGCGGTGCCCGCCTTCGACCTGAAAATATGCCATAACCCGTAAATTTTAATTCAAAGGTAGGAATCTTAATCAAGACCCGCAAGCGGGAAGGGCAAAAACCTGCGAAAAACGGGTGTCCCGCTCATGCGTCCGGTCGCGGCGATTCCGGCGCGGAAGTTGCGCGAACCGGCGGAGAGACGCCGTTTCGGCTCCGCCGAAGACACTCCCGCTCGGCAATGCGCAAATAAATTTGACATTGCCCTCGGCTTATTCGTTCTTTGGCTGCGCCGAAGATACTCCCGCTCGGCAATGTGCAAATAAATTTGACATTGCCCTCGCTTATTCGTATCTTTGTCAAAGGAGGCGCCGACTGCGGTCGTCCTTCACGGCATAAAACTGTACACGACATGATGAACGGAATACGAATCCGCCCGTTTGAAGCCGCCGCGATCCTCGCGGCGCTGACGCTGCTGACAGGATGCTCGCTGCTGAAATTCTCGGTCGATACGGGCGGCGAACCGCTCTCGAAAGAGGAGACACGCATGCGGCTCCTCACGCGCGGTTTCTATTACGAAGCCTCCGACGAGGTGACGGCCGCCGCCGACTCGATCGCCGCCGGCAGCGACGACGCCGAGCTCCAACGCCGCACGATCCGGTGGAAACTGCGCACGACGCGCGCCGCCGTCGACGCCGCCATGCAGCAGGCGCCCGAACTGGCCCTGCTCGACACGTGGATGCTCTACCGCAACATGGATTCGCTCTTCGCCGCACGGCCCGACTCGCTGCTTTTCGGTGCAGGTTCGCCGCTGGCGCGGCGCACCGCATCGCGCCTCCACCGCAAGGCCCGACACCTGGCCTCCGACCTGCTGACACCCGAGCGCTACGAGCTGATGCGGCAGTTCGTCGCCGCACAACCCCTGCCGGCACCCGGCGACGAGGTGCAACCCGACCGCACGATGCTGCCGTGGGTCGATTTCCTGCGTGCCCACGGCATCGAAGCGCTCTATCCGGTGGGAACCATCGCCGAAGTGATGGCCGACATGGGCGACCGCATCGGCGGCGTGACGCAGCAGACGACCAACGCGATCGACTGGACGGGCGACCTCCTTTCGCTCCGCATCCGCCAGGACAGCCTGCGCGACCGGCTGGCCATGCAGCTCGATTCGCTCGAACGCGACTTCAACCGTCTGACGGCCGTAGCCGAGGATCTGCCGGGCGTCTCACGCGAGGTGGCCGCCGAACTCAACGCAGCGCTCGCCGAAGCCATGGCGACTTTCAACGCCGGCGTCGACAACGCCTTCGCCGACATCGACCGCCAGCGCATGGCGCTGCAACACTACGTTTCGGCCGAACGCGAAGCGCTCGTCGCGCAGGCGCAGCAGGCCGCCGCCGACGCGATCGCCAAAACGCTGGCCGCACTGCCGGCGCTCGTAGGCAAGGTGGTGTTCTGGATCGTCCTGCTGGTCGCGGCGCTCGTCGGGGTTCCCTTCCTGCTGGGCTTCTGGGCGGGCGGCTGGCGCGAACGGGCACGCCGCCGCAAGGCCGATCGCACGAAACAGGAGTAGCCGACACCCTTCCGAACCCCGTTTCACGGTCGCCGAGGCGGCAGTCGGAAGCGTTTGCGCCGCTGCGCAACAACGGGAATCTTCGACCGTCGGGACTTCGAAGCGGATAATCACGGATTTTATTGTATTTTTGCGGGCGTAAAGGGAAAAGCTATGGCTCGCAGGAAACAGAACTATCCCCTCATCGAAGGGTTGGAAATTACGACGCTCGCCGCCGAAGGCAAGGCGATGGGACGCTGGCAGGATCAGGTGGTCTTCGTCCCGATGACCGTGCCGGGCGACGTGGTCGACGTGCAGATCCGCAACCGTCGCCGCCGCTTCATGGAGGGGACGGTCGTACGCTACGTGCACCGCTCGCCGCTGCGGGTCGAGCCCTTCTGCGCCCATTTCGGCGTCTGCGGAGGATGCAAATGGCAGAACCTTCCCTACGCCGAACAGCTCCGCTTCAAGACCGAGCAGGTGCGCGACCAGCTCGCCCGCATCGGCAAGATCGAGTTGCCTGAGATCCGTCCCTGCCTCGCCTCGGCCGAGACGCAGTTCTACCGCAACAAGCTGGAATTCACCTTCGCACCGCGCCGCTGGATGACCTACGAGGAGATTGCCGCCGGAGGCGACATCGACGCCGGCCCCGCGCTGGGATTCCATATCCCCAACCTCTTCGACAAGGTGCTCGACATCGAAAAGTGCTGGTTGCAGCCCGAGCCGTCGAACGCGCTGCGCAACGAGATCAAGCGCTTCGCGCTCGAACACGGCTATTCGTTCCACAACATCCGCGAGCACGCGGGGCTGATGCGCAACCTCATCGTCCGCACCGCCTCGACGGGCGAGGTCATGGCCATCGTCGTATTCGGCGAAGAGGACACGCCCCGCATCGAAGCGCTGATGAGCCACGTCGCGGAACGTTTTCCTCAGATCACGTCGCTCTTCTACGTGGTCAACACCAAGTGGAACGACTCGCTGGCAGACCTCACGCCCGTACTCTACCGCGGCAAGGACCATATCCTCGAACAGATGGAGGGGCTGCGTTTCAAGGTGGGCCCCAAATCGTTCTACCAGACCAATTCGGCGCAGGCCTACGAACTCTACAAGGTGGCGCGCGACTTCGCGGCGCTCACCGGCGGCGAGACGCTCTACGACCTCTACACCGGCACGGGCACCATCGCCAACTTCTGCGCCGCACGCTGCGCCAAGGTCGTGGGCGTGGAGTACGTCCCCGAAGCGATCGACGACGCGAAGGTCAATTCGGCGCTCAACGGCATCGGCAACACGCGCTTCTACGCCGGCGACATGAAGGCGGTGCTCGACGACGCGTTCGTGGCCGCCAACGGCCGCCCCGACGTCATCATCCTCGATCCGCCGCGCGCGGGGGTCGACCAGCCCGTGATCGACGTCATCCTGCGCGCCGCCCCCGAGCGGATCGTCTACGTGAGCTGCAATCCCGCCACGCAGGCGCGCGACCTGGCGCTCATGGACGGCGCCTACCGCGTCGAAGCGGTACAGCCCGTCGACATGTTCCCCCACACGCACCACGTGGAGAACGTGGTGAAGCTCGTGCGGCGGTAGCGAAAGCCGTGCATTCGGGCAGACCGGAGGCCTGCTAAAACTGAGTAAAAGAAATCAAAATCATGGTTGCGCGAAGCGCACAATAACTTCCGCATTGCAAAGGATCGCTCGAAAAGTTTTCTTCTCACAGATTCTTTTCTTGTGCTTTTGGCTTGATCCAAAAGCACCAAAAGATCAAGCACAGCGAAAAGCAGCG